>JGI26055J44792_1000218_pt1 | contig 13285 bp, 12 predicted proteins | sample HigsolmetaGSP17D_FD_44792 | JGI IMG/M metagenome (IMG submission 44792)
GGGGGCGGCCGCCGGTAAGCGCACTTTGTCTTTCGAACCTGAATTCGTGCTTTGTGCGCGCCGGTAAAGACTTCATTTGTCTTCCTTCCTTTTTTCCTTTCTTTTCTTTCTTTCTCTGGTTTGCAGTCTTTACCATATTCCACAGGTTTTTACTTGTTGAACTCAGCCGTCTTTAGTGGGTTCGATTGGGTGATCGCTAGTACCTAGTACTGCTTGGCGATATCCATATCACTCATTGCTTGAGACGTCTGGGGTTGCAACAGGGACTTTTCATAAAATTGCGATATCCCCTCATTTGATTGTGCGAAAAAAAAAGGCTGAGGTGTTGGATAGCGATTTGTGTGTCTATCTGCACAGCCTGTCCTTAGTCTTATTCTTCCTCTACATTTGTCTAGAAGGCAGACAGTGTCTTACTAAGATCTTCACTGCGCACTACATCCTCATTTTGAGTGAAAACCTAAACTGAACGATACCAACCATGTCTGCTGATTGGAGTCCATCCTGTTTGTCTTCCGTCTCTATAAGATTTCTCTCTGTCAGATACTAACAGCTCGAACCAGCGTGGACCTCCAAGCCCATCAAGCAGGAAGTCGTCTATGAGGATCAAGAGGGCTTCCAGGCTGCGCTCGCGAAGCTGCAGCAGCTGCCCCCGCTGGTGACCCCGCAGGAGGTGCGTGAATCAACGCGCTGTGACACGTCTTGGACTTCAGACTGACAGGTGACAGATTGTCAACCTCAAGAAGAGCCTGCGCAATGTTGCATTGGGAAAGGCGTTTGTTCTCCAGGGAGGTGTGTATGCGTTTTTCATTTGATATGCAGCTGAGAGATCTGTTTGGCTCATTCAGCTTTATAGGTGATTGTGCCGAGCTTTTTGATTATTGTAACCAGGAGATGATAGAGGCCAAAGTGAAGCTTCTTCTCCAAATGAGCCTGGTGCTGATCTGGGGTATGTACTGTCCTTTATATTCGAATGTGTGCTGCATCGTGAGCTCTGGCCAATGTTGTGCGAATGTCTTTAGGCGCCAACAAGCCCGTTGTGAGGATTGCTCGTATCGCCGGCCAGTTCGCGAAGTGAGTCCTGGTTTATTCTCTGTGGTGTGATGCATGTTGATTGACTTGTCTCCCAGACCTCGATCTAATCCAACTGAAACTGTCAACGGCGTCACAATGCTATCCTTCAGAGGGGACAACATAAATGGGTTCCCTGCAGATCCTGAATCCCGCAAGCCAGACCCCTCCCGTCTCGTGTCGGCCTACTTCCACTCTGCCGCGACTTTAAACTATCTCAGGGCTGCGCTGTCTTCCGGTCTTGCCGATTTGCACTCGCCGCTTGACTGGGGCCTTGGCCATGTAATAACCCCCTCCGTCAAGGAGAAGTACGAGCGCATCGTCAACCGCGTGACTGACGCACTCCGCTTCATGCGCACCGTGGGTCTTGATACGGACCGCGGCATCGAAACTGTCGACATCTACACGAGCCACGAGGGCCTTCACCTCGAGTACGAGCAGAGCCTGACCCGTCTCCTCAAGCATCCCCCGAGTGCGTTCTCCGAGCCTGAACCGGCCGCATACCCCGGATCTCCCTCCGCAGGAGCTACTACTACTGCATCATCTACACCTTCTAAAGGATTCTACGCCACCTCCGCGCACTTCCTCTGGATCGGCGACCGCACGCGCCAGCTCGACGGCGCCCACGTCGAGTTCTTCCGCGGCCTCGCGAACCCGATCGGCATCAAGATCGGCCCCAGCATGAGCCCCGACGACCTCGTCAAGCTCCTCGACACCGTCAACCCCACGAAAGAAATCGGCAAGGTCACGCTCATCACGCGCTACGGCGCCTCCAAGATCGCGCAGCACCTCCCCGGCCACATCGCGGCCGTCCAGAAGTCGGGCCACCTCCCCGTGTGGCAGTGCGACCCCATGCACGGCAACACGCAGACGACCCCGTCGGGCGTCAAGACCCGACACTTCTCGGACATCCTCTCGGAGCTGCGACAGGCGCTGGAGATCCACCGCGCCGCGGGCTCCTTCCTGGGCGGCATGCACCTCGAGCTGACGGGCGAGGCGGTCACCGAGTGCGTCGGCGGCGCCGCGGGCCTGACCGAGGACGGCCTCAGCGAGCGCTACACGACCTTCTGCGACCCGCGGCTGAACGAGAAGCAGGCGCTCGAGCTGGCGTTCTTGGTGGCGGGCTTTTATCGCGAGGGGCTGGACGGTGGGGCGAGCAATGCGATTTGATGAATTTTCTTTTTTTTTTCTCCTGAAGTCGGAAAGTGAAGTGAATGTGAAGTGAAGTTAGAAAAGTGAAAAACTACAGAAAAGATTAAAGAATAGGGTTTGAAAGGGAAGCGAAACAAAAAAAATGTGGCTACAGGAATAAAATTCTTCGCACAGTTTGAATGAAACGTGGTTTTGTACTTAGGTACAGAGATCAAATTCGATGGTAATGGATGAATTGATGCAAACGCACTGTCCTACCTTGTGGTTGTATTTTATGAGTAGACGGAGCGCCCCCGCATCAAAAAATGCTGTACAAGTAAACGAAAATATCTCTCCTTACATGCATCACCTGGAGTATCTGATTTTCTCTGCATCTTAGAATCTGGTTTTTTCGTCTGCTCTGCTCTGATAAAGGCTATCAAGCCCATAGAAACTGAAAACTCTCTGCTCTGTATCCAACATAACAGAAAATTTGCCCTATCTCTCCGATATATATATGAACATAATTCCAATTCTGCTAGATGAACCTCCTAGGACCACCTTTTTTTTTCTTCTGTCCCGCTCTCTTCCAACAGTGTCTCTGTGTCTTATTTTCTTTCGTTGCCTCCTGGACTTCCCCCGTCTCCGGTTATTTATTTCTTAAGCGAAACCCTGACCCATAGCTATATAGGTCTCCGATACAAAACAAAAAAAGGTTGCAGTTTCCCTGGATAGATAAGATAGACCAGGTAAGTTACCCGTTTGAATGAAAGTGGGTATTTAATTAATCCAGGTAGTAAGTAAGGTCCACGCAGGACGATGAATGCGGTGTGGAGAGCTGATTTTGAATTTCCATGTACATACATATATATGCAAGAGACAAATCCGTGACCTGCTTCTCCATGAATTACTTATGCTTTGAGATTTATCTTGGCAGATAGTGGGACTCCTGGTAACCAGTTTAGACTCTTCTCAGAGTTCTCTTTTGTTCTTGTCATTAAGATAAGATAAAATATTTGAGCTGTGCAAAAATATATATGTTGTGCCCTTTTTGATCTCTGTCTTCCTCGCATTGCATTTTTGCACTCGGAGCAGAGCTGAGCTTGCGGGTGCTGTTGAGCTTGCAGTTTATTGTTATTATAGTGTCGAAGGGGATCTGTCTGCAATTGGGTTATCGGAGCTCTTGTAGTAGGAACCACAAGGTCTAGACTGGTCTCATTGAGCTCTGTGTGTGTGTGTGTGTGTCTTTGGCAAGGGTTGTCTGCTGACCTGCATCGAGGATAAGTCAGCTTGTTATATAGAACTCCCTTTATAAAACATCTTCAAGCTCGGACTGCTTTTCGCGCCAGCGACTTCTTGAGCTTTGTCGAGCTCCGTGTCCCTATCTGGCAACGGCTTTTTTGGCATGGAGAACAGATATACTGGTGCATGCATATACCACCAGCCAGCGCTGCCTCTGAGATGGGCCAACGTTTCAGATAAAGCAAACATATGCCATGACAATTGTTGGTCAATCTGTTGGGTTATCTCAATGAATAAATCTTGGAGTTCCAAGCTGAATCATCTTTCAGGAAGAAGTTGAGTTGAGACTGGAGTATTTTTTTTCCCTTCCATCAATTGGTAGCTATGAGATTGCGATCTGGTGTTCTTAGACAGATAAGTATATAAATTATATTCTTGTCTAGCAAAGCGGTGAGGAGTTTAGTTGCATATTAGATTAAGAGCGTAAGTATAACAAATAACAATCAGCAGATTTGCATTCGTACTTACATATTTCTCTATGCTGTCGCGGTTCTGCTCAATCTTCTTAGGATTCTTTCCTTTCTTAGTGATGTTCTCAAAAATGAGACACTGCTGAGTTAAAAAAAATCTGCTAGCAGCTCATCTGCCTGTGCAGCGATATATATATGTCTGGGTGCTTTGTTTGTACGGGTCCTGTTGGATCATGAATCAGCGGTAATAGCTGTGTAGTACATTTCCCTCAACAATTCTCCACCGCACATCAAAGCGGCTGTATCCGCTGGTCACCTCGCTCTCGCAGTGGAGCTTAACGCACGGTGGGAAAAGCTTTGCGAATATATATGGTGCCATCTCTGAGAGAATTTTCCTAGGGGGAAGCTCCTACATGTCTTTTGCTGACGTCGAAGATCTGACATGTGCTTACCTGCTCCATCAGCCTGCCTGTCTGTGGTCGAATCCGGTGTTCATGTGATCGGTCACCATCTCCAAATTTGGTGGATGTGATGGCCAACTGCACCTCCGATGACCTCTCTGTCATCCCAGATGTATCGCTCAACAGCTTTTCTGATAAAAATTCTAACTGATATTTCCAGGGCGCATCTTCGTGGGCCTCGAATGGATTAAACTCCTCCAACTTCGGAGACAGTTCTCTGTCCAACATACGGTCATTGTGTGAGGATTCAAAGGACAAATCCCCGGCTGTCACCAACGCAGCTGCATGCCGTCAGGCCTTCTTTCTGTGCACATACTGCAAAGTACTCTGTGCAGTATGCTAAGTAGGAGATAGGACAATGATGCATGGACAGTGAGGATGCTGCAAAATCCTTCTAGACATTTGCAGCAATGCAATTCTTGACCGCTCAATCCGGCTCCCTGGAGTATCAAGGCTCATTCTGGATAAGAAAGTGACGAAGGACTTTCCCTTCCTTTAACGCCATTCAAATCTTTGCCTCTCGGAAGAGCATGGAGGTCCCATCTCCCGCTCTTGTCGAGAACAATAATTTTGTAGCCCTGGGGGATTGTCTGAACCTCATCAGGTACAATCACAATTTGGTGTTTGTCCAAAGCTCTCTCAACAGCATGTCGTAGGAATAGTCCATTGCGAGCTATTTTGGAGAGACCTATCTAGCTGTTCTGTTAAGTGTTTCTTTCCATAGGCAATAAAGACAGAAATCACTGCTGGTGAATAGGGGTTCGTCTTATATTTGACGCGTGCCGGTAACATCTTTAGTTCAGTTCGACGCCCTCTGTTCCAACTGTATTCTATTGTGTAGTGTACCATTCTCGGCAGGCTTCACCTTCTTTTTTCTCAGAAGAGTTGCCATTAAAGTTATAGTCATGATCAGGGTTGACCTTGATCCAACACTGTTCTAGATCGTGATACAACAGACAACCCCGGTCAGCAGCAGCCCCAGGAGAGAGACCGGGGAGGCAATATATGCTGGGTGGTCTCCTGGCTTTGCCAGTTTTTTCTGACACAGTATTTGTGCTGTTTTCTGTCTCACTCATCTTGAAACAGCAAGCGGAATAATGAAATACTTTTGTTTCTCGCAGAAGGGGCAGTGCAGTACTTCGATTATGCCTGAAGAGGAAGAAATCTGATGGTTCCCATTTCCCATTGATTTTGCATAAGTTCTTTTTTTTGTTGTCAAATGTCAGATGTGCTTTGAGAAACGGCCAAACCACTCTCAGCAATATGCATTGCTCATGTGTCATCTTTGATGCGGCTCTTATCTGCATGAATTCTTTTCTAATCGATGCCAGCTTGCCTTGCTAGATCATGCCCTTGGTCTTTTTGTTTTCTGGAACCCCTGTCGTGAAGAGTTTGAGATATTAGTCCTCTTGCCTTCTTACCTCCTTTCTTGTCCACACAGACAGAGCGAACAATTTTCTGAAAGATGTTTAGTAAAGCCGAAAATATCTGGCAGAGGATTGGTATCGAGCCTCTCTTGAAGCTTCAGGCCGGGTAAACAGGCTTATTGTACCCACTGGACACAAAGACCAGGTGACCTAGTGGGAGGGAATTCCTAGGGTTGCCCATATCCCTTCAATATGTAGGCAAGGAATCCCTCCATTAGAGCCATTTTTCCGTCATACTAATGGCATACTAATGGCTGGCGAGGTTTCTGCTGGTGGAATTCGAGAATCTATAAACAAAATAAGGTCATAATCTGTTTCCGGTTCGTCACGCAGGTATAGTTTAAAAAAAGCCGGCTCTTTGATTTCGCTGAAAAAAATGTCGTCCTGTCTAAATAAATGGGTAAGCACCCAGGAATAGTTTTGAATTCACGTCTCTTGGACTGGTCAGTCGTTGCATCTCATTTTGGATATAGACACACTCATCCAACCTCTGCGACTGGAATGACCGCTGACACTTCCACGGATTCTGGTCTAGTAAGCAGTTTCCCAGCAAGTAAAGGATTTCCTGCCAGACATCGTTCTCTGACAATATTTGGCGCTGAGCACATGGCAGGAGGATTGGGCATGACTGCTGCAGGCTCTAATATCAGCTCTTTGTATCTATCTACTCCAAGAAGGCAGGACAGGCAGACAACTTACCTGGCAAAGTCTTTTGGCACAAATAGGAAGATGGAGAATATTTATTTGGTTAGGAATCCGGTGCACAGCTTGGATCCATCCTGCCCTTCGTGCTCTTTGAACCAGTATTCGATAACAGGCATTGCCGCGGCCAGCTCTCCTGCTCCCACTGTTTCTCCATCACTTTTTCCATCGTTCTTTCTCCTTCTCCCATTGCTCCCTGTCATTCTTCCTTTCTGTCTGTCTGGAGTCTGCACTCAGCGTTTCGGGAGCTGTTGAGTTGCTCCCTTAGGACCGTTGCTTCCTGCTTATAGTCTGAGACATTCCCTCGCTGTCACCATTCTAGTGATTTAATAGGCTTCAGCAAACTTGTCAAAGTCAAGAAAGGCCACACACACCTTTGATCTGCGCCAGAATCGGCCGCTCAGGGATAGCAGCCCAGACTACCGTTCGATCTCGACTGCTGCGTGCCAGGTCCCATCCAGCGTCTTCGTCTGGAAGCAGCCGTTCTGATATCCATGCAATGCTTCATATGTACTCAAACTTCCTACCAGTTCTTTTCCGTCCAATCCTCTCTGCAGACTGTGTATATCATCTGAAAGAATGTGATGCGTCATTTCCAGCACCTTCGATTGAATTGCTCCCCAGATGTTGAATTCAACCCACACAATTGACATCCATAATGGCAGTCGTCGGGACTATTTGCCACGAAGAAGTCCCATCTTGCGGTAATTAAGACAAATAAAGTAAATATATATTTGTCTCATGATTAAGAGGCACTCTAGCAGTCCGTATTGAAAGATAGAGATATGACCTGAATGAATGTAGAATTAATCAGCATGTTCCACTTTCTTTTCAACTCCAGAGAAGTCTTCATGTTTCAATGCAAATGACAATTTCAACATGCGCAATATTATCAATATAATAAGAAAGCAAAAAGTATCAGCGGCAGTTTATTATTAGCCACAGCATCACCACAGCACAGTCTGAGGTGCTTCGGCGTTGAGAATGAGGGCACATTTGCTGTAGATATACTAACTGTAAGCACTGCGGGAGACTGTTAATTTCCATTCCATGCCCCAGCAGAGAGAAAACATTGTAGTGAGATTATGAAATATCAATCAATAATTATATAGAGACGCTGAGAAAGTATAAAAATCATAGCATTTGAGACGATGTGCCCCGCTGTCAGGGCAATGTAAGTCAAACCATCTTGTCATGATCAATGGGATGCAATGATCATTCCAATGATACCCGCACGATGTTCGCTATTCGAATAAATATAACGATGTAGAAAGAGTCTGCACTTATCTAGGCACCAATGCACCTCAGTGTGTAATGCATTTTACATGGTTACTACATTCGAGGCATCGTTGATGTCATCCACAACGATATCCAGGATGTTTTGAACAGCCGGAAAGAAAGATAAACGGAATGATTAACTCCAGTTTCAATTCCATGTCTCTGAAGTTTTGTATATGGATATAAGCATCTGTCAGAATTAGCTACTAGAAGAGAAAGGAACGGTAGACTTTGCGCCTTTCACTGGATTCAATTTTATATCAACAGGCTTCGGATATAACATACATATTGCCGTCTCGTTGCATGCAGTGTCTCCTCAGCGCAGTTCGGTCATTGCAGGAGACTGGCTCTAATATCTGTGATGCAATGTCAATATTCCCAATGGAGTCCTGGACTCCGAACCGAGGAGATTAGGTGATGACTGGGGTTTGACTAGGTGCTTTCGTGTCACCAAACTTGAAGCGAGATTATGTAGTTTATCTCATTGCTCTGATACTCCATCACATCATTGGCAATATATTTCCTTGTCCGTTATATATCATAGAGGCTTTCAATGCACCTGAGCAGAGAAAACGAGCAGAGCTTGCCGAAGATATATAGCCCGCTTTGAAGACGCTCTGAAGACATTCGCCGAAGTTGTACGCGGAGTGCATAAACGTGAATGGGACCGGGTAGACGGACCCCAAGATCGCAGAGACGATCGATGCTATCACCAACCCGATGAGCTCTATTTTTGACGGACAGAAAATGCAACAGGTTCTAGGGGAAGGGAAACAAAAAGTTGGCTCAGGGGGGTCAATGGTTTCTTTGTTTGCCATTGGAGGAGTCAGACTCCAAAGCGTGAAGGACACTTCGAGTTTTAATTGATACAGAGCGAGTGCAGGTCAACAATGTGAAGAGGAGCCCAGTTTATGGATCGAGCAGTTCTATTGAACATTCTGATGTCTCTCTCAAGAACTTTGCCGTCATACTTTGGGTCTCTATTCTGCATGATCGTCCCTTGCTTTACCGTACTTAGCTGAGAAGGTACCAAAGAAGAGTCATTCTGCAATCGAGACATCGCTTGAAGGTTAGAACAAGTAAAAGGAATGCAAGCTAACGAAGCGTCTGATGACGAGAAGGACTGTTCGAAGCCGGAATAGAGAAGGTTGTACTGTACTATATATCTCGGTTAGCAATCGGTCTAGTAGATTGCTGATGGTTGGATCTTGTGAGAGGAATAAGATATACTAAGGAAGTGGGTTCAACATAAGGAGGTATGTGGACCTGGAGTTTGCTGGCTGTCAGATGGAAGTTACAGAGCCCTGAATATGCGAGGGGAAAGACGTGGATGGCCTGGGAACTATCCCAAACCACAGCTTTGATGTTCGCTTGGTTCTGGACTTTTGTAACGATGCATCCGCGATCTCATTGGCGTACACCATTTGCAAAAGCATGATGTCTTGTCACAGATGAAAGTTCGGTTACAGTCCAAGTTAGGCATGCTAGCCTTGCCCTAGCATGGCATCCCTTTTTAGATCATCTGTAACGCAGACAGATACAGGAAGAATCGGACGTAACGACCAACAGCAACTGCTCCATATGCGGGGTGAGTATTTGTCCTGTTTCGATGGACTGAATATCCTATATATAAACGTTGACGATCGTAAACCGTGAGCGTTCATCTGGGATTTATTGTAGGTCTCCTTTTGGTTATTGGCGTTGCCATTGAGAATGGTATGATGTGGGCAACTTCAGTTCTGTGAGATTTGTTTTTGCAGATACATTCAGTTTCGAGGACTGATAGTCGTCATGTTGGTTTATAACATACTTGTTATACCTATTCCGGGAGAGGCACTCTTCTTTCAGCCATTTTGATCATTGCAAGAAGGCGATTTGGTCATTTCAATGGATAGATTCTGGATGGAACCTTCGAGGTTGAAGAAAAGAGATTGGTAACTGGTTTTTTTCACATGCTTTCATCGGAAACAAAAGAAAAGGCTTTCGACCAAGGAACAGAATAGGAAAGTTTGTATATCCTGTAGAGCTGGTCATCGCTCTGGCAGCCCTGGAATCGATGCGAGGATGCACTGCACAGTATATATAAAACAATCCATAGATGTTTCTTTCCTGACTTTCTTTCAAGTTCCTTTGCCGCATAGACTAATTTGATAGATGCCGGTGTTTTTCAAGACTGCTCTCTGTCGAGGAGCTGATTATATTCATTGGCTAGGAATCCGAGGAATGCTGATATCGTGTGGTATTCCAATGGGTGTTCTGTTCTGCCCAAACCTCGCCCCGGGATCTTACGATCCAAGCGTAGCAGTTGGCTGCTATCGCTATCGTCTTCGAATCCATACCAACTTGCGACATTTCCAAGCCGGTTCACGAGTGTGTTTCTTGGACGACCGAGGGGCACGGACTGATTCCCACCTCCGAAACGGACATTCAAGCTCCCCATTGAACGCTTTCACCGGAGATAATGGTTGTGAAGGAGGATCTTGACGAGGACAACAAATGGATGATAGGTGTGTATCAGTCTCTCGTTCCCAGCAGTCGCAGCAGGCTTTGTATATATATATAAAGTGCTGCTCTGCCCTTGCTGGGTTACATCACCCATTCTGCAGATGTTGTTTCTTTCCACTGTCTGTCAGTTATATAAAAATTTCCACCGACCCTTTGCGGCAACTGCATGTGTTCGTAATTTCATTGTGGACATCCAATATATGTTCCTGGAAGCGTCTAACAGGCTTGAAAGAGCCATATTCAGGTATGTAAAGTACCCCGTCATCGAGCCTGCCACTTGACTTTCTATATATATGATATTTGGGGTTCATAGCAGGAGGATATCTCTTTCTTGCATTCCCACTTCCTCCTTAAGTAGAGCGCAATGTAGAGTCAATCTTTGTTGAACCATGGCATAACTCTAGACGATGGACATCGATAACAATAAACGGAGATTGAAAGATAAATGTGTGTGTATCTAGCCCTTCTGGGAGCTGGGAGAGGTAACTCGAATGGCGGTGTCACAGTTTATGCTCCAGATATATGGAAGAGCAGATCAACGCTTGACCTGCGTTTCCGAACGTACCCGCCTGTGGAGGAGACGTCGGCATTGGATTTCCAGCGATCTGTACATCTTTCAGGAGATGGTCCCAGCAATTCATGATGTTCTGTATATTGGAGCTAGATGACGACACGATGTATATAAGATATATGATCTTATGATTTCCGTGGCGCTCTTGCGGATATCACTATAGAATGGCAGCTCTGAAAATACAACAGACCGCATATTCCAGCTTCCGGATGAGGGTCTGACCTGCGTATTATAGTAGACAACTGGACCGTCCAAGACACGACCAGACACTGTGATGAGATTTGGAGTAGGATTCAAACCAAAGTTTGTGAGGGTATTGTTTATCTGAGGGGTTATGCCGAGTACAGAAGCTCAATTTGTAACTATTGTGTATGCATTCTCTGCCGGCCTGCGAACAGCAAAACGTATCATGTTCCCTGTCTGATCGGCACTCAGTTTTGATTTCGCCGGTTGGCCTGGCTCGACGATGCAGACATCAGCTGGCAGGTATGATGGCTTTTCTTTGGTCCCAAGAGAATAAGAACGTTACCTGGTTTTCCATTTTGAAGTTCCATAGAAAATATTAAAAGGTTAGAAAGAAGTAGGTAGCTGATAGATCGGGTTTAAAACAAGTCATCTGCATTTAGAAGACCGAGAGCAGGCAAAAAAGCATATTTAAGTACATATCAAAAGCGAATCATCGTAGATTCTAAAGGAGTGCAGTATTAGTAGTGTCCCCAACTGCACCTTCATCGGAATCGTCATGCACTGCTTTCTTTTGTAGTCCTGGGTCTGCCCAACTGTCAACATTGTTTGTTACAAACAGGACTTTGGAGAACATACCGAAACTCCGTTGCGTCTTTGGTAAAAATCAATCAGTGGCAGTTCGCGCTGGTATAATATTATTGTTGACATCCTCGACGACGAAGATGCACTTTCTGAATGAATGAGCCTGATGTGGTTTTTCCGGCTTTGTGCAATTGGTACAAGATGCTAAATGTTAGCCCAGCATGCGAGCCGCCTGCTCCTGGAGGGATTGCGGCGAGGTCGGCGAGGTACATCCGCGGCCGGGACCTCATCACAACTTTCGCCGACGGAGGCACGGAGAATCTCGGCCAGGAGTGCAGTGATCATTGTAAAGACATAAAAACTGCATCAGGCGTAACTCCTCGTATACCCGTGTAACCACATGGTGGGGGCGATCATCGTCTTTGAACGGAGAGTAATTAATAATAATGAAGAGAATCTGGTAGTGGTAAATTGATATCGAGGTACGTATATACATCCATACGCCCTACGAACTTCTCTTTCGAAGTCTGACCACGGCCCTATGTGAGACGTTGGCATAAAACATAAAACATGGTTTTTTTCGTGTGTTGCATCTGATTCCGTCGATGATATATATCACAATTTGCAAAGGTGGAAGACAGTCCTCCACAGTCTGTGTGTGTACCGGTTAGGCTAGGCTGTTGACCATCTTGGTTGAGAACTTGAGATTGGGCGTGGGATAATCTCCGCGCCATTTGCAGTGCTAATCCAACTTTTCCGGTTGCTAGGAGCAGGCCCAAGAAGAAGAAGAGGAGGAAGTTCATTTATGGAATTAGAGTAGGTATTGAGATAGTAGATACGGGCCTCATTCTTTTTGAGATGACTACTGCCCATTGGTGAAGTGAATATAAGCACCCCAAGAACTCCAAGGCTATATATCTATAGAGAGAAATAGATTACTTGACCAATCTGTAAGTGTGCAAAAGTGATGACCTGTTCCAAAGGATGATAAACAGATTTATGTATGAAAGGACGGAGTAGGAAGATCGATCGACGTCCTGTAGTGTAATATAAGTTCGAACGTACCGTACCGGTAGTACATGTACAAGCCAGAAGAAAAAAATCCTTCACGGTCCGGAAATCAGTGAATGTAGAAGTATGGAGAATCAAAAAAAAAAACATTGAATATTTGCAAGAAGCGCAGTGAATGACAAGCTAAATGCATACCAGTGGGTATGTAGAGATAAAAGATGAGTATAGATTAGGTAGGTAAGAATCTATCAAGACGCAGTATCATTGTCTGCTAGAAGAGAAATGAAAACATAGAGTAATGTATAGAGAGCAGTAAGTAGATAAGGACTTGTAGGACAGACAGATCTATCTATGGATGAGACAACAGAGATGGTGATGGTGATGATAGTGGTGATAGTTAAGGAACAAATCCATCTATCTAGGTGGGTAATGAATGAATGCAACAGTCCAAATTCAATCTATGAGGTATCATACCGGATCAAACCATACTATGCATGGCATATAAGGATCGAAACTGATCGTGTGCAAAGACGAAGGTAGTAGCAGCCTAACCACGACGAACGATTCGATAGAGAGAAAAAAAGTGGGCGGTAGAGATAGAGGATGAGGGACAAGGAGGAAAAGGGGGAAAGTGCGATAGTGACTACTTTC
>JGI26055J44792_1000219_pt1 | contig 13274 bp, 15 predicted proteins | sample HigsolmetaGSP17D_FD_44792 | JGI IMG/M metagenome (IMG submission 44792)
CCCGCCGATAACGAGTCTCGACCTTTGCCCAGAGCATGATCGTCGTCGCTCGCGAAACTGCGTTGCCCAACGTGGGCTCTCTGTCAACTGACAGTATTTCTCCGTTTCTCCCGTTCTCTGTGACATTGCTATCCATTCAGCTAGCTCTTACGCTCTCCTATAAAACGATTTGATAGTACGATTTGTCAACATTGATTGCGAATGTCCCTGATTTCTGCTTTCAGACCGCCATCTACAAGAGGTACCTCCCTTCGGCACAGGTCTATTAACAGATACAGAAAATGGCGGCAGAAATCGGGCTTTTCCGAGCCTGATGTATCCGCTGGTGATCTAGATCCAGATGCTCACTCCATCATAACGCCTTCTAAGCACACCCCAAAGCCCTTTCGAGTGCTGAGAGGTAGTGTAGCTGCTGGTGGACCTCTGCGTCCCTTCAGACTATTGAAGCAGGATATTCTCAACTTGCGACGACGATATGTGTCCGACTGGACTGTGTTTAACCAGCTGATATTCGCGAGTGCTGTCTATGTTTTCTTTACCAATCTGCTACCTGGGATCACTTTTGCAAGTGACCTGTTTGTCTTGACAGGGCAAAACTGGGGAACGATCGAGGTGGTCTTCAGCACAGGGCTTTGCGGGATCATTTTTTCCTTGTACGTCTCCTTTTTCTTGTCTTCGCATTGAACAATCTTTTGGGTGAACGCCTATTTCGCCTTTTCGAGATCATAGTCGTTCTCCAGGTTATCCTATGCTTTTAGCTCCAATTTTGATTTTACATTTTCCCTTCAGACGAAACTCTAGCTAAACGTCAAATTTACATAGGCTTTCTATTCAACCCCTGACGATTTTGGGTGTGACTGGACCGTTCTCAGTTCTGGCCGAAAACATATATGCCCTATGCAACGAAGTATTCAAGGTTGGTGCCCGGAATATTTATATATTACTGCTTTTCTTACATTTTTCCCAGATTCCTTTTCTGCCTTTCATGACTTGGTCTCTTATCCATGCTGGATGGATGCACTATGTGTTGGCCATAATCAATGCTCACGACTGGACGATGCGTTATGTGACTACTTTTTCCACTGAGATATTTTCTCTACTCAACAGTATAATTTACTTCCATAAGGCCATCCAGGAACTTCAGAGAGCGCATAATAACCTCTCATTCGCAGCCTTCCTATACTCCATAATTGGTGCTGTTGGTACAATGCTTCTTGCAATCTTCCTGTCAACAGCTGAGAGCTGGCGGCCTCTCTTTCACCGTTATGTTCGACTTGGTCTGACAGAGTACGCTGCTGCGATCTCCATCGTTGTCTTCATTGGCTTGCCGCATATCGGGGAGCTAGCCCACTTGGACAAAATGACGCTGAATGTCAGTCCCTCATTCAGGCCAACGTCCCCAGACCGAGAAATTTTTTTTGTTCAGTTTTGGAAACTACCAATAGAATGGGTGTTTGCGGCATTGATCCCCGGACTCATAATTACAGTTCTTTTCTTCTTTGATCATGAGGTGAGCTCGATAATCTGCACGATCGACAGGTATGGAACCCGGAAACCGGGCGGTTTCGCGTGGGATATCGCTCTATTAGGGACCACAACCGCTCTATGCGGAATCCTTGGAATACCACCGGCCAATGGGCTCTTGCCACAAGCGCCTCTGCATTCAGAATCCCTGATGCACACAGAACGAGAAGAGGTCACTGTCACAGTTGACGGCGAAGAGAAAATCGAGACCCGCGAGATCAGGCGAGTTTATGAGCAGCGATGGTCGGCCCTCCTACATGCAGGAGGGATCCTTTTGTTTGTTAGCCCGCCGTTTATGAAGGTGTTAGGCTTGACGCCAACAAGCGTACTGGCCGGTCTGTTTCTATTCATGGGGGAGCAGAGCTTATCAGTAAAGTAAGAATCTTTGTCGTACAGAAGTTTCTTTACGTTCCGCATATGATGACGCGTTCCGCCGCAGCTGACAGTGACGCTAGCCCAATCCTCTATCGAACCTTTTACCTTCTTACACCAACCTCCGAGCTGCCACCTCTCCCGCCCTCTCTGGGGGTTCCTACAGCTTCTGGCTCGTCTTCAGACAATTCAACTACCAAAAGACCTTCTTATATCCCTATTCATCTTTACACCCTTCTCCAGATCGTTATCACTGTAGCCATCTTCATTCTGACTTTAACACGCGCGGCACCTGTTTTCCCTGTTCTCATAATTGCGCTAGTCCCGTTTCGCTTGCTGGTTATGAAGCGCTGGTGGCCTCGCGAAGTTCTTAGGTTTGTTGATGCGTGGGCGTGTCGTGAAGGAACGCCGGAAGACGATGAGGATGAGAGAGCGAAACAAAATGAGGAGAGCAGCAGTGGGGACAATGCCACGGCTGCCAACTGCGACGCAGAGAGGGGTGTCTTTGGGGCGCCTTCTGCTCCGCCTGTGGATAATACTGGAGAAGCAGCAGGTGTTCATATTCCTAGACGCGCCCATACTACAGGCGCTGATGGAATTTGTGAGACGGTAAATGCGAATGATGAATGGATTGAGCTTGGTATCCGCGTCCCCGAGGACGAGGAGTCAGGAAAAAGGGCGGGATGTACTTGTCGGAGAATGCAGCTAACCTGAACTCATAAGAGATGCTGGTATAGAAGGCCATGTTGGATGGACGAATGATTATGATAGACATTTGATAGATGGCGTGTATACTTTTTAATAAGGGAATAGCAGTAATGAATATTGAAACATGATTATCGAGGAGAACGGCTGTCGGTCCCGCAGTCAAGAGTCCTTTGGACTATCAACATCTGTGCCGCAGTCTTTAATCGAGTCATAGTTCCTGAAAGCTTGATTTTGGCTTCCCAACAACACATCATACATCAACTCATTTCATAGAGGACTGCTGTCGGAGTGTCTGATCGGTGCCAAGCGTTTGTATTCGTCCGGGCTCTTTTATTAGTCAAATATGTTAACGGTCACTTCGCTTCTCTAGCCTCCACCCCGTACGACATTGCGAACCATCCCATGGACGGAGAGCGGAATCGGGACGACTTCTGAACCGTGTCTCTGAAAAGTGATGGAGCATATAATATCAACCACAACAGACAGGCCTGGGAGATTCGGAACCTGACGAGGTCGCACTGTTAAGGCTACCTACGTACGTACCAGTATGTGGTGTACTCGACGCACGATTCTGGCCCTCGAAATCGACCAGTCCTCACCGAGAACATCACATCATGTCATCCAGAAATCATCTTCTCGGTTGAATGGGTATACCACGGAAGAATTCTGATCCTGACCTCGACTCCCTTATGCGCCTACGGGAACCAGCATTGATCCTCAAGGCACCACGATCTGTATCTGCACCGACCCACCTGATCACCTGGATCTACAAGGCTATTCAAGGCATCCCTGGCTATGCATGTCTTTCCAGAACGAGCCTGCTGCGTCTGTGGCACAAGCACTTGGGCTGTGCTCGATGGTTGTGCCCGATTCAGCCGCGATGGAAGGTTCCTGGCGGGCCCTTGCTTTAGAAAGCAGACACAGCACTGATGGAAGCCGTTGTTCGTTACATAAAGTAAGTCTGTTTCAAAATTGCATCCTCGCTCCAGATATGACTCTCTCCGGACGTCTCTTCTGATGCCGTGCGCTCTACAAACTACGATCGTGATGTGATGATGGGCCGGTGACAAGCAGCCTGCTTTCCGTCTCAATCGTTGCTTTTTCTGGAAGAGACAGGGAATATCTGCAGCTGGGACCACTTTGCAATATACCGGAGATCCAGATGAAAACATGCTAACGCCAGATGTTGGATTTTTCGAAGCCTTCACGTTGCCTTGTCACCCATCCTGTGTCTGCTGGATCTCCGGCTCGCAAACCGCCAAAATCCGATGGATTCGACCATTCGGGTATCAGCCTAAGATTCAGTCGGTCGTCTCGGAATGCCTTTGGATGGCTCGTTTGATAGTTGGCGCGAGTCGATGACCAAATCCTGCAGTGAAGCGCATACATCAAGGTAGATTTAGCTCTAGACGGTGATCGTTCACGGTTTCATTCGAGAAACACGACATTTACCGGTTGTCCTCGGCCAAATTATTACCAGATAAGACACCGGTGTGTGATTCCGTGCCTATGCATCCGATTTGCTGCGAGATTTCTCGAAATAACATGTGCCAACTTTTATAGCTCTCGGAATTCGCTTTTGCCTCCTCTTTTCGAGTTATTTCTTGCTTTCAACACCTTATTAGAAGTCTTCTTTAGTCCTCGTTTCCATTCTGCGCGAGTTTGGAGACTTCTCGTTTGGACACGATGGCACCAGCGTTGTTCATAAACTCTGACCGGGATGGTTCTGCTCTTGAGAGCCGGTCTGAAGATATTGATGCGGTTAATGTCCTCAAGGCGGCAATGAAGGAGCGGGATGCATATGATAAATCTGAGTTTGATGCCAACAAAGACAAATCCAGATTCCGTCAATACAAAGACGCTTGCGACAGAGTCAAGGATTTCTACCGTGAGCAACATGAGAAGCAGACAGTTGCGTATAATCTGAAGGCCAGAAACGAATTTAAGTCGAAAGTCCGTGCCGAGATGACCGTCTGGGAGGCGATGGAGAAGCTCAATACGCTTATCGACGAATCCGACCCGGATACCTCCCTGTCCCAGATTGAGCACCTATTCCAGTCTGCAGAAGCGATTCGTCGTGACGGCAAGCCAAGGTGGATGCAATTGACCGGCTTGATCCACGACCTTGGAAAGTTGCTCTATTTCTTTGGCGCCGAAGGACAGTGGGATGTCGTTGGAGACACTTTTCCCGTGGGATGTGCGTTCGACGAGCGGAACATATACCCCGATACCTTCCAGCGGAATCCCGACTTCAACCACCCAATCTACGGAACTAAATACGGGATCTATTATCCCCACTGCGGGCTGGACAATATCATGCTCTCCTGGGGTCATGACGAGTATCTCTACAACGTCGTCAAGAACCAATCAACCCTTCCCGAAGAGGCTTTGGCGATGATCAGATATCACTCGTTCTATCCATGGCATAGGGAGGGCGCCTACCGATATTTCATGAATGAACACGATGAAAAGATGCTTGAGGCTGTGCAGGCGTTCAACCCTTACGATCTGTACAGTAAGAGTGATGAGGTCCCCAATATCGAGGAACTCAAGGTAAGCTCTTTCCTGTATTATATTACAATATCTATATTTCTGTTGGCTAATCTTGCGTTCTCTTTTAGCCCTATTATTTGGAACTCATCGATGAGTTCTTTCCACAGCGAGTACTCAAGTGGTGAGACTGAGAAATTCCAAGACAGGAATACCTTCGCCGCCCTTTTTCCCCTTTGGCCAACGACACGATTGTCTGCAGTCCGCCTACATTTACTCATGTCTCCAGTTGGGTCTACCGGTTTGGATGTACGATTCTGGCTAGTCGCTGTCAGATGGCTATATCGGGGAGTACTCATTAGACACCTAGGTAGCATTGGGATATTCTTTTGCAATGAAATGGTTTCACTTTTTCCTAAGAACATGTCCTCTAGATTTCCAGATCATTTTGCGCATCAACCATTTGCATCCCACATCTCCGACAAGCAACCAGGATCGACTGGCGCTCTCAAATATCCAATTTGAGATCAAAAGACCTAATCTGCCCGGTATTCGCTGTCGATGCGCCTGGCATTTAATTGAACGTGGTAGATAGGGATCACTTGTCATTGGGACAATTCACAGCTACAATATAGTTCCATCCATGCCTATAACAAACGATAGTTGATAACCTTAATTTTGCATGTCAATCTTACTACCAACCCTCCGGAATGGCAATCACGTTTCTGAAACCTCTCTCTTTTGTCTCTGCGGCCTTCTACTTATTGAAGTTTACCCGTGTGTGCACCCGTTTACCCCTCCAGCCTTCACTCTAAGATCCTGGAAGCAAACAAGGGACAACGTCACATTAAGCAGGTGACACGACGGATTCTCAAACGAAGTGTACTCTGAAGAACAAGGAAACGGAGTAATGTATCCACATGTGGTGTACACAGGTACTATAGGCCGGTAGACTCCTCACAGCCACCCAGCGCTGGTACTAATGTCATCCCTATACTCCAGATCCAGAGGGCGGAAAAGGGAGAGACCAGGGTCTGAACCACCCAACACGGGAAGATTAAAATTAAATGGCCTCTGCTTGCTGCTTCTTTTTGGGCGCTTATTATAATTACTACCTGCATATAGGTATCTAGCCTACATACACACATCTCATTCATTGTCGGAAGGGCACGCTTTCACCTGCAGGAGAAGTACCGCGTATCACCCGGTGGGCTGCAGGCTCCCGTCGGGACCCTTTCCCTCGATCTTTCCTCTATCAATTGTGGATCTCTTTGAATTCGTTTGGTTCTGTTTCACTTTCCTCCGTTTCGTGGATTTTGAAGTGAATAGGAAGGACTCGGAGCCAGGTTTGTCTGTCTCGAGCCGCGGAAGTTTTTTTAGCTGTCTTCCGATGCGAAACCAACCTGGTACGTCACGTCACTTTGGGTTGATCTCGAATCGATTCGAAACGGTGCTCCGAGGATAAGTGGCGTAGTACAGTACTAACAACGGTATGCACTGCGCTAGACAAATCGAGTCTTGGTCGATCGAAGACTGACTCGATAGGTTGATTATCTAGGGGGCACTAGGTGGATGTAGTCTACAGGTATCCACCCACTATCCAAGGTATGGCTATCTACGTCTATCCTACCACGTATTCAATTCTGTCAAAGAGGATAGTAGCTTGATTTTTTTTCTCCATGAAAAAGCACATTCAAGATACTATATTAAATGACAGCCAACAATGCGATTGTTCTCGTAGTTTAGTTTGAACAAAGAGTGTGCATGACTAACCAATTGCGTATCATTCTATTAATCCTTGAAATAACTGACGCGGTGACGCAAGGGAAACTACTCCATACTATATGAAACTTCAAATCCACAGGGGAGAAGAGAATAACAAAAAAGGAGGTCGTGGAACCGGAAACGGCTATACAGATTCCGGATCGGACGATGTTTGTATAGTTCCCGTACTGCGTGACCTATATGCCTACACACATATCCATCATCGTCTCTTGTATATAACCATACAAGATTACTCCAAGATGTGAAAACCCAGGCTCATGGCTTGTCTTATATCTATAGCGCTAAAGCCTAACCTGAAATGAAAATATTTATAAAGACGAGAACGAGCATGAGATAATGATGATAGTGATCCAGGAAGGTATTTATCTCTTCTCCCATCCCCATGCCTCCTTCAATTTCGTCTGCATCGCAGCAGTCGGCCATGCATTATCCTGATCTGTCTTGATAAGCACATCCAACAAGGCTTGTTGCTCTATGGGGTCCATGAATCGGTCTCCACACATTGTGATAGCAAGGGTCGCCGTGAGGAGGGCGGGTGGTGACTGTCGGTTCGACATTGCAATTCCACATATCTCCAGGACAATTGCCTTGATCTTTGTATCCACGGAGCGTGCTGCCTCATTTTGCCCAAGACCGAGGCGCGGCATGTTTGGATTATAGACAGTAAGCAGAATCATCGCCAACTCCATATATTGTATCCCTACAATATGGTAATCGGCAAGATACCACGCCTCAGGTAGCACTTCACCCTTCGTCCTGTCGGGCTCGCGGTAATAGATCGGCGAGAAGGAGCGTGGGCGGTGTTCCAGCCACCGCGTACGGAAGTTGATCAATTCCTCATATTGAGCGACACTCCGTGGATGATAATCGCCGAAACAGTACTGAAGCACGTCGGCACAGAAAATCATGAGACGATTTGCCCACACATGGTCGGGAGCAGGATCCCAAGAGCGATAGCTATCGCAGATGGAAAGAGGAAAGCGAAACGGCCGCTGCTGTAGGAACGCCATCAGAATTTCTTGACGGAAGCCAACCCAGGTCGCTACTTGACGCAGCCCTGGTGAGCTAAGGCCCGACATTGCTTGGGCTTCAATAAACACTAGGAGGCCGCGGAGGCTAGTTTCGTTGGCAAGGCCTAGGCTTATCAATGGGGCTATGACCCAACCTCGAGTAAGCATGTGAAAGTAGACAGTGTGAGAAAGGTTAAAAACGTACCATCTAACTCCTCGTAGAAACGGAGAACAACCACAGCGGCCAATAAATCCTCATTCATTATGCTGTCCGGGTCGTTGGAGAGCGATCTCAAATGTGAAATGCACTTGTTATGATATTGCAAAGAAGTCTCCTCTCCCAATTTCAGGAAACGAGGGTGACAATACTTTGCAATAATTGAGTTTCTATGATTTTTTGGTAGTGTGCTAAGATGTCTTGCAGAAGCTGAGAGCACAGCATTGAGCAACGGGGGGCAGAACAAGGCCCTCTGAGGCACAATATTTGTGAAGTGTCTTTCGGGATCACAGAGGTCAAACTGTTATAATGACTAGTTAGGTTTTAATAATGACATTTTCAAATGTAGCCAATCAAATAAACTGAAATAATTGCGAACAAGAAGAGAATCTTACCCATTTTGCAAGATTCTCAACAAAATACCTCATGAGACATGCTTCTTGTATATCGAAACGGGGCCAGGTCGGATGCTGTCCAGTCAATAAAGGTGGCAATATACTCCGAGACTGTTCCTGCTGGATGTAATTGGAAGACTGTGACGTGAAATGCCTAGCATTATCTGATGATGCTGAGAAATTCAAAAGGGATCCAGCGCCAACATCATACGATGCGGAGGTACCTGGGGAAATTCCGCTGTTACTGGAGAAACTAGGGGACTGTGAAGCCCTTGGCGACTGGTAGCCAGACGTAGATTGAGAGAATTCCAAATTTCTGTTCCCACTCGTTAGGCCATCTGTGTAGTTCCGATTGAATAGTAGCCTTGGTAGCTCAGAGCGAGGGAGATCCGATGACACATCAACAGAAGTAGCCCTAGCGGTTCCTAAGGTGAAGGTAGGCACGTGAATCTCAGATGAATGGTCGTCTGATTCGGGAGAAGACACGGACGCGGGATTTTGCGCATTGGAAGAAGTCAAGTTAGGGGTTTCATCAATGTACTCATATGTTGCTGAGCCTGGGAATCAAGTCAATAGGATCTCCCCAAACTACGCTAACAACAGTAGCAACGATATATGACTTACCATTGTTTGTTAAGCTCAGCCAGACTTGATCCTTAGAAAACTCGTGGTCGTATCGCGCGCTGGAACCGTGCCTGAACCGTAATCTGGATGAGCGACGGACACATTCTCGACCTGACCGCTGACATCGTCGACATTTTGGTTCGGTACTGTCACCTGATTGCACATTATCGATCGGTAGCAAGGTCAGCTGATCAAAATTCAACCAGGGTGATCGGATAGCATCTAGTTAAGTTGAGAAGAGAGCGATGTCGAGGAATGCGGGCAGAAGCAGGGGAGAAACCCGATATCAGCGGAAGAAAAGCAGAGTCCTCACATCGTAAATGATGATCTGATGAAGAGAATGTATGAGCCTATGTACCCTGTCGTTTATATAATCATGATTGTGGGTGGCAGGGAAATCGGTACATACCTCGACAGTTCTGACTTCAGTTCCGAAACAAAAGAAAGTAAAGTTAGCATCAGACTCTGCAAAGAATAGGACAAAGCACCAGCGCCTCTATAAAAAAGACAGCTATTGTATTGTGCTCTATAAATAAACTCAGAATTCGTACTCACCAGGGGTCTGGTCTAGACCGCATCATCGGCATGGATATGGAAAAACACTTGGCATGGCGGCGTGGAACTTGATACACACTGTATGCTAACAACGCATTCGCAGCGAGTGGCCAGGTTCGCAATTCTGGACAAAGAGGAGGAAGATGAACAGACGACGGATTAGAGATCAGACGATGGAGCCGAACCTTAGACATGCGGGGATGGATCCGGGGGATGCGGAGAGCGGCCCCGCTCCCTAACACTTGGAGCCAGTCAGGAACAGTCGATGACTTCCTTGGCTCCTCCAGCTCTGCGGGGGAACTGCTCAGTTCAACCTAGCTACTAACTCCTTGCTGCCTATCGCGTGCTCAGGATACACCTCAGAAGGGCCCGGTGGCCCCGATTCCCCATGGCACCACCTTATATGAATGGATCTATGAATAACTCTCTAGAACAAAGGATTGGAGGAAATTTTATCGTGAGACGCTGCTCCCATGAGAAAAGTGACCAGATATCTGAGCACATGGCAGTTGCTCTCAAGAGGCTCAGTATCAAATCGTCGATTGCAGTATCAGCCTTGAGACATGACCCGGAAAGGTTGTATATTGGCGCAAAAAATCTACCTAAAAGTAGATATGTCATTGCAGCGCGGCCCGTCTGGGCTGGGCCTGGTACCATATTACTAGGTGCTGCAGAAAGTCCAATCTCGTCACAATAATGGTTACATTTCCCAAATGAGCATTTAGCTAAAGTACCAAGTATTAATCTGTATCGCTTTACTAGCTTCGAGACGATTACTGGGCTAATAAGATCCACAGTTTAATAGAATCCTAAATTGCATTTGATGGCAATATATCTTCTGTCTGAGGATAGTTTTGCGCAAGGCATTTGATGCTCCAAGGGTTGATGTGCGTATCTCTTCCCCTAGGGCCTAACAAGCTATAACTTAGATATTGTAAGCTAACATACTACCTACTATGGGTTTTATGAACGATTTTCTGCAAGAGATTTGCTGGCGAAATAACTTACGGTGAACAGATCTATTCAATCTGTCAATGATATTCCAGAAGTATGCCCGGAAAGCATCCATTCTTATGAGAATAGACATAACTGTTGTCTAGTAGCGTTTCCTTCCGCTTTGAAAAGTGAGAAACAGCATTGACCCCCAAAACCAACGGTTGCTACAGTGCCACGGGAGCACCCCCAGGTCCAAGCCACCCATATATTCACGAAACAACTCAGTTCTTCAACCGAAACCGGGCCCCTAGCTCATTGAGTTAGGCCTCCAAAAACAGAAAAATACTCCTGCTAGCTAGTGGTCCCGGGTTCTCGAATCCCGGGGGAGGCGATGGTTGAAGCAGTGCGGTAATTACTAAACTTGCTAACATACCAAATGACCCTCCCCCGGGATAGTAAAACCCCGCCTCCACCAAGCATACATAGGACTGGGCGGGGTTTTCGTAGCACCCCTCCCCCACTGCGTACGGCGCCATACGCAGTGGGCGAGGAGGAGTGTGAGCTTTTTTTAGAAGTTCTGTTTTTGTCACCAGATGTGGTGTTGAGGAACGATCACATGAGCCCAGTGGAGGTGAGTGAATACTGGCCCACTCCAACATAGCAGCAACCCATAATTCTACCTATGTGTTTTAATTTTTTACAGTATGTCCAGAATATTTTAAATTACTTCCAATTCATGTCCCAATTAATCCTCTTTATTCATAATTTACCTGGTCCGTCGAGAAAAAGACAAGTTCCAGGATCGTCACATTCCCGCTAGGAAATAAAACTCGGATGAAAATTCTGCTTAGCAGCACTCAGTTTCCATCTGACGCTACATTATTTCACTTGTTGTCCAGTGGACTGGGGACTTCGTCTCATGTCTCATGAAGTTTCTGTCTCAACCTTGGAAGATGACATGGAGGAAACTTGACAGCACTCTTATTCCAACACCATATGCTCTTAGACACTACTATCTCTATTTCGGAAAGCATTTTGCCTAATTGTCTATTTGTTCCTATCGATATTCCGTTGAACGCCTGTTGAATTGCTGAACTATGTAGGGACCTGAGAAGTATCTAAAGCCGCTCCGTCGGGTTTCATTGTCGAAAGAATATAGAAGAGACATATTTTAAGCGGGTACAACTTCTCTTATTGCCTGTTCACTCCTGCCCTAAAATCCTTGGCTTTATTATAAACCCCCGTATAAAATAAGTTGAGTTCTGGTCCGGTGAGATAAACTGCTTCTTTCGGAAGTTAACCAGAAGATGTTCCCGATTGTATCTCGCATAAGGACATTACGTTCCATTGAAGGCTAGCCTTCTCAGACATTTATCTATCTGTCTTTGGCTGAATACTGTCTCATATATCGTCTTCCTGTTCAAGAAGTGCATTCTACAGCCCGGCATTAGGACGATTCCCAACGGCGCCTTCCATCTCTATGAATTCGTGCATGCCAGGTTCCAATCTAGCATCTGCACTGCAATATCTCTCCAAATCACAAATACTATCTGACAATGTTCAGGTCCACATTGAACGGAGAGTTAGATACTAAATTTCTACTGCTTCATGGACTCTATGGAGGTTTTAACTATTCGCCCAGCAGCGAATCACATCGCAGATTCAGCAAGCACTGCATTATTGGTCGAGTGCGAATTCATCATTGCCATCGATTAGGCCCATGTTGATTTCACGGATGATGCAATGCGTATCTTCAATCTTTTTGGTTTTTTAACCATTTTTCCCTCGCCTTTGAAGGAATGAAGCTTTCCAATTCCTTCTTTCCTGCCCCTTTGGGTAGTGGGTTCCCCACAAATGTGTGCCTTTTCTTTGTTGTTCTCGAGATGGACTCTATGTTCGCTTATCTCAAAACATTATTACGCCATCCTGCCCGTTTCATGTGATAGCATAACCTATGCAGTATCCTAGTACCTAGGTATGAAAGGAGCCTGCCAGGCAGCATACACATCTACGAAGTGTAGATAGAAATTTCCGAAGTAAGATTTCAAACCTAATCAAAATCAGTCTTTACTTATCAGAGGCTGCGATTGAACGCAGAAAATATCGATCGATCCACTTGTAGAGTCTAACTCATCTTGTATATACGTATGTACATACAGAGCCTGCATGCACAGTCCGATCGACTCGTTTGGGATTGGTCCAAAGGCTACTGAATGATATGATATGCCGAAGTCTCTTACCTCGGAAGCCATAGTGCATACCTAGGCACGTACTCCATACCTACATAGGTAGCCCGATGCACATGATAAATAAAAATTAAAATTTAGACGATTGAAGGATATTCATAAAAATATTAACACTCCTGAATAATATGGTTCGTGCGCAAATTATGCGCGTCAAACGCGGTTGTGCAATAATATATTTGTGGAGTATATATATACTGAAATTTGATACGATCTGCGCAGATCACGCAGATCAGGGCCCGAAGATGTTCTTGGCTTATTACCTTATTCTTTCCTTAAGAGAAACTATAAAAAGGGGCATAAATGCTATTGGGTAGAGAGAATAATTGTTTTCATCAAACGCATTGTTTATTTATAGTTGGGATCGACGGGGTGGATGAAGTCATGCATGATGCGTGCTCGGTCTAGACTTTCG
>JGI26055J44792_1000223_pt1 | contig 13204 bp, 12 predicted proteins | sample HigsolmetaGSP17D_FD_44792 | JGI IMG/M metagenome (IMG submission 44792)
ACAGACGAGGTGATAGCCAGGTACCTGTTCCCCAGACTCGTCGGCTTCGTAGCTGGGACGCCTGGCAGTGGCGGCGAGGTTCCCAGCGACCCCGAGAACTCCAGGACGACAGTCGCCCACACTCTCGTTTCCTGCGTCGGCAGCGCGACGATCGCCCGAAGCGCACTTCCACAGGCCCTTTCCATCGTCGCATCCGCGCTTCTCGCCCGCGCCAAACGCGAAGGGCAATCCGTCTACCAAGAAACGGCGACTCGACTCCTGGAACTTGCCAAGGTGGATCAGGCGGTGTTCCGCGCCCTCGTGGCGAACATGACGCCGGAGCAGAAATTGCTGGTCGAAGACATTCTCAGAAGCGCAAACATCGGCGTAGAAGCACGTCAAGAAGCGAAAGGCAGTAGTAGTAGTATGCCAAATAGTGAAGAGCAGCAGAAGGCCACGCCAAGTATCACGTTGCGGATGGACTTTTAAGTTACGACAATACAGGACAGGGATGAACAGCAAAACACAGTCTTGCTTTCTGTTATGTTTTCTGTTCTTGATTGGTGTGGATATAATTTATACGATGACTGATTTGGACGGAAAGAGGGGGATATATATATACATATAAACCACTAACGCTATATAGATACCTTTGAATTCAATTGGGCTTTTGCTGTGTGTTGCCTTTGTAAAAACTGTCTTGAAGGCCTTTATTTCCAGTAGTGGTATGAAACTAAGTCAGATACAAAGGTGACTATTGACCGAGCGATGCAAGAGGCTCGGGGGGTATATCTACTGCGTAGGTAATAATGAGCTAGGTAATTGTGACTGACTTGCTGTTAACCAAAAAAAGTAATAGTCTTCTTCTACTCGGTATGCAACTGACAATCTTAACACCACATTTCTAATAATCCGTCTATCATGCATGCGAGGTAGGTAGATAACCTAGGGGTATCGGGGTAGCCAATATGTACAGTGCGTGAAACGCGTGTAAAGGTAAAAAGTGAGGGGGAAAGGGAGAATAAATAAAAAGATACAGCGAACGGTACGGATGAGGAAACGAAAAAAAACGGGGATATGACAAAAGAGTGAAGAACGGCAGGATACTTTCACACCTCAAATTAGGATTGTGTCTCAGCCCAAGGATTCGCTGATTAGCGTGCCAGGAATGGGTACATCGGTCTGGACTCCAATGTCCCTCGCTCGTTCTTCCGCAGCCTCCTTGGCAGCTGCCTCCGCTGCTTCTTTGGCGGCGGCATCACGAGCCATGCGATAGGAGTAGTATTTGAGGAAGAGGATTATCATAACTAAGAGGGGAAAGGGTTAGCGCTATATGGTCATGATCGGGGGCGGAGGGAGGAGGGGATCCTACTAGCGCTCGTGGCGACAGTCATGGCGGCTCTTCTCGTCAGAATCCATCTCAGGCTCTCAACTTCACTCTTTCCGTCACTGTTCAGGGAAATAGTGATCTTATAATTCAGCTCTTGAATGGCAGTGTCCACGCTCCGCATCATCTCCCTCGTCATCATCTTGTGGTCGTTGAACATTCCCTTCAGGTCATCCTTCAACCCCATCAATTCCTGGTTCATGCGCTGAGAGAGGATATCGACCTCGTGCTGCAGCTGCGTCCGAGAAGAGCGCTGTCTCTGGATCTCTGCGTTCCTCGAGACCTGGAGGGACTGCTGGAGCTCTGAGCAGGCGGCCTTGAACAGGTACTGCTCGTTCTCGAGCTCCGACTTGGAGGTCAGGGTTCTCCGCGCCATTTCAAGATTGTCTGCCAGAATGCTTCGTATGGCCTTCATGATCGTGATGGCTTGCCCATCGGTAAAACCGCCCTTCGTGAGATCCCTGACCAGAGTATATGTGTCGAAATGATGGACGTATGGAGGCGGGGTAAGATGCGGCGGCTTGCGGCCATCGGCCGCTGAGACCCCGGAGGGCATCAACGATGCGGACGGAGAAGGCATCTGCAGGACATCTTCCAGTGGGTTCTCACTCTGGTCGGGACGAGCCGGAGGTTGCTGGTCCTCATTCCAGCGCTCCAGCGGGGCAGTATCTCCTTCCTCGAGATCCGACGCAAGATCGTCCTCCGGTGGACGATTCTGCGTATCGTTCGTGGAGCTCGCATCAATTACTGCTTTATTTTCTGAATCGGACGAAGCTTCCCCGGTCTGCCTTTTGAGATCCTGCGCTTGCGATTGACCTTGCGGCGTATCACTCCGCCATGCCGGCGAGCTCTCTTTTCCCGTCGAAGATCCCGGAGCCGGCTGACTCGCAGATTCGTCCTTCGGACGCGAGGGAGGAGGCAATTTTGGCTCGGCAGCAGGCCCGTAACGCCGGGGATATAACTCTTGCTCGTATCGGCGACTGGTGTGAAACCCTGCTGGCGGTGCGGGACCCTGGGGAGGAAACCGGAGGGAACGGTACGTGGTCGGTTCGCACGATCGGATCGACCGTATTAAATTCGGGTAGAGGAAAGGAAGTCTTGCTGCCGCCATTTCGAAGGAGCCGAATACAGAGATGAGAAGAAGAACATGGGAGCTGGACACGAAGTTGTTGGAGATGGGCAGTTGGAAGCCGGGATCGGGATGCCCGTGACTTGTCCGCGGCGAAGCGTGCCTGGATCTTGGCCGAATCGGAAAGGTGACGTTGGCCGCCGCGCCGAGCCCCCGCGGGACCGACCGACGGGAGCCGCGAGCCGCCAAGCACGAGCAGGGGCGAGCACCGCCCGCTGCTTTCCGTGGAGTCAGCAGAAGACATGGACATAGAATATCGAGCAGAACCCATGCTTTGCCCTTCCCCCTGTTTCCTTCATTTATCAAACCAGATCTTTCTCGTCGTCCCATGTCAGCTTTGTGTGATAATTCACACTCCTGCCCGGATCAGCGACTCCGCTTCTACATCCTGGACAAGTCCACCTAGCTGAACCGTGGTTTATGCAGTATGGGCTACATGGCCTTTGTGGTCCCTTGAGCCACACAATAACCAGTTATCTGGGAGGCTCTCAACCTTCATGATGGTGGTCTGGTTGTCCTTTGGAAGTCCCTGCATATAGACATGCAATTGGAACTGAAGCTGGACTTGTATCTATTATGAGAGATGTGGACATCCTTCAGAACGGCTCGGTTTCTTGTTCTTTTTCTTTTATAGCAGTTTGATACCCACTTCAACAATGATGTCTTAGCATTAAATGGGAACTGTCCCTCCTCAAAGAGGGAGAAATAAGGATATAGCAAAAGAGTTCATCTGCTCTTTATCTATGTCTGAGACGCTCTTACACTGCCACTTTGGACTCCCGTGAGACTTTTCTCTAGTCGGCATGCATCTCTCCTAAATCATTCCTGACAGCGGTCATGCGCCTGCAATCTATGGATGCATGGGCGGATGTCCAAGACCTGTCCTCTTTTAAAGACCGGCAAAAGGGTAACGCAAATGCCACTATGAGCTCGCTCCTATGCTTGATGAAAGCTAATTCCGGTCATCCTACTTGATAGGATGATAGAACTAAATATTATACATACATTTTAGCCCATTTGTACAAAGGCATATTTCAAAACTGAAATTCTTGGAGTTCCTGTGACAAGGAGATTCCGCAGTTTGGTTTTTCGGTCCAGGATCACATAGAGCGTCGCCCGCACGATATAGCAATGTCAGCGTCGAGATCGATGCCTGCTCGTCACGGCGACAGGCTTGGAGCCATAACTTGTTTGTTTACGTGTCTCTCTTTGTCTCCCTGACGCGTACGCAAACAACTTTCGTTTGTTCCCGCTACTTAGTGCCAGAGTGGACGTGGATGCTACTTAGCTTCTTTCTATCCACACAAGCACCTTTCCTTCTCTACTCGTTACCCATTAAACTCTTCTAAAAAGGAAAGAAAACATAAGCATCTGTCTTTCTGTGCAGTGTTCGCCCTTCTTAGCCTGTGAGCCTTCTGAGGAGCTTCAGGTCGGGTATCCGCCATCTTCTGCCCAGATCAAGCCTACGCCAAAGGAACGCTGAAGCCATCAGCATTGCATCATTTCTGACGCATCAAGCTGTGAGTAGATGGTCTTACGTGCTACCGACTTTACTGTGTTTCCTCCAGTCATCAACAGTCGTCGGTGGTCCAACTAACGGAATGCAGAGAATAGGCAGGAGCTGCCCGCCAGGAGGGATCCCTCCATCAAGGTATGTCGAGAACTTCGATGAAGACTCTATGCAAGCAGAAAAAAAAGGTGTGACTAATATGTGGAAAAAGAGATAAACTCTTTAGGACACCATGGCAAATGATCGGGGTCCGTTGGCCTCACTTCTGCTTCAGAAGGAGAACCCAGATTATCACGAGTACGTCCACGTAGCGAGTAGCATCGCTCGAGACGTCTCCCAGATTGGTTTCTTACTCTACGATGAGCCCACTCGGGATTCTATCTTCTTACACCTAAATCGCGTAATCCCGCGACTCCAAGCCTTGTTTGAAGTACTGATTTCGAACGGCACTAGTCGAAAAGTCGCAGATGAGATTGCCGAGAATCTCCTCTTACCGATAATACAAGAGAGTGACGAGATCATCTCTCTTGATCAAGCCTGTCGTATTGTTGGATCCGCGCTGCCGGTCGTCATCTCCCATCAGTCGCGATTCCTAAGATTTGTTTCAGAGGCATTGATTGTAACTGATGGCTTGCTAGACTGGCTTGTATCCCACAAGTCATACAGCGAGACTGTTCAGCAATGGCTTCAATCGAACAACGCATTTCTGGACGTCCCACTAGTCCATCAACTAACCGATAGGCTGGTTAAGTTGTGTGATGCATGCAGTGCTGATCACGGAACGGCCTTGGTTTCACGCAATTGGCAAAAAGCAAGAGAACTGAAACAGTCTCTGGAGCTCTTGATTGAGGAACTCGAGGAGGAGGAGGAGCGAAAAAGGAGTCAGAAGAGCAGAGATCTGCCGCTGCTGGCGGGGATGAGACGACTCGATGCGGACGACAAGAAGACAAACATTGCTCGTCGCCAGACTGAAACTCGCATTGAAATTCCTCAAGAAATTACGGATCGCCTGGCTTTATTCGACATTCCTAAGCCAGAATCCTTGCGTACTCTTCAACTAGCTCTGGAGGAACTGCAAGGCGAACAGGCCATGTCCATAATGTGCTTAGCCCTGGAAACCTTCCCTTGCAGGTTTTGCCTGGAGAGACTATCCGGATCTGTGTCGTCAATGCAGACCCTAACTCCTTCCGAGAAGTATGATCCGTTTACAGATATAAAACCGGACATCTTCGGTAAGAGAGTCGGGCTGTGGAAAGTTCTATTGTCGGATAGAGCACTCAAGGACGCGAAAAAGCTCGCACGTTCTGGTGAGACTACCTCGTTTGATGCAGGCTTCCTGGCAGGGGTGAATATATTTTGCTTCAGAATTTGCTGACACAACCAAGGATTTTTCAATCGTGTAGAACAGAAACTCCGAGAGCTAGCTAGCGGAGAATGGAAGGGTAAAGACCTTTCAACTCGAGCTGGTTCAAAACAGCAAAAAGAAGATATGAGAATTCCCGTTCTCCAAGCAAGAGTTACTCAGAAACTGTTCCTGCTCTGGCAGATCGATATTGGTTTTTACGATGATCTCCCTGGTGTCCCCCAACAACTAGTAAAAGGTAGAATATCTGGTCCTTTGGATGCATTTATACAACTAACAACATTTTGCAGTCTGGCATATTGCAACGGCTGAAGAGGTCAGTGACGCCTCCCGCGCATGCGTACCGTTATATTGATAGACTTCACAGCTGCCAAACTCGATCGGCCAGATCCGACTCCTTCAACAATCCTACAGTGCAGAAGTCGTACAAATGTGCTGCAAGAGACCCTTGCAGCAAACGGATGGAAGATTCATACCCCTCCAGTTTCCCAAACTCGAGAGTTCGAAACCTGCTTCTCCATCTGAGACTAGCGATCAGAAGTCGATCGAGAAGAGTCTGATTGAAATGTCAAGTTAGCTTCCCAACATACTCCGTTCATCTCCTCTATGAATTTCTACTGCGGAGGTTGACATGCTGATCATCTGAGTGCAGATAAATTTTACAATCTGACCGAACCATTTCTTCGATCGATAACTGAGCCGACCGGCAGAGAGGAATTTCCGTTCGACCTGTCACAAGAAGAAATGCAGATCGTCAGTCATTTCAGGTCTTCGAGCTTAATTCTGGGAAGAAGTGGTACTGGGAAGACCACTTGTCTTGTTTTCAAGATACTTGCCAAATACAAGGCAAGACAGTCTGTCCCGGACGAGAGACCTATCCGCCAGGTAAGTACAGAGGCTTCAAAAAATGTCGTCGTATGGACTAACTGGTAATAGCTATTGCTGACTCGTTCCACGTACCTCGCGACTAAGCTTCAAACTTACACGAGAAGCTTGATAGAATCGCAAGCTCAGAAAACTATCTTCAAAAATGTCGATAAGCCGGATGATCTCCCGCATGGAGATAGTTATACGAACCGGGACCTCGAATCGATTTTCTCGCTGAAAGATGAAAGCTTCCCAATTGTCTGCACATTTGACATCTTTCTGAACCTCTTGAAGAACACGATAAAGTTGAGTTGCTTGTCATCTATACCCATGTTATTGCATTGCTGACCTGTCACAAAGGAGAGCTGACCGACAGAACTTTCTCGAGAGTAACGACGAAAGGGATATCACAGAACCAGTCCGAACATGGAACGGACAGCGAATTATCGATTTCAACGTCTTTAAGACCGAATATTTGGAGCATCTTTCAGGCGTTCTGACATCTGCTTTCCCTGCCGAGCTTGTCTTCTCCGAGATCATGGGAGTTATTAAAGGCTCGATCTCCTCTGCAGAGACCCTAGCACCAATTTCGCGTCAGCAATACCTTGCTACAAGCTGCCGCCTTGCGCCTACCTTTTCTACGGAATTGGAAAGAGACCGTGTTTATTCTGCATTTGAACGTTATGAAAAGATCAAGAAGCAGCGGGGAGAGATCGACGACATTGATCGTGTCATAGAGTTATTGAGATCGATCAAAAAAGCACCCACGCTTCGCAAATCGATACGCCAGTGTTTTGAAGAGATCTATGTAGACGGTATGCCGGGAAACTTTCTGTTTATTGACGGACAACTGACTGTCACCAGAGGTTCAAGATTTGCGTTGTCTTGATATTGCGCTGCTTCTGAACTGCGCTGGCGATGCTCGTGGGATCCATCTTGGTAAGATCCATTATTCAGCCAGTTTTCACATATGTGGGCTATTGTGTCTGATTTTTCTACCAGCCGGAGATACTGCCCAATGCATATCGAAAGATTCAGTATTCCGCTTCCCGGAGATAAAGGCTCTTTTTCACAGCCAATACGCTTCCATGGCCGATGAATTGGGCCAGCCCGATTTGGCAAAACCTGCACAGTTCTCTCTATCCAGAAACTATCGCTCCCACCAGGGGATATTGAGCCTGGCATCTTTTGTGATGCAAATGCTCTGGACAGGTAAGAAGTCTGCAAGAAGCAGGGCTGATAAGCATGGCTAATAATGTAATCTAGGTTTTCCGGATACCATCGACAAGCTTGATCCTGAAATTGGCCAGTTAGGAGGGCCAAAACCAATCATATTCGGTACTTATTCTATCCCCCCGCGTCCAAATGTTGTTCCTGACTTTGGAAATAGCTGGATTTGATTACGAGATCTTCTCAGCAAAGATGATTGGGCTTGTCAAACTTCATGACAAGATTGCTGACTTTGGGGCGGAACAAGTCATTCTGGTTCGAGATGATATTGCCAAGCGGAAGCTTCAAAAGAAAATAGGAGAAATTGCTTTGGTCCTGACCATCCTGGAAAGTAAAGGGATGGAATTCGATGATGTGCTTGCCTACGATTTCTTCAGCGGCAGCAGTCTCCACAGAAGCTACCGATGCTTGCGTCTTCTTACTCGAGGGGAGAGGAATATATTCGATTCACAGAAACATGCTGTTAGTCTTATTTTCCTTCTTTGCTCCTGTGAGCTTACTGACAGCTTTCTTTATAGGCGTTATGTTCTGAACTGAAGGCAAGTTCCTTGGACTTGATATGGTAAGATCAATTCACGCTGACCCAAAATTCAAAGCATCTGTACGTGGCTGTTACGAGGGCACGCCATCAACTTTGGTTCGTCGAGAGCTCCGAAAACAGCGTAGAGCCACTGCTCGAAGCTTTGACCGAGAATGGAAGGGTTCGACTAGTTGATGTTGCAAGACCAAAAGATCCGGATGTGAGTATCTCTTCTTGAAAATGATTTCGTCTGGCTGAAATTTCCTAGATAGCAGAGAAGGTCAAGGTTTTGCGTGCTGGTGGCTCCGTTGATCCAGAACGCTGGTTCAAACGAGGAGCACACTTATTACACCAAAAGAATTTCGCTGATGTAAGAATATCTCAGTTTATACTACATTCTAATATTCAGAATTGCTGACTATAGAAGGCTCTACTATGCTTCAAGAAGGCAAACGATAAAAAAGCAATGACTCATTGCCAGGCTTACTTACACGAGCAGGAGGCGAGAGCCTGTCGTTCTAGAGGCGACCTGGAGGGATTCACCTCGCATTACGAGGAGGCCGCAACACTCTTTTTGGACGTCGGGCTGATTTCTGAGTCTTCGAAATGCTATGAGAGTCTAGGGCAATATCAAAAAGCTGCAGGTGAGTATCTACGAACAACAGATCCTAGTGATAATACTAAGTCAGGCGTTAGGTCTTTGGAAAGGCCAAAGACACTATGAACGAGCTGCTGTATTGTTTGAGAAAGCAAGTCTCTTTAGTGATGCTTCAGCGTGCTATCATTTGAATGGTAGCTATGAAGATGCAGTTGAAGTATTGCGCCGCGGCGAGAAATTTGACGAAATGATCCAATACCTTAGCCAGTATGTTCCTAGGGTTGTGACAACTCTAGAATTTCTTTCACTGACGTTTAACTTAGACATAGTGGCAAGGTCAGCGAAAGTGCTTTGCGGCGATATTCCAGACTTTGCAATATTCTACTTAAACAGGGACGCGTATCGGCAGAATTACGAGCCAAGACGGCCAATATGCTCGGCTCCGACACAGAAAAGGAATCCTTTTTCAGGGAATTCGATATGGTCGACGAGTTAATTGATCTTTATAGGCTAACAGGAAGGTATCAAGAGCTTTTCTACGCTTATCTGGAAAACGGTCAGGTGAATCTGGCTCTTAATCTTGTGATGGCACAAAATTTGTTTTCTGTGATCCCGAATGACGAGATCGAGACGGTCTTTCATTACGTCCAGGCTGGGGACGTCTTCTCCCGCAGGATTATTCCAGGGGAGATGTATACTCAGCAAGTTTCGGATCTTCGACTTACCTTCGGTTCGACGCCTTTGGTGTATGCCGCTCTGCAATGGGAGAAGGCACATCGAGTCTTTGCTTCGGTTGATGATCAGGACCAGCTTACAGAAATTTCCTTCCTGAATGACGGGATTGTTAAGGACTTCTATTGCCTCTTCGTGAGTCACTATCGCTGCCGGTCGAGAAAATAGCTGACGAGATCCAGATGATTGCATTCGAAAGCAACATGTTATACCGGTCTCGAATGGCGTACCTGCCATTTGACATCCTTGTATTGGCGAGCCAGCTTTTGCAAAAGCTTGCCACCGGCAATTCACGAGCGCTTGATAGCCTTTTCCTCGTTTGTGGCATATTCAAGGCGAGTAGCCAGATACGCAAGAGTGTCGCTCTCCCTTGGTCGGTATTCGAAGCAGGGGCTTCTGAATATTACACTTTCGATGCTTTACAGGACCGCGCCATCAATTGGATTCGTGGCCGACTGTCCGACATGGTCGACATCTTCGAGGAAGTTACTGATGAGCTTTTGAAGCAAGAATTCAACCGAAAGTGCCTTCAATTCCTTATCAGAGGTGAGAATAACTTGAAGCTATTGATATGAAGCATCAACATTGACAAATATAGGACGCTGTCAGAAGGAGCGAGAGAATAATTGCCCCTTTGAACACAACAGGGGAGACGTCGAACATTACTCAAGGAGAATAACGGTAAGTCGGCGGCAAAAGGGAAAGTTTTACGCGATGTGCGAAAGCTAATGGTAACAGGGCATCCTACAAGTATGTTCGGTTTATGCCAGCATGATGCCTCTGTATCTTCAGAGGGTCATGGATGATGAATTCCAGAGCAAGTACCTGGGTCGCAGTAAGCTACAAGGGCTTCAAATTAATGTAAGACATTTCTAACCATTTTAGGGCGTCGTTGGTTGGAACGACTGATCGAAGAATTGACCTTCGTTACTTCTTTTGATCAGGCGCCATCTGCCATCATCGCAGCGAAGTCACGACTACATTCTGATCGAATGTTCATCGCAACAGCGTCCAACTTGGAAGATTTACTCTTCCACCGTCTCGGGAAAGAGTGGGCGGACCGTAGCACCCTCTCGATGATGCTGGAACAAATCCAACTCGCTCGCGATCTAGGTATCTATCCGCTCTCCCTAAGTTCCACAATAAGCTTTGACTGAAGCTTATTATAACAGGTCCCCAAGTTAGCTCTCGTTTCTTCCGTGCGTTGTCGAAGAAAGTCGGGTTCTACATTCACCATTACGGGCGCCGTGTTTATGACCTTGGCGTTGAGTTTAATGCAGTAAAAGCTGCCGAACAGATTCACTTCGCAATCGCGAATAGAGATTGTCAAAAGCTTGTGCGTATAACGCTGCTAGCGATACCAGTGTTCATGCTAATGGTACCAGTGTGCCGGAGTCCAACTGTTTCTTCGATTTCTCGAGAGGAGCGAAATGACCGGTTTCGTCGCCTTCCAAGCTATAGTATCCGTCTTTGAGCTCACTGCGACGTATCTAGTAAGTCATATAAGTACTTCTGGAAATAGTATTCTTACTAATTATTGAATGAAGCTCGCTATGGTGAACTCAGGATACGCTGTCGCCATCCCGTGGTCATGGTCGATATTTCATATTCGAGCCATCGTACGGGACCAGACTTCAGTCATTAAACCTGAGACAGAAGAGCAAAAGCATTTGTATGGAAGGTGCCTTTTGGAGTTGATCACCGGTTTTTGTGATCTTTATGAAATTTTGGAGAGGTCCCTCAGCTTCCACGAAATTTGGTTTTGTTGCGGTGGACGACGCAATGTACCCTCAGTGACAATGAGGAAGCGCAGCACCGATTTTCTTACTGTTGTCGCCTTAAATCTGGGTAACACCAATCTTCCACTCAGAGGCTTTGCGGAAGTGTGGGCAAAAATTCAAACGGTCTGTTCTTTCACTTCTGAACTCCTCTGAAGCGCGCTAACAAAAGAGCTATTCAGCTCCTGACCTCCCCGGGGTCCAGCCAGCAGATAACTCTCCGAAAACTTCAGGAGGATTTCGTTCGGTCGTTTAATAATTACAATGGAAAGGATTCATTCCATGTCATTACCCTGAACAACAGCGGAATTTGCCCCGCTCACTTTTCAGGATTCATTGTGTATGGTGCTACGTTGATGAAACTGAGCACTGTCCTGGAGACTACTAGCCAGGCCAAGGGGACCGATACCTCTTTTAAAGCCGTCGACGAGGGTCCTACGACCGACGATTACACGGAACTTGAATCCACCATGATCACGAAACTGCAGCGACGTTGGAGGCACATCTTGCCTCGAATCCAGGAGGCACGGAAATTCCGCCAGTCTCCGGAAGGGATGGTTACGGAGTCCCTGGTCAAGCTGTGCACAAACTGTCTGCCTTCGGACTGTCCTTCGAGCACGAAGATCGCTGTACGAGCCTTGCTGTTTACGGACGGCGTGAAAGTACTACTCGAACTCGAAGAAATTCAGGTGACCATACAGAAACTTCGGGTCACCTGGAAGGCTCTCTTCGAGAGCACAACATCAACGACCAAACTGGAGCATCTGGACTCCGTGCTGGGCAGTCTCGGCAAATGTGAAGAAAAGGTGAACAGCAAACGGAGTCCGTGGTCAATCAAAGGTCTCGAGAACTGCCAGATATTGATGCATCCGAGGAAACTGAGGAAGATGGTCAACAACACGGTTTACCTTCTCAGGGAAGCAAAGCAGGAGCTGGAGACTATCTCTAAAGAACTCTCGAATCTCAGGGACTAGGGAGGTGTCATCTAGCCCAAGCATTTGGATCCATCAAGCTTGCATGACATGGATGCGGAACGTCAGGTTGACACGCGCACATGCTAATCAATTGAAACTCGAACCACATGGCTGAGCCAGGAAAGTCGAGTCGATCCCGTTTGCAATGTGCGAGTATTCCAGGGTTTGAAGAGAACCCACGAACGAGGCCATATCACGGAGATCCATCCTCTGCTGCCAATGGACTACACACTTGTCCGACAAACAGAACACAGTCCCGGCGACGACAAAAATATTTTCAGACAAATGTTCTTTTTTCTCTTAGCGGTGTTTTCTCCAACGTCGTCTCGTGCGTGGGAACTCGAGCGGAGGGACTCTGGGAGGAAGGACTTTGGTGTACTGCAGTTTAAGTCGAAGGATTTTCATGCTAGCGGGAGAGGGTAGTCTGGGTCAAGTCGCCCTGCGAAGAAGAAGCGCAACAGAGACCACAGAACGTTCTCTTTCTGTAACCCAAGTCCTGAGTTACTGACCTACTGCATGTATGTACTGTACTGTACTACACAACGAGAGTATGTTTCTTAAACAGCGAATTCACATCCAGTAGCTCTAACTTGAAGTCCTAAATATGTATGCACCGTAAAATAAATCTTTGAAAATCAAGTTGGCTATATATGAAAAGTAGTTCGAGGTTGGTTACGGGAGGGCCTCACCACCTGAATAAATAATAATCTCCCAGCGGGATACGGATAGGAACCCGTAAGCAGGCCATCCGCAGAATCATCCCATCGGGTTTCTATTGTTTTGATGTATACCGGTGTACACAGCATATATCTGGAAATCCCCACCGCAAGCATACCACAGTATCAAGTGTATCAAATGATCTTATAACCTCACCTCACTGCATCTAGAGATATATATTGTTGCGGATCAGTCTAAGACCGGTAAAACTAATGGGAACACGCCAGGGACAGCTCAAAGGGGAGCAGCAACGCAAGGTCCATGCAATCGAAGTCTCCTTGGAATATATACTTTATACCCATATGTAGCCGGAGGACGAACATGAAAAGAGGTAATTCACACGTACAGTCTCACAATTATTATATATTCATACATACAGCACATATGCACAGTATTTTTTTTAAAAAAAAAAAAAAAAAA
>JGI26055J44792_1000224_pt1 | contig 13189 bp, 15 predicted proteins | sample HigsolmetaGSP17D_FD_44792 | JGI IMG/M metagenome (IMG submission 44792)
CAGCGTTGTTTTTTTCTATATATTTTACGAAATCGAAAAGCTCATAATTTCAAAGTCAATGCTCGAGCTCCATTGCATAAGAACAAGATGTATCCAGAAACTGGCTGGACAAGCGATGAGCTGGCTTATAATTGATTGTCGATGCCACATACATAGTACGGCGAGCGGGCTGGCAACTACTGTAGGTCAACTGTTGTCAGAGCCGGGGCGTGTCCTGACCGTGTGCGATCTGTTCTCGTCTGAATCGCTCTTGGAGATCTCCATGTGAACCTCGGTTCCCATTACGATGCCGCTACTGGGAATCATTGCCTCCCCGCTGCCAGTGGAAATTGCATCATGGATTCCACGACGGCCGCTCCTGATCCTGGAGGTATTCTGCCACGCATCCTTGGAGCGAACAGTGAGGTGATGCAGTTGGAGCTGGCTAGCTGCTACTAGGCCATGGCTGTTGTTGTATCCATTTTCACCGCGTGAACTGCCGAAAATGCGGGGTAAGTATATCTTGATCAAGACTGAAAAGGCCGGAGCCGATCCGCAGAAGATCGCTGGTTAGGGATGTCATTGTCAGTGCATATACATATGGGACTGTCGTGGTCGCAGCATGCGGACTCGGGATCCCCATCCGTCTTACCGACATAGATCTCGAGACTGCGCCAGTTAAGAGGGTCGGCAAGAGAGTAATACATGTCTTGGGTGTTTGTGAGCGTTCGCACATAGGCGTATCTCACGCAGCCGGCTAGACCGGCGTGTCAATTTTCTCTTCCTGAGTTCCTCAATATAATATACTGTACATACGCGAATGGCGCGAGACTCATTAACGATAGACAGAATTCCTAGGGCGAAAATACCAGACAGGGCCTCTTTCTTACGCTTCTGGACGTCAACTATGTGCAACCGAGGCAAGAGACGCGTTTTAAGATGAGGGATGTACAGTACCCTTGATATTCGAACACGCCATAGCATGGGTATCGGAGTGACATAAATGAAAAGGTCCGTCACGATGTTGAGAATGCCGTTCGCGTCATAAAACGCCTGTTGGGCACCCGCTGCGATGCAATGTCCCTCGACCGTGCCCGTCATGTCCCAGAACTTTGCCGGTGGGAAGCACGAGAATGCAAGGATGAAGAGGCTGGCGATTGATAGACCCAGCACGATGAACATGAGACTGTAGACGCTCCATCTCATGCGCCGACCTTGGTCGAGACGGAGGTAGAAGACCAGCAGGGATAGCTTGACGAACATCATCGCAAGGACGTAGAGGAGTCGTGTTGAATACACGGCCTGTGGGGACCCTATGTGAGAGACATGTCTCCCTGGAGGTCATTTTCAATTTTACCTCTGTAGGCTAATTCTTTGAACTTACCTTTATCATGGGCGTATAGTCCTGTTCTTGAATATCATTGTCTGAAGCAGGTAATTGTGTTGACGTCAGCAGGGGCCCTCTCCCCAATTGACATGTGTTTTGAGCACTTAACAGGTATGGATCACACACCATGCTTCCCAGTACCGTAATAGGCCACTACACACAGTCAGTATTGTTGCTATCCAATACAAGGAACATTGTGTTCTCAGCTTTAGTAGGTTAGGTAGTTTTGCCTACCTATCATTGATGCAATAGAAAGACGGAATGTCAAGACCTAGATGATGGATATCATCGTTAACTAATGTCAAAGTCGCAGATGAGCTGCATATTCGTGGCACTTACCGCGCCTATTACCATCAGGACTAGATACCGATCTTGTCAGTCAATCACTTGTTGCCGTCGTCAAAACACACACAGAGAATCAGGGCAGGTATCCTACTGTCGTTTATTCCGACTGCGTGTACGAGAACCGCTTCACATACATCCACAAGGCGATCACGATGGAGATGAAGATTATGAAGCTGATGCCGACGCCAAACACTGGTTCCTGTCTCGTTCCGTGCTCGTTGGCCCGGATTTGCAGGTGTCGACACTGAAAACCCGGGATACCGTCCATGGGTTGGCTGTGGAGAAGCCCGAAGAATTGGTCATATCGGGGGAGACTGTGTGTTCGAATGGATATCGTTAAGCTGATTTATTTTTTTTTCTGTTGTTTAGTTGAAAAGTCTCAGAATCGAATTTCTTACTTATATCAATGTCGAACATCCAGGTTACTGCCATCGCGCCACCGGGCCAAAGGCGTACAGCACGCGTTCTTTTGCTGATCATGACCGGGATTTTTGAATGTCCATATACAGTATATCTTGACGAGATCGGAGCATGATAGAATAGTGCCATTGATATTTCAAAAAAAGACAGGGATAAATCCTCCTGTTTCAGGGCCGCTCGACTTTCGTTGTGAATCGTGCCTACTTTTCCAACATCTTCATCGACAAAACTTGCCGTTTTTGACCCTCGTTCCGAACAGGAATAGACTCAATTTTCAGTTTATTCTTGCTCCGTAGTATTAATGTTCTTGAGAGCTCGAGCCGTCATCAGTTATGCAGACTGTAGCTCGTGATTAGCGCCCCATGAGGCCAATAGGCAAAAAGCCAAGACCTCTGAAGCATGTCTTGCAGGACTGAGCCGCAGGAGCACGAGTCGTGACGAATGCCTACATGTAACGTTCATCGATAATTGCGATCTGAACTCACTTTGGAGAAAAGAGGCTTTTTTTGGATGTCCTTCAAGGTCTGGACTCCGGACTGATAGCAGTCGTATTACCCTGATAGGTATTTTCACAGATAAGGCGCACTACTACTACTACTACTAACCTGGCGCAATCCGGAAGGGCATGTAGACAAACCAAGGCCCTACTGAAACAAGGTCCACGGCAACTTTAGCGAAATTGATAAATATTAATGTCTGCACCGTAGAGCTCATATAAGCGAGTCTCTGGATCCGGAGACCAAAGCAAAAGCAGCTCGTTCGATATCAGATACCTACCCAACACGAGAGCTATCGCAAGTACCATTGCAATCATTTGGCATACAAAAAAAAGGAAATCGACAAACAAACATGACCGACAGCAAGAGGGTTGCTCTCGTCTTCGGGGCCAGCGGCATCTCAGGATGGGCAGTGACCAAGAACCTGCTGTCGTATCCCTCAGCAACGACCTTTTCCCGCGTCATCGGCCTCACGAACCGACCAAGGTCGCTCGCAGACAGCGGGCTGCCCCCAGATCCGAGGCTGGAGCTGCATTCGGGCATCGATCTGCGCGGGGATCTGGATCAGGTCAAGGCGCAGATGCGGGAGAAGATCCCAAGGCTGAAGGAGGTCACGCACATGTATTACTGTGGTTTGTAATTTCTCTTTTCCTCCAGGATGGATGGAAAGAAGATGGTGGAGATTGTCATTTCTCGTTCAATTGGATCTGCTAACGGTCACCGAGTCGAGAACAGCCTATTCGAACGCCACGGCGTACACAGAACATATCATGGAGATCAAGAGGATCAACACCGTCATGACATACAACGCCACTGACGAACTATACACGACCCTCAAGTTCTTGGTGCTGCAAACTGGGACGAACGTAAGTTTTTCTTTCTTTGTCGGAATACCGTCTAGCCTCCGTGCATTGCATTTTGCTGTTCGAAGTTTGCAGCAGCCTATGCTTAAGGTTGGATTTGGAACGCCAGCACTACGGTGTTGCCGTGTTCCAACACCTGGACAAAATAGACATCACGCCCCCTTTGAAGAAGGAAAACCTCCAGATTCCCTCACCGTACGGCGACGAGATCTTCTACTATGACCAAGTGGACCTGATCAAAGAGGCCGCAAAGGGAAAGTCGTGGGGATGGTGCGAGGTTCGCCCCGACCAGATCGTAGGTATGATCGATCCATGACAAAGAACTAGCTTATTTAGGGCTGAACACGATACATGTTTCCAGGATTTATCCCCAGTGTTACGAGCATGACCTACGTCGAACCCCTAGCGCTCTACCTCTCGCTCTACCGATACATCAACGGCCCCGGTGCAAGCGTCACATTCCCTGGAACCAAGAAGAACTTCACGTACACGTACACGGACTCGTCCCAAGACATGATCGCAAAGGCGGAGATCTACATTTCCGTCGTGAAGCCGGAGGAGGCCAACGGCGAGGCTTTCAACATCACCGACACCGCCACGCCGGGGCCATGGTCCATGAAGTGGCCTATCCTGACCGAGTATTTCGGGCTGAAAGGCACCGGACCGGGTGGCAAGGGCTGGGAAGACATCGACGTCTGGTGGAACGGGCACCAGGAAGACTACAGAAGAATGTGAGGAATATGGACTCAGGCGGCGGAGATCCCAGCAACCACATGGGTCTTCGTAAAGGCCGGGTTCACACTGCTCGATCGCAACCGGGAGCTGAGCCTGGACAAGATCCGGAAACTCGGCTTCACCGACAAACTACCCGTTGGCCAGGGCCACTGTATCTCATTCGATCGCATGGCGGAGGCCAAGTTTATCCCGCCGAGACATGCCATGACAAGGGGTCAGTGAGAATCGTTGCGATTGTAGTAGCTCCCGGATTGAATATCGCTGGTTGGTTCTAGAGGGAACAGTGCACAGTCCCAGAACATGAATGTTAGCTGTCGACATAGCAATCCCTTCATGATTCAGCGTAGAAGTCAGCAATTGATAAATGTGAGGGTCAATTCTATCAACTTCTGGGTAGGTCTATGTCAGTGCCATACTAGATAGACTCTAGACCATGCTCCCATCCCACCTCTGTACAGTAGTAGACATACTTGGCACCCTACTGGACCTCTCTATATAGATATAATGGAGGTACGTAAGCAGTACCGGTACTTGTGCTAGATGTTAACAGGGCTCATTCCCCTTGGAAAAAAAATGTCGGAGCGGGTATTCAATTTATTCGTAAAAACATCATATCAACATCAACAAAAAATAGCAAACGCGTATCGTAAAAAGAGCGTGACTTTCCTTCATTCATCGATCTGGGGTTCCCTTCATCACTTCATTCTGTTGTCGTCATAATCCGCATAAGAAAAAATTGATCAATCAATCAACAATCATAATCTGGCACGTCGAGGGTATATAGAAATAGATCTTGCTTGCTAGAATCGTGACAGCGACATCGATACCGCCCTCATTAGATCACACTGAGATATCGGTTTGGATGACCTAAATGAAACGAGGAATGTGAGTTTGATTTTTTTTTTCTTCCAATCAGATTGTTCCGGATATGGTTGGAAAGACTTACATGTCTCCATCCAACCACGCCTTCCCATTTGCCTCGAATGTATAGCTCGTAGCTAGTCCAGTTAGTCTTTCGCAATGTTTTTAAGATCATGGAAAAAGAACTCACTTCTCGCCTCTGCTGATATTGTCCACCAGAGTCTGGACGTAAGGGTACTTCTCGATACACTCACTCCAGGACCAAGGGTCTGCGTTCGTGGCAGCTTTTTCCTGTATATTTCGAATTACAGATTAGTCTTTGATGCTTTATTTGATAAGTAAACTTGGTGACTACGTACCCGGAACTCATTGGTGTATCCGTTTTCGATATCCGAGTACACCCGCTTCCTGGAGTGTCCCTTCAGGAAGTTCGGGTTCTCGTTGTGCTTGCCGCCCCATCTCGTGAAGCCTAAGAGAATTTGTCGTCAGTTATCCATCCATTACATATGGCAAAGCTTGGTGTAAATACAGCGTAACTGGGACCTACCTCCGGTAAATGTCACCATCGGAATAAGTCTGCTCGTCACAAAATTCCCGTTGTCAGCCCATGTCGTACGATTCGAATGTTGACGCATCATGTCCGGTAGAGCTATGCATACCTCACTTTGGCGGTGTATGTCACAGACACCAATTGCTTGTAACCAAGGCAGCGGATTGTAGTCCTAAAAGGTATGTTAGCCTATCCGTGGACGCTGAAATATGTGAAATGCACAGGGACACTCACTTCCTATTCGCTGGACACACGACGGGATAGTCGAAGTCGACATCAAAGGAAATCTCATTCTCCTTCGTGTTTGAAAATGAATTCGAGGCTTGGAAAGCCGCCTGTCACGGATAGTTAGCAGTGTATCTTTGAAAAATATCGCCTGGTAGACAAACCTTAACAGACGCTGACGCCACGCCTTCGATTCCAGCCGTTTTCTCGTACCTTGAAAAAAGGGAGAAAGTTAAAATCTTGCGATGGCCAAGCAAGTGAAGGGGTTTCATACTCTGCTTCCACTTTAGACATGAAAGTGTTGGAGTTTGAGATGGTCTCGGTCACTTTCTTCTGCACAGTGACTCGGACCTCGGCACTAAGGAACGGATTAGCGCGAGCACATATAAAGGGTGCATAAATTTGCCATGTCATACTCGTTGTCTTGCCGCGGGCCTTCCAGGTATTGAATCTAAAACGTGTCAGCAAGTCGCTATAATAATTGCCAGGCTCTCAGAGGCAAATACCTCAAACGGCTGCAGCTCCCGTATGATAGGTTTATCAAACACGAAGTCGGAAAATTCCGCTTTCCAGTTGTCGAACCTCAAGTTAGTGCGGTGCTTGCTCTTTAAGTTGATGTTAGCGGAAGTGATAGCTGTTAACCCGAAGCGCCGGATCCATACATCGTATCCGCTGGGCTGCTCCTCGTTCTTGAGAAGGTAGGACCTTCCCTTCCCTTGTGACTTGGTCTCAATGGAAAATGGAGTAGTGCCACATATCCAAGACATGCCAAGGCAACTAGACAGCAAGATCATCGTTAGACCACACCAAGAAGCAACTGCCTGAGGATAAAGCTGGTTAACGCACTTGGCTAGAGAAGCAACATCGGAACGTATGTTCCCTATGATTTTCTTTTCCATGTCGGAAGTAATCGTTGCACTGTCGATATCCTAATTGTCCGGTCAGAAGATGTTCCGGGTAGGCATATGATATACCATTTGCTTTAATACCTTTATAATAAACAGGTCCTGGCAGCGTCTAGTAGGGAATGGTCGTAAGCTTCCAAGGTCGGCATGAGAGACGGAGGTGCAATGTACTAACCGTATGTTTTCATATAAGCGGTCCTCCTGTTCCTCGAAAACGGCCCAAGCCTATTGATGGATCAGTCACTGTTTGACAATGGCAAGTGTTGGCAGACATCATATACATACCTCCTTCTTTTCATCCTCCTCTCCACGAGCGTCCGCAAAGTAACTCTTCTTGGCGGTGCTTATCGCATCGGCAAGTTTTGCGGTGGTGTTGATTGTGTAGTCAACGACACCTTCCAGGACAACGTTTGCGTACTTGTTCAAAATCTCCCTGTTCCAGTCCCGCACCGCAGCTTGAAGAAGAATAAACTTTGAGCGTTTGAATGTCGCGATGCTCGAATTGAGATCGCGTTTCGCCGCCTCAACACGGTTTTTGCCGGATTGCTGGGTGATCCTGAAGCCCTTGATGATGTCGTCAAATTTACCCAAAGTTCCATTCTCGTACGACGCGAGTTTGGAATCGAGTTCACTCCTGAGAAGAGCGCTGGAGATCGGGATAGAATCCGCTGCAAGTTTAAAGTCACTCAGTAGCAGTGGAACAATTCGTTTGAGCTCGTTGTCGAGATAGTCGAGGAAGTTATCGAGCGCTTTATTTGTCAAAGATCGTCAGCAATTGCTCCTTTTCCAATATCGAGATACCGAAATAAGAAGTAGGTGGTGAGACAAACCTGTTTGATACTCGCTCTTGAAATCTTTCTTGATGGTTGAGGCCCGAGTGTCAAACTCGTGAAGATAATCCCTGAGAAGACTATAGGTGATCCTCTTCCGTTCCATATACTCCTTAAATAGACTCCGAAATTGACTTGTGTCGGTAATTTCGTCAAAGCTGCCAGGCTCTTTCTTTGGCTTCAGGGAATCATTGAGTTTGTTTTGGTAGGTCGAAATTTGCTTGGCTAAATGCGTGGTGTCTCGTTAGCCCGTCGTCATCACTTGTCCCAGTCGTTAGACTTACCGAGCTCCTGATCAATGCTCTTCTTGACGTCTTCTTTATTTCTCTCGAATTGACTCTTCGCCACATCGATAGCATTTTTGACCTTGTCCGCGTAGTTTTCTTTGACGGTGCCTGCTTGTTCCCATCGGTAGCTGACGTCGATTGAGTCGTTGTATTCGGAGATGTTGCGAAGTTTGATGTCACTAGCGCCATTATCCCACTTTAGACTATCGTCAACCTCAGTGGATTCGTTGAGTTTTTCAAGAGATTCAGAGAGCGACTTTAGTTGTTCGTTATCCTTTCGGACAACCCACGCTCTCCATTCTTTTGATATCGACTCCCGCGTGTTCGCCTCCGCTGCGGAAAACGCAACGATGTAGCTTTGCTTGTAGTCATCCGGAAACGCATTCCCGTCGTATTCGGTAATTTTGGATTCGTAATCATCGAGGAGGCTTCTTTCGAGCTGGTTCAATCTATGTGCCGCAACTTTAGGCGACACCAACTTGTCCGGGAATGCCTCAGAGACGCGCTGGTCCAACGATTCTATAAGGCTGTGGAGTTCAGTCTGGGCAAAAGTTTTGATTTTGTGAAGATTTGCAACAGAGACTACGTCTTTCCAGACCTTCGCCTCCGTCGAAAGGAGATTGCATGTGTCACTATGATCAGTGTCAGATTCGGTTCGGTGATTTTTGAGTTACGATCCTAACCTTATTTTCCGTGGAGAGATGTAGCTCAGGGAGTCCTGAACAGTTTTCAGGAGATACTGTTCGATATCATCGAGTGTCTAAAAAGGCTTTTGTGTCAGTCCATGAACCCAGGGCAGCTAGTGCTGGAGCACTCACCTGAGTGCACTTGCTGGTTGGGAGAACTGTGGGATCGTCGTGCAACTTGTCGCATTCTTTTCTGAAATCTTGACGGAATTGTATGCACGCCTTGTTGATAGCCTCATTCTCTGCCTCTCTCCAGATGTTTGGGATGTGGAGCAGGTCGCCATCATTCACTGCTTTGACAATAGCAGGAACAAAGTCTGCAGTCGATTGACCAGTCAATGATTTCCCAGCTACAACGCGCGGAGCTTTGAGCTTCTCGGAAAAGGTGGCACGGAAACTCATGAAGTCCTCGATAAAGGAATCCGTGAAGTCCTCGAGAATCAGAAACTTTTTCTCGCCGCTATTGATTTTATCTTGCACACCCTCTTTGAGTGAGTTCCCCTTGAGAATATGTAGCTACAGCGCAAGTTGGACATGGTTAGCCATGAGAAGCGCTATCAAATGGGGAATGCCACGTACCGAAATGCTATTGAATTGAGCAAACAAGCGGTCGCGGATCTCGTTACGCCTCTTTATGGCTTTCGTGAAACCAATTTCTTTCTGCAGAATATTCTTCCTGAGAGTTTCCTCTTTTGCTATGTCAGTATAACTCTCAGAATGGTGTTGTTTGGTAAGAAGATGACTACCATCATCGCCGAGAGTGTATCTATCCAGGTCGTCAGAACTCCCATCCTAAGTGCATCTATCATGTCGGTGTAAACTCACCTATTAATGACAATGATGAGATCACCAAACTTCGGACCCGAAGCATCTTGGGCCTCACCGAGGTCAATCTTATTCGCGACAAGGGTCAGAAGCGCCAGGCTTGTTAAAATCTTGTCTTTGCCCACTTCGGTCGTGTTGAAGATAGTGATGCGGGAGCAAAGAAGAGCTGGAGTGAAGAGAACGGTGCTAGATAATTTTAGCGCACTGTCCGATATCTAGATAGCGTATGGGGGCATTCCATACTCGTAAATATCACCTTGGTCGCCTTGGCCTTCAGTATCGACGAATGCAACTTTCTGGCCCTCAACTTCCGGCGTCACCTTTTCCCCACCATCGATAGTGGAAAATTCCTCGACCGTCATAACCCTGTTTCCGAGATCGGTTCCTTTGAGTTCCCTAGTCTTAGTATACAGTTATTCTCAAGGATCCAGGAAGGGGAAGATACCTTTCGTCAACGGATCCCCTCCAGGGGAAGTGGGAAACAGCTCCTTTGTTTTGCAGCCAGCAAGGAGGTTGATCAGAGTTGACTTGCCGCTCCGCGCTGGCCCTGCAACACTGACGAGGTTCAGAGGTCCAGCAATGCCGCGAACGAATTCATTCGTATCTTCGTGACTTCTGAGAACATATTGGCTAGTCGTCGAATCGTCGCCATCATCGCCCCCAGAGCAATCGGACACGTCGAACCAGCGCAGTGAACGATCCGCATCAAACCTGGCTTCCGCGGCATAGTCCCTGATATTCTTAGTGATATAAATTTAGAAAGCTATGCCACGGAAATGGTATACCTTGCTTTGGATTCCCTTCGTACCAAAGTACCGTTGTCTTTCGGACGAAACAGCCTCAGTTTACGTCGAATAGATCCTGGCGTAGTCGTAGGTTTCTCTTGATGACACGGAGTGTTAGCCTTAACCCATCAACAACGCTGTGAGTATTCGTACCCTTGTCAAGCGGCAAGTTGACGGGTAAAATTCCCCCAGACTTTGTCGCCATGGTTGAAGCACGGGGAGGTTCAAGGTTTGATTAATGTTCTTTTGATTCGATTGCCTCCAGTGATTCCTGAAGCAGATGGCAGAAACATGGGACTCCCTTGGTCGGATTCCTTTTTCACTTGACCTCGCGAGCTGAAAATATGGACTGCTGCCTGTCTATCAAGAAGAAGTCTCTGGCCTCCCCTTATCACTGCCGGCAAAACACGAGTCTCGCAGGCACTCATGGTGTCCCTCGACATTCGGCCGTCCGCCACCGACATTGCGGGGCAACGACCACATCATCGATGGGATCCACAAAGACCAATCATCAAAGAAACTGCGAGCATATCAGGGCAGATTTTCCCATTAAGCGTAATGCGAGCTGCACGCCTGGTCCCAGTCATGACTGGACTCGCCCTGCTGGTGCCCACCTGGTAGCTCATGGTAACAGCATCGTGGTGAGGGGCAACCTGGCGACCTGGGGATCGACATCGACAGTAGTATCGTCGTGACTCGGCCAATCACGCGAATCCGCCAGCCACAACCTCCAGACTGTGACGCAGCATACACATGTCCACGCAGTCGGCGAGCAGCCAGCGACATACTCGACACTCTCCTCCGCCCTCTTCCTCCCTCACTGGGCGTCCAATCTACTATGGGGAGCACGTTCCCCCACAAGCGCTTCTCTCTGGACCATGGCGATAAGAGGGTCAGCTGTGGCCCCGTCGCATATCCACGGGCTCTAGACGCTGCATCCAGCGGGGTTGCGCGCAATGTTTACCCTCCTACATCATGGCGCCTCACTAGGGCAAGGCGGTATCGCACCGCAACGAGTCCAGCTGCGCAGAGACGGTGGATCCGCTAACCCCGGCTTACTCAAGGACGAGCTCGCGCCATTCTTGCAGGAGCTGCAAGAATTTCTCAAGGCTCAAGAATTTTGACAGGCAGAGCTGTTCGGCCTCCGGTGGCTGGACGCAACAACCGCGCAACGAGGCGTTGCATTTACTACACGGAGTACGGAGTACATCCGGGACTGCGAATATACCGTGACGATAACCCTTCTGCCCCCAAGTTTTCGGCGGCGACCAAGGCCGCAATGTGGAGGCACTCTGGGTGCTCGAACAAGACCTCGAACGGCCTTCTGGTGGGCCGACTGTGTTTAGGGTCTGCAAGGCATATGGTGTTAGAAAGAGTAACGGAAAAAAAAGCACAGGAAGAGGCATGATAAGACTATTCGGGAACTAGCTGCAGCAGAGGTGCCGGTCAAGCGGAGCGAGCCCGACTAACATGATGTCATTGTCTTTAAGCCGAATCGATCCTTCCACGCAAATTTATTTGCGAGATTGAGAGCTTCTTAGTGATGGGCGGAGAGGTCTGGTTCTTGATCTATCTACCCAATTAGCCATATTTATATATACATTCTGTGTGCGCATCATGACTGACTAGGCAGTATAGGTTGGACAAATTTAGGCGACGGTCCGAATAAACTGTCCGATCTCCATGTCCTTCGGGTTTACTATCCTCATCGAGCGCTGCGATCTCCTAATACGGTTATGATCTTCCATATGGGACGGGGCGATATGATTGGTCAGCATAATAACATTCAACGGTCCGAATTCTGTTTGCAACGGCGGTAAATCATATCTGAGTGACAGATCTCTGCATCCGCGAATCCAGCTCTTTTGCCGTGAAACGTGGTGGCAGTGATGGTGTTGTCTCCTCACCATCGGATTCAGTTTTATCTGTGTTCTCGTTGCCTCTGGAATGCAAGGCAACAATGTGGCTCACACCTGTGTTATCATCGAGTTCATCTTTTTCCTCGACCCAGCCTGAGCCTCTTGATAGAGCGACGCAGGTAAATTTGGCGTTAGCAGCTGCACTGCTGCAGACTTCAGACGCCATCTTAGACTGGTCCACCAGACGCACGGACTTGTAACACTGGGATTATCGTTACCTGATCACATGGCCTGGGGCGTCTGGGTCCCGCCAGGTGATGCCTCATTGCGTAGGACGGAGCATGATTGCATCACAGAAATACAGACGAGGAATCTCTTGGTGGTCGTTGTGAGGGGGCTGGGAGCTGCCGCCAAGAGCGGGCAGCACCGCCCAAGCCCAGCCACAGGCCCCAGCTCGGAGTTAAGCGGCGCAGCCGTTTCTGGGGCTCCAGCGCAAATTTCGCGGTGCGTCTGGACGGAGCTGTGTGCCGCATCAGCTTTGCTTTCGCGACAGCCCGGTCGCAAGCAAGGTTTCCACCTGCCGCTGATGGGAATGGGGTTATCTTGAAGTCTCAATCGCGATAAAAATATTGCAACCATGTTCGCGGTCCCGGGCTGGTCGGTGTCCGCTTCTGAGCTGAAGCGGCAGACAGAGCCGGCGTCCAGTTCTCAAAACCCGCCTCAGAGTTCAGGCGATGCTGTGAGTTCAGAGTCCGGCTCGAAATCGAAGAAGAGGAAGCGTGGACACGGCTCAGATCGCAGCAGCAATGTCACCACGGCCAATCTGGATGAGATGTTCCGGCGGCATATCGAAGGGCGGGAGGATGGACCGGGAGGTGCTACGAGCTCTGAAAAGAAAAAGAAGAGGAAGAAGACTAAACAGCATGATGGCTTAACAAACGGAGCTGGGTCCAAGGAACCCAGCTCGGGAGAACAACAATCTGACAAGGCTCAAAAAGATCAACCCGATGGAGATGAGAATCACAGGAAAAATAAGAAGCGCAAGAAGAACAAGGACCACCAGAGATCGAATGATAATACCCCGAATGATAATGCCTCGAAAGAAGAAGCCTCGGCACCGACGGAGCTCCTTCCTCCCCCACCACCACCT
>JGI26055J44792_1000232_pt1 | contig 12916 bp, 9 predicted proteins | sample HigsolmetaGSP17D_FD_44792 | JGI IMG/M metagenome (IMG submission 44792)
TCGGTGAAATTGCTGAGGGAGAAAGAAGCTGATCTTGACGTGACTGATCTCTTCCGCCCATCGCTCGCGCCCTACGATTTTCTCATCCATCTCAGTCCGAGGTGCATGGGAAGCCAGCAGTCGATTGGTGTGGCAAGATTCAAAAACCTTCGTGACCAAAATGTCAAAGACAGATTTGCAGCGTCTACGGCTGTCAGATCTTTCGTTCAAGAATTGCAGGCATCCTACGGCCACAGCATCCTGCTCTTCCATGGGGACGAGCACTGTAATGTGGTTGCAGGTCTCTGGAATCCACAGATGGTATCGCCTAAGAGCTGGAGCTTGAAAATGGCATACTCGACTACCCCGGGACCTTCCGTCGAATTTAAAGGTTCGCGCGATGACGTGACGATTAATCGTCCTGCCATCTTAAATGAGATTGCCAGACTTGGTGGCGCAATGGTTGAGAGCATCCAGGTTCATAATCATGGCGGTGGTAATATATAGACAAGTTCACATAAATGTAATGATCATTCATTTTTAACGCCTTTGATATGCAAATCTCGAAGTACCGTAGATTAAAGGGTATTCTCGTAACTTCTGCCTCTCCTTAATTCTTAACAGTCCTACCAGTTTTCCCTAGCGCCTTCTGCGTGGAAAATGAGCAGTACTTGTCTTTGATCGCGACAACTTCGTACGTCCCTTCATCAGAAGCCTTGATAGTTTTCGTGTGCTCGTAGGAGATGTCATGCTTGATATCGAGGATCTCTGACTTTTCCCCTTTACGAGCATTGGAGCTTCGGATATACCTTAAAACAAGTTAGCATAAATATTCGGTATGGGAATCTCTCCTCGAGACAAGGGAAGGATAAAATAGGACTCACGTAAATTCGAATGGTGGCGTTCCCCAGAACTCGAAGTTGATCTCAGCCTCCCCGCCTTCATGGATATCAACGACCGAAACCTGACCTTTGCTAATCTTCACGCTTGGCATCTCGTGAATGATCTTTGTGATGTTTTTGTGAGCTTTGCACTTTCCGCTGGCTCCGTCGCTCACAGCCGTTATTGTAAATTCACCGGGCTTCTCAGCAATTCGCCGGAAATTTGTCGTCTGGGAAGTAGCCTTTCTCTGGATGCCGTCAAATGTATAGAAAACTTCAAACGGAGCGTGTCCGGAGAGCGAAAAGGATATTCGGTCTCCAACACAATAATCGACCTGAGATTCAAGAGGTATGATCGTGGGAACATCGGACACAGCGACCCTAACAGAGGAGGAATCATATTCGGTGATCCGCTGACATCCACGCGCATCCCGAACTTTATGGATGCTAATAACGTGCTGACCCAGATCCAGATGGCGACGCGGTATCGGAAGATTGTGCCGATTTGAACCAATATTAGGTATGGAGACGATCTCTGGCTTGGGACTCGAGTGGTGTTTTATAGCTATCTCCAACGAAAATGGAGGGATTCCCTCAAGAGTTATTGGGATTAATTCATCACCGTTGAGCTCTTCCTTGCAGAATCCATAAATATGGCCTGGAGAATCAAACCGAGCAGACGGAAGGGGGTTGACTTGCTGCGTAACGATGAGCGGGCTATGCTTTTGCTGATCGTGATCATAGAGACTATCGCTGAGCTCTGTGAATTTGTATGTGTAATGACCAGCTTCAGAAGTGTCCATCTCCACCGAAGCCAAATTGAGGGCGGTCTTAAGATTCTGAATCCTAACAGAAGATGGCCCAGTTTCGCTCTTTCGTTGCTGCTCGTATTTAATTCTGTATGGGGGGGTTCCAGAAAATTTGAGCTCAAGACTATCATCGTCGCCCTCACACACCTCACGTTTCGCAATTCGACCAGTTCCATTAACCGGAAATCCGTCCACAGCAGTGATTTTGGGGCGCGAAATCCAAGACACTTCGAATTGCTTGGCAGATTCATCGACTGAGCCGGGACAAGTAGCATCAGTTACCTCAACCAGCTCATATCGGCCTTGCTGTTCAACCACTACCGCGCTATTTTCTTCCCACAGTGTCTTTTCAATGATGGGCGAAGGAGCAGTGTCGATATTTCTGTATTTAACTGTCCATGGTGGTTCGCCGCTTAATCTAAGAGGAAGTTCGACTTTGGAATCCTCTAACGCAAGGACACTCCTCTTCTTGTCAATTTGACCAAATGAAGCATGTGGCTTCTTTGACCGAACCTCGAATTTGACGCTTTCTTTGAGAATCCGTTTGCAGTTTGATTTATCTTTCACATTTGTCAAGGCAAGAGTATATTCACCTCCGCTAAAGAACCTTTCGGTCACAATGGTAGCTATTTCGCTTTCGCTTTCGAGTACATGCTTGGATTTTTTCCCATTGTGAACAAGCTCGTATTGCAAAGTCCAAGGCGGCTCTCCAACAAAGGAAACGTCTACAGAGATCGGCTCGCCAAAACAGGCTTTGCGTACTTCCCGCGCTCCGAGAATATGAGCAGATGCTGGAGGCTTCACATCCTGTTCCAAGATAGGTGCCTTGTCTTTCAGAGACCGAGGCTCGTATATACTGTCAGCTATGTCCAAGAAACGGTACCGATAATAACCAGCTTCAGACGGTGTGAAATCAAGCTGGCCATGTAATCCGTCGATAGTTTGGGTGCGAGTCTCGACCCCCTTCGAATGCTCAATATTATATCGGAGACGGAAGGGTGGTGAGCCAATCAGATCCAAATCGACAAGAAGGCCAACGGAGTTATTAGCACATTTGTCAAAAATCTTCTCATATCTGACAGTTATTTCAGGCTCAGGGGGATTATGGAGGAAACAGGAAGAAGGTTCCAAGATCTCGCCTGAGCAAAACTGACTGGACACCGCTTCCAGAGTATACCATCCCGGCTCCTTGATTCGAGGTCTGTGGTCGAGAGTCTTGAGAGAGACCTGCCGAACTTTAGCTGGAGCCTGGTCACCAGTCTCTGCGTCTTGACCAGTGAATGAATATGTTATGACAAAAGGCCCATCCTTGTCATAGTTCTGTCCAGCTGGATAAAAATGTATAGGTAGTTCTATGGTGTCGTCCCTCGCAACTTCCAAGAAATGCTGAGCGTTACATCCAATGAGTGAAGAACGCGGCCGTTCATGAACAGAGAACTGGTGCCACTGAGGCAACGATTTTGTCAGGGGACGATCTGTTTCATCCAGGTTCAAGGTGTAATTCACAATGTTCCCGCAGGCATCATGGACCTCCTCAATAGCATAAAGCCAATCTCCACCGGCGTTCAAAGATTCGTTCAATGGGACCTCGATCTTCTGGCTCTGCGCCCAAGTTACATCCAATGCGTCCTTGTTCACAAGAATACCGTTATACCTCTGGTTTAGCAAGGGAGAACGCAAATTCTCCGGTTGAATGTTCTGGAAAGAAAACCCACGATCAAGCTGGTTCACTTTGCGGCTGTATTTTATTTTCAAAGGAGGTGTCCCTTCGACTTCCAATGTGAGGTTCGACAGTTCTCCTTTACACTTGTGTGAATGAGAACTTTTGATCAGAGCTCTCGGACAGGATACAACGAGGGTATCTGATGGTCGCATCCGCACTTCGAGCTTCGACTCATCTACCACCCTTTGCAGCCGATAGATACCAGTCTTCCGGACAGGGAAAAGAAGATCACGATGAGTCGCAACATCTGACTTATGACGTTTCTTGTCTGCTTGACGTTTTAGCTGTTTCGCCTGCTTTGATGATATTGTGATGGTCTCATTCTGGCCGCTGCTCAGATCGTAACGTAGAAGCTCGATCAAAATAGGATCTGTTTGATTGACGCGGATAGGCAATGCAACCGAAGGTTTCTGAGAGTCTATACATAATGGAAGTCGTTCTGGGTTTAGCATTGCAGACCTAGAACAGTCAGTAGTTGAGCGACCAGATCCGATCCATTAGTCTACTCACCCTTCTGGTAGAATGTTGATAATCTGTTTCCCCAATATCAGAGAGGCATTATGAAGGATGTCTGCAGGTTTGACCCTGCGTTCTGAAATAGACAGCTCCCTGTCATATGCTATCTTAATCAAGCCACCGATCCATGCTCCTATCGGAAGCTGTTGGGTGTTAACAAAAAGGTCAGATTCAGTCAAATGGGGGACAAAATGAGCATGGCACGCACTGGTATGCGAAACATGAGAAACACGTTGGCGACAACATGGAGCAAGAATACTGCCAGAGTTGTCGGGAAGGCCCATTCCAGCCACGGTATTCTCAACGCTTGAAGTCCAAAGAGAAAGAAACCGTCAATCGAAATCCACTTCAAAAATAGCCATGTCGAGTCCAATTCATCGGATGCTGCCCAGGACTGGAATATACGCCAGGCGTTCAGGGCAAGATAGAAGGCTACCACATAGAGCCTCTGCGACGGGGCGTCAATGACTTCGACAGGGATCAGCGGAGTTCCCGCATCCTGCGAGCGGCTCTGGGGCGATTTAAACTCTTTAACCGTTTCCGACTTCGCTCTTATGGGAGTGTCATTCTGCTCTCTAGTCTTCTGATTCTTCTGGGGCGTCTGAGGGAAGGCAGACCGAAGTCGAGGAGTGCTGCTCATCTCATGCTGTGGTCGCAAAGTCAAATGCCAGACACAAAGTTCGACAAGAAAACTGACGATGACCCTACTTGTCAGATATCAAGGAAATTTTTGACTTGGGAATCGGTGCGGCTCGATTTTTACAAAGGCATACCACTTCTTTTTATTTTTCGATGAATGAGGAATTGGAAGAAGAGAAATACAATGGGAGCTTCGGTGCTCAGCTGGCAGGGTGAGTTTCAGCGGTTATGGAAATCTGTCAAAAGGACCAGGGCAGAAGAGTTCTCAGTAAATTTGTGTTGTAAGCTGTCATAACTTCAAGAGGTCGTGTCGCGGGTGAAGGAGTGGATCCGAACCCGCGTCTACCTATAAGCTTTCTCCGATCCAATCATGCAGCTTAGCCTTTGCTTCTACTCCGGAGGGACGACCCCGGCCCACGCTATCCCTTGAGGTAGTCTCGCTCCTACTGTACGCCGTTAGCTAGTGACATCAAGCCGACAAAGTCCATTTAAATTTAAAGATAGAGGGACCTGCTACCTAATTTCCTCCCTGAGAGACTAGCTTGAGAGAGAATAACCAACCTTTCTCCCACTCCCTCTTCCCGGCTAAGGCGATAGCGGGTCTTATTACCCAAAGTGAATAAACTCTATTGATATGGTGAGACAAAGATTGTCAGAACCACTCAGCGGACTAGCTCTTGACAGCAACACTGACATCCGACCACTATCATTTGACTGAATCCCTATCTTTCAGGCTTCGTTTGTTCCCAAAATTGTTCTTAATGGTTTCTATATAAGTACGGAAAGAGTGTATTAGTGCCTACTTGGTTTTAACTTTGACGGCACAGGGTGGTGACAGCCATTCATCAGCATGGCGCAGCGTGCCAAAAGAAGGCGTCTAGACAGTCGTTATGAGATGACAGATACGGGCAAAAACAATGGAAAAATATTTCCTAACCACCCACTGGTGCCAGCCACGAAATCTGATAAAGACAACTGGAATGGCTTTTGTGAGATCGAATCAGAGCCGGTAAGGAGCTGAGTCAAGGCCATGTGCGATTGAACGACGAGTACATTAAGCTGACTGTTATAATAAGGCCCTGTTTAATGTTATGCTCCGCGAGTTCGGTGTCAAGGGTGTGAAAGTTCAAGAAGTGGTGTCCTTGGATGAAGAAATGCTGGCATTCCTACAGTGTGTTGACTGGCCCCCTTCCATTGGTCTGGGTTCTAACTAGTTTCTCTCTCTTTACCAACAGTAAACCTGTCTATGGTTTGATATTCCTATTTCGCTGGCGAGAGGATGATCCCGATAAGCAAGAAGCGAGCTGTCCTGAGGGGCTCTGGTTTGCAAATCAAGTCTGTCTCTTCAGTTCCTTCGCGATCCCCTGAACTGACAACTCGGAATAGACAGTCAATAATGCCTGCGCCAGCGTTGCGCTGATGAACATTGTCAATAATATAGAAGGGATCGATCTTGGAGAAAATCTCCGGCACTTCAAAGATTTCACGATGTCATTCACACCAGCATTACGAGGAGACGCCATCAACAACTTTGAGTTTGTAAAACGGATCCATAATTCATTTGCACGGTATGTCTCTCTGTCATCTATCTTGTTTTCTTCTGTTCTGCAAGACATTGACGTTTGCACAGTAAGATGGATATGCTCAATTCAGACCTGCAGCTTAAAAACGAGGCGACATCTAAAAGGTCCAGATCAGCCAAGAAGAGTGAAGATTATAGCGATACAGAAGCTGGCTTCCATTTCATTGCATTCGTCCCAGCCATGGGAAGGGTCTGGAAATTCGATGGCTTGGAGCGTCAGCCCCAAGCACTCGGTAGGTCCCTTGGTGAGCATATTTCTTGATTCCTCACTAATTTTATTGAAGGACAATGCTCCACGGACAACTGGTTGGATTTGGTAAAGCCAGATATTCTCGCCAGAATGGCAGAATACGAGGAGGATCGAATTGAATTCTCCATTCTAGGTCTTGTCAGGGATCCTGTGCCTGATCTTATAAAGGAACTGGCACTCAATGTGAAGTGTCTCAGAAAGGTGAACGAGCGTTTGGGTGGCATCGAAAAAGTTGGTTCAGATCCTTCACTGGATACCACTACTCTCGAACATGTGATTCTTGGCCCCGACCTTTCCTTTCGCCTGACTCAGGATGATATCAATCAAGCTACGATACCCGAGAGCAAGTTGGAAGAGTACGAAACATGCACATTAGACGAGTTGGCTGCACATCGCCAAAAACTCATCACCTCCCAACAGGAAATAAGAGAGTCGATAACAGAAGAACTGCAATTTCATCGAGCAGATGATGACCATGCTGCACGCAGAAGGCATGATTACGGTCCTGCGGTGCAATTATGGGTCCGCATGTTGGCACGCAAGAACATCATTGAAGACCTGATAGGAGATTTGTTGTAGGTATATGTCAGAAGGTTCACCGCTCTCCCGAATCATGGAGTTCTCGGGCACTGATTATCTGAGATTATCATGGCCATGAGGTCGTGTGGGGGCCGTGAGAGCCCTATATGAAAAGAACCAGCAGCGAGTGAACCTAGTATGATTCTAGATCGTTTCTATGTCCGGAGAGCTGAAATTCATGTCTCTTGAAGTCAGTTGAGACCTAGGGGTTTTTGCACCATGGTTTATGTAGCAAGCTCATCCCAACAAACGATAATACCCATTGTGTTTCTTCTTGATTAGAGATGCATGGGCACATCTGTTCCAGGTCCATTGTCTTGCATAGCAGTGAGTTTATATTTATACACAGATAGATAAGTACTCCATACACCAAGTAGCTCAATCCTGCCCGATGTCCTGCCACCAGCCGTTCTCGCCTAATTAGCTTTCACAGCCCGGCCTTGGACATACTATGGATAGTACACAGTAGGCCCTTCAGGACCTCGCTGCCGCCGCCTGGGCTGTAGCAATTTAATAGGCATATGTTATGATAGGTACCTCTTAGGGCGGCATCAAAACCAGACCCTTGTCAGTGGGGCCGTCCTAGGAATAATTCCGAGCACCGCGGGTCACCGCGGAGAAAAGTACTACCCCAGCGGCTAACGAATAGGTACTGTGTACTCCGTAGAATTAGATGCCTACCTATTACTACTAGGTGGCAGTGTGTGGACCTCCGACCTCGAACTCACCTGGTGACGTGGGCACCCTCAGCGGCTCAGCCCCAACTTGAGTTAGGCAAGGAACTTCTTATATGGAAGCTACCGATCAGAGCCACCGCATTATTTTGCAAATTGCAAGCCACCATTATTTTGCATAGACATGCTCCCTCAGTCATCCAATCTCCTGGCAACCACACAAGCCTCATGATGGAGATAGATTGCCGTGCAAATCCAGACACACAATTTGAAGTTGATATCATGATCTTAGACTACCTTGTTTGCGCCGCCATCAATGCAATATTGAAAGCCCGCATAGCAGAGAGACATGGCAAGACACACACTTGGGATGTTGATGGCCTTCTCATGTTGTTTGATAGTAAGTGTCAGAGTCCCTCTGCTGAACTCTTTTTTTCTGTACTGATTCGCAGAAGTCAGCTGACATAATTGTTACAGCCTTCAAATCCATTTCATCAGCACATCACTCTAAAAGACCCATCACAAGGGATTTAGAAGCAAAGCTACAGCTTCTCACATTTGCCAGTCTGTTCTTTCGTCGACATGTGAATTCAGTATGGAGTAGAGAGATACCTGAGCTAAATCTCTGGCGGGAAAAGAACACCAAAAGCGCCAGGGAATGGATGACTAATAAAGGCAATCAACTCTTTGAGAATAATTCATGGCTTACTCCTCGGGCGTTGCAAGTGGATCATTCAACCCTTGAGCGAAACTATCATACGATGCTTTTACAGCTGAGAATCCCACCGGAGAATCAGATCCGCGATCGCAGAAAAATCATACCCCTTCTAGATATTATTCCTGAATTCATGGCCCTTTGTGCCATTGCTGCTCCAATCTTATCAGATGAACTCTCAATGGAACTCGCTGCTCAATTTATGATGCAGGCTTCCTTGGAACAATATCAAATTTTTGGAAACATTTCTCCAGAAATCATAAATGAGGCCTTTGCCTGGGGGGCGAATGGTATTGATAATGCGGTTTCCGACGCCAAATCATCGAAGAGACAAATCAATTCTCCCTGCATAGATGCCATTGACAATGCGTCAAGTTGGGAGAAGAAACGAGCTGAGTACCTGAATCGCCTACAGCCTGAGGGCGAAGTGTCTCTCCATGTCCACCTTCAAAGTCTTTCAAACAACTTTCCTTTCTTTCAATTTGAAGGGATGATAATTGATTTCCTAACGCATCTCATCGAAAAGCTGGAAGTGCCTGTGCTTCTTCAGCTTGAAAGGGGCCAACTAGGAGAACTGAGCTTTACAGAAACAGAGAAATTAAAGAAGCGTGTTGGATACTGGACTTGACAGTTCTGGCCATTATTCGCAATTCACTGGTGATAATCGGATATTCAACACTATGTCCCTGTTCATATCTAGTAGGCAGAGAGGTGACGAGACAACCACCTATTCAGCATCCATTTTCTGACATCATGATCCTGCCCATTGATGGAGTCAAAAAGGACCAATACACTCAAGGTGAGCGGATCGTTTGAGCCGCAGTGAGCATCCGTAAAGTTCAGCACGACTGAGAGTTTCAATATGTGTTAGTATGCTCCGTTGCTCTGGTATGTTTTGTTTTTGTCAAGAGCTAGTCATGTCAATTACATGTCCACTGTTCATGAACTACATACTATTTTCTTGGGATCTGAGATGTCACAGTTTACCGGATGGATCCAGTTCCCGCTAGCGTCATGTTTCTTTCGTTCCTAGACAAACTTTAAATGCTCATAGAAGTCTAAATAGTATCAATAGCATTAGGTTTAGAGCATATCCAGCGATTTGTATATTGAACAATGTCCACTGACAGGTTCATAGCGTCAGCAAATATATCGATAAATCCAGAACTCCAGAATAAATATGGATTGATGTTGATGGGCCATGTTTGAGAATGAACTTGTCGCGCAGAATCCTGCATCTGGGGATAATGACTACTGCTGGTATAGAGGATGACTTGTCAATATGGGCATAATAACATAACAGTTGAGTACATAGGTAGGTCTCTCAAGAAGACAGAAGAATCTGTCCCACGCGGACCTGTTTCTGCACCCTCCTCAGGAACATGTTAATCTAGTGAAACAATAATTAATTGCAGGAAATGACAATAATCTACAGACAAGCCAGCCTCTTGACTGTTGCCAGACAGCTTATCAGACCTATGGAAGCTATGGAAATGCAGCATATATATTAATCTATCTAGCCCAGCAACATCCGCCGAGGGTCTTCAATGTATTCCTTGACCTAGGGAAACAGTCAGCATCATGCAACCAGAATATGCAGTCCAGCCCGTTTCGACAGACCTTGACGAGGAAAGTAACGGCCTCACGTCCATCAAGAAGACGATGGTCATACGTCAAAGCAAGATACATCATCTGTCTCGAGCGTGAGTAGACTCCTCATAAGAAACTCACGCGCAGAGGGCAGAACATACGGGCCGAATTTCTACTTTTCCGTTGACGGCAACTGGCCTCTCTTTGATAGCGTGTAGACCGAGAACGGCTAACCAGAGTCAGACTCGATTGCTAACTCAATGATTAGGTGCGCTCACCTGTCTGTGGAAGATTTATAATGGGAGTGCCCATAAGAGACCCGAAAACACCACCCTGCGACAAACTTTAGCAAATCCAGATGCCCATGGCAAGATATGGGTTACCTACGTTGCTAATAGTAAATGTACCCCCAGCCATGTCCTCGATCGTCAGCTTGTTTTCACGGGCCTGTACCAAAACGTTAGTTTTATGAAGGATAAGACGCAGACAAGTGTTTCGTTATTACCTTTTTTCCGAGCTCGGCAATGGTCTTTTCAATAGTAATCAGATCCATTGTCTCCGCGTTACGGACCACAGGCGTGACAAGGCCTTTTTCCGTTGCGACTGCCACACTAATATCCACATAATCTCTATAGACGATCGTGTCGCCGCCATTTGGTCCCTCAATTGATGCATTGATGACGGGTACGTCCTTCATAGCCAGGACACAAGCACGCGAGAAGGCACTCATAAAACCTAGTTTGACGCCCGTCTTCTTTAACACATCGTCCTTGTAGAGCTTACGGAATTCCATAAGCGACGACATATCGACCTCATTGAAGGTTGTAAGGGAAGCAGCAGTATTCTGGGACTGCTTGAGGCGCTCTGCTATGCGCAATCGCATACGGTTCATTTTCACCTGAAATAAGGGACACATCAGCGGAAGATAAATAAAAATGAAGTGGATCAAAAAGCGCATACCCTACGTTCCTCGCGACTTCCAAGTATAGTCTGACCACTGGGAGCAGCCTGGGGTCTAGGCTGCTCCGGCTGCTTCTGGGGAGAGGGCTCAGCTTTAGGGGGTGATGGAGCCTTGGGCTGCTCAGGAGAAGGCTTGGGAGCCTCTGCCTGCCGCTGCGATTCTCCAGCCTTGGTTTGCTCTGGTTCGGACGGCTTTGCAGGCGCTGGTTCCTTGACTTTTTGACCAGCTTCTTCCTTCGCCGCGGGCGCTCCACCTATCTCAAGCCTGATGATTTCCTGTCCGACGGTGACGGTGGATTCCTCACTAACTAGAAATTCCTTGATCGTACCAGACTCCGGAGCATTGACAGAGACGTCGATCTAAGAAATACAAAACGACTTCAACACTTGCTTCTTTCTCCTGCAGTCAGATCTCCATTAGCGAATGCTTACCTTATCAGTCTCAATTGTCGCTATCTCTTCGTCCCGCTCGACAAAATCTCCGATCTCTGCAACACTGTAAGTGGGATACAAGTGCACAATGGTCAAGTCAGAAACATACGTTTCGAAAACTGTTTCAGAGTGCCTTCCGTAATGGACTCTGCCATTTGGGGAACTTTAATAATGGTATCCGCTGTTGTGTGATCAGCAACGCCTTCGGTGATTGGAACTCTAAGGTCAGTTACCATAGCTTCTAGATTGACTACCTCCATAAGAGAGCAGACCCGACCTAACGCTGCCGCGTATGCTATTATCCATTAGATTAGCAAATAAGCACATTATGGCTGCAGACGACTGAACTCTCACCCTGATAGTGCAGAGACACGAAGGGGACTCGAAATATGACTGATGGACGCGCTGTCATGCTTCCGGAGAGCAAGTGACGATAACTTTCTCGAATTTCCCAGCTGCGGAATGCGAGACCTCTGCGTAACCCGTGCAACGGCTATTAGCTGTTGCTCAGACCAGCGGTAAAGAGGTAACCGAGAAGCCATGTTTTGCAGTTTCGGCAGTAGGGACGATGGCAGCCACCAATGCAAAGAGAAAAACGAATTACAGAAGAGATGGAAGTGATCTGTTTCAAGGAATTGACTCGGTTCCTTTCAGTCGAACGGACCTCTGCTCCTACTCTGGTTGCGAAGTGACAACAAAAGAGTGGTGACGGAACTCACAGCAGGATTCCAAGGCTGGAAAGCATTATTAGTCCGAGCGAAGAGCTCTGGCGCGGGCCGAGCGAACCGGAATTTCCCTCAGAAATTCCTTGCGTCCGGCAAATCACCCGGTCCTGGTTGGCCGTTCCGAGCAACATTATTACGCCGCATAGGGAAATGGGGCGGCTACGGAAACCGACAGGACCCTGATTGGCATTTCTCCTTCAACTTGATCACAGGGCGCGGCAGCGCTTGAACGCCGGCAGGAACAGCGACAAAGAAGTCACAGCGTCGTTAACTGGATCCCTCTTCCTCGAAGGGTTTAACGCTTTTTTCCGGTTCAGACAAGCTGTCTTTTCAGCGGTATTGGTCGCTTCTGACAACTTAGAAATCTCTAGCCAACCGACCTTCACCATGGCGCTCAACCCCGTGGCGTACGTTGTTTTCTCTCCATAGGACTCGCGAAATGGTCTAATCGAATGCTCAGATCTTTGTATCGACGATGCCTGAAACTTGCACTTGATTGGGCTGTTCACAGGCACATTTGGCGTGGCCAGGCTGTGTATATCAGGTCCTTGTTCGACGCAAACAAAGATGTGCGCGATCCTCGCCAACAGAAGGTATAATAAATACGCCGCTTAATTATAATGTTTATCTGCATCTTGTTGATGCGTTGGCGGTAGGTCCTATTGCGAGAAACAGAAAAGTTGTTGGAGACCTGGAAGCATCCTGATCCCTACCGGGCACCCACAGCTCCTGGTGGTATGCACATTTTCTTTTTCACCCTAATACTACTTTGAAGCTTTCGTTGACCCCTGTGAAGGTTCTAAATATGAGAGGAATCTCCCTGCTCGTCAACTGCCGTGTAAGTTAGCAGAACAACTCCTAG
>JGI26055J44792_1000234_pt1 | contig 12789 bp, 8 predicted proteins | sample HigsolmetaGSP17D_FD_44792 | JGI IMG/M metagenome (IMG submission 44792)
CCTCCGCTGCCTCCTTCGCTCCCTCTTCCCAATCTTGACGCTGCCCCCGCTGAAGATTCTCCGAAGTCCATCTGCGCGGTTCTTCCTCGTCAAAAGCTTCTCCAGCTCCTCCTCTTCCTCCAGGACCTTGCGGTCATGCTCTGCGAGCTCCAGCGTCGAGCGGGAAGCCTGCAGGAATTGGTCGTCTTCGGAGTCGGAGTCCTGCTCCGACGGCGATCTCAGCGACGATACGTCGTCCTCGCGCGCGGGGGACAGCAGAGAGGGGCTCGGGGGTACAGGTTGCGGGGGCATGAGCGACGGTCTTTAGATCGCTGCCGGTCGGGCGACATCGATAGGGATCCTGGGGTTGTAGGTTATTGTCATCGAGTCGCATCGAATCGGTCTAGACTTGAGACGGACCTGCGGATCAGACCTCCGCCAAGGAGAACACGCTTACTGCTTTGGGTAACCAGTTGATGCACCCCGTCCTGATCGAACGCTGCACGCAAGCCCTCTCTATACTCAATAGATTGTTAAGTATGAGAAAGGTACTCCTTCGAGCTCGAACATGCGTTGATTGTCTCTTCTCTGGCTCGATGCTACATAATACCAATACCGCCATAGCAGAGCAGCATTGTTCTCGCGCCAACGAGTCTAGATCACAGTCTTTGTCTCTCCATTTGCTTGGACATTTTTGTAGAATGAGAGTCTTGGACCACTCATCTACAGCTTTCTGCATAAGTCCGCTGCAGGGCTCTATATGCCCGCATCCGAGATCTCGATCAGTTCCGTCAAAGGGGTGTACCAGCTTCTTTATTAGGACTGTTTCGGGAGGTAGGGTGGCTGTGAAAGCTATGATAAGGCCAAAGAATCAGAGCTTCCAGAAAGGTTTTTGGGCATGTCAAAGGAAGGAATTCAACATAAATACGGCCATGTAGGCTTCTAGTTCTTGTTCTTCATCATTCCCCGTCGCATCGCCATAGCCAGTTAGTCCGTCATAAATTGATCTGTTTATCCAGAAGTCACACGGTTTCCTCATTCACCATAATTCTTCAATTTTCAGCTCTGTCAGAAGCTGTGCGGATCTATTAAGGCATATAATTCATGATGGTTGGCCCAGGTGAGCATGATCCGTATTCAATTTGTGCTATTTATCTGAAATTCCTCTCTTCAGAGAGCGCTCGAATCAAGATCGTATAGTCCTTACCATTCAGTAACCATATGTTTGAGGCACTCAAGAATCCCGTTTAGATATGAAAACCGGCAACGTCTGACACTTCAGATGGAAGCCCTCGCGGATGGGTGTCTCGACCCCCGGATTACCAGCCGGAAGTTGAACCTTCGGAACAATGTCGCTGCCGTCTTCTTCAGCTCCATGAACGCGACATTCCTGCCAATGCAAGTCCTAGGGCCGTAGCTGAAGCCCAGAAAGTACCTTTCAAGCGGGAACCTCGCGTCCCCAATCCACCTTTCCGGCTTGAACTCCAACGCATCCGGACCCCATATGCGCTCGTCCCGGTGGATAGTGTATGTCGGAACAGACAGCACGGTGCCCTTCTTGAATAACTGACAACAGACAGTGGCGCCACCCTTGACGACCACCCGGGGCAGATTAACTGACACCGTCGTGCGCAGCCTCAGCGTCTCGTAGAGGACGCCCTGGGTGAACTGCAGATCCTGGCATTGGGAGAACGGGGCCACAAAGTCTGGTGGCAGTGGTGATGGAAACGCAGCATCCAATTCTTCCTGTAATTTTCTGAGCCTGTCAGGATGGCGACATAATATATCAACAACATGGGTGTGTGTGTTCCCTGTCGTGTCGCTCCCCGCTATCAGCTGGGTGAGGGCCTCAGCCTTGAGCTCTGAATCAGGCAGAGGACCGCCAGTTTCCGGATCTCTGGCCTCGAGGAGGTAGAACAGGATGTTTTTACGGTTAGGATCTATTTTCGCGCGTTTCCGTTTCTCAACGGCAGCAATTCCGATGCGAGCGAGTTCTTGAGTCGCATGGAGGCCGTGGACGAAAAAGGATCGAAATAGAAGTACGGTGTCCACGCTGTGTCCGTTAGAATTACTCTGCTCGGAGGCTCCAGTGTATCTTGGACTAACTTTTGATCCATGGCATCTTTCTCACTGTGCAGCACCATTCCCCTCGGTCCCGCAACTTCTTGATGCCCCCGTTTGTGTCGGAGCCTGCTTTGCAGGAGCCAAACGATTCCCCAAATGCCTGTCTTGTGAGCAATTTCCTCGGGAAGATGCAACGATAGACAGCGTACCAGGTTCCCAATAATGTCAAAAGCGAGAAACACCAACCACTGTGCAGCGTCGATAGCGGCCTCTCCCGGTCTCTGCAGGTTTGCAACTGCTGCAATACGGCGTCCCAGATCAATATACTGTCCGGCTTGGCCATTCTGCAGCAAGTTCTCCATCTGCGAAGGGAATATCGTCAAAGCGTTCGTGATGTATGGCTCGAAATCCACCATTGCTTTCGGGCTGAACGCATGGGAGACATACTTGCGTTCCCGGCTATGCATCAACCTGGCCCGTGTTGTGAATATGCCCTGTTCAATATTATCAAAGGCATAGTAAAACTCGGATTTCAGAAATCCGTTTCCATGGCCGAGGATGTCCTTTTGGCAGATCAGTTAGGACCGTGAAGCTTTGCTGTTCTCCCTTACTCTAATTCCGTCTGGATGTGCTACACTAAGGTGGTCTGGTGAAACGTGGACAAAATCCCGGAATTTAAGATGTTTCTGGTGAACCGCCATGGAAAGTTTGTGTTTCCTGGTTCAACGCATCAGATGAAGCTGAGAAGTTGAAGAAATATGGATTTCACCTCGCCTGCATAAGCATCCAGAAATTTGAAAAACGGGCAACGAGCGGACCAGGATAGCGGCTGAGGTCGTGCTTGCTTTGCAGATATGGGACCACATAATATGCCTGTCGAGTCAGTTAATAGCATAAAGAAAGTTTTCTTGACCACTAACAAGGATTAAAGAGAAGAGAATGCACGCCCAAAGCGGAGTCGCTGTCCGAATGGTTTCCAGGTATGTTGCTCCCAGCCCATGATCACAGTATTGATATGGTTATTTCTGAAAATTTATCAAAGCGGCATTGTCCGGAAACAAATAATTCGGACATCACTCATGATATAATAGGAGCTATAAATGACACCAAACCTCATAAAATGAAACGATAACTGATTGCTGCTGCCGCTCTCCTCTTACAATATATTGCAGAGACACCCGCCGACCCCGCACGCAGGGGCCAGAGATGAACGATACACCATGATACCGGTATTATGGAAAGGGATGACTTGCAGGGGTTTGAACTCTCTGACGTGATGAGAGTTTAGGCGCGGTGATATCCATATCCTATCAGCAGACTCGACGATGCAGCTGCAAAAGGTGGGGGCTTATTAAGACTTATTAAGAATGCAACTAGACGGCATGTACATGAGCAAATGAACGACTGGTGGCTTTACGTTACTATGTCGAAATTTCTGTTGGCGGACTGCTTTACTTCGAGACTAGATACTGGCGATTCTTCTGATACAAGTTCCTGACCTCTATCAAAAGGCATGTAGCCACTAATGTTCTCTGGCCTGTAAATATGTAAGAATAGAAGATGGCAATTTTAAAGAAAGGACAATATTTCCAAACTTGCATTGTAGATGGCCCATGGTTGAGAAAGTTGAGTAATAGACTTAGATGAAGCCTGCTATCAACATTTCTAGGACATACAACTGGTAAGAATTGTCCCTACATTAATTTCCAGTCTTGTGCCAGGCACTACCCTAGCTAATTTCATTCCTTTGCTCAAATACGCATCATATCGTTATTCCGGTTTCATCCCCCATTTTGACTCATTATCCATATTCTTTCCGTTTTCTTTTTTCCATGCTTCAAGACGTTTTTCTATACGAGAATAAAAACGCATACACTACGAAGCAAAGGACATTCCCGAACTTGTCTCTTCTTCTAATTTCTTACCCAGCTGATCCTTATCCGGGTCAGGTTTCGGCAACTCCATCTGGTTCCGGTCACCTTGCAGCATACACGGCAAACTGTAAATCTTGATTATTTCTGACTGGACAGAATTCAGGTACGAGTTTCCTCACACATATGTACCTACCTAACCTATTAGGTACATGCCTAGAAAACCAGGAAGTACGCTGTATATGTACTCTGTCCGACGTTCATGACCCTCGGAAGGAATTCTCTGCTGACATTGTAACCAGAGGCATCTTTCAGCCAGTAAAATGGTTCCCTCCGAGTCTATAAGATTTTCTCGCTGTTTGCGGTATGCAATGATGGCATGACTCGTTGCATTCCTCCAGAATGTGAGAATACATACAGACCGTGCCGCGCCATAAAGCCTCCGAGCAAATCTAAGACTTCGCGTGATCGTAGTTCTCAGGCACCTGGCCGATAAGATAACCTTACCTGGATGTGGTGAGAACGGATTTTCTGGAATCTGGATTGTTGAAAATGGATCCGACAGAGTTCTCACTGCCACCGCTGGATCTCCAATCGTTTATCCTCTCCACATTCGATCTTCTTTATCAGTGTTCTTTTTTGATCAGGTACGAACTCGAGGATCTAAAGATACAAGTGCAATTGATATACTGGGTCATACTCTCCAGGTAGGACCTTGATCTTCAGTTCTAACAAGCATTTGATCGCGTCGCTTATATGCCCGCCATCGCTCGTTCTCGACTCGAAGTTCACATCGATCGCTTTACATTCCGAATCTTATATATCTTCTCTAAACCAGAAATGGAAACAAAGCTCTCCAGCACCTCTATCATTGCAGCCCCTGCTGCTGTTGGCAGCAAGAGAACATAAAAAAGAGGAGTAGAGGCGTCGAAGTTACAATCACGTACAGCGGACTTATCTAAACATAATATTATTAATCACACACGGCTTTTTATGTCTCCGTTTTAGATGATAGCGTGGAGTCCGATTCCAGGCGGAAAGAAAGGACGTGGATAGAAAAAAGAAATACCTGGGTAGACAAGGTGTATATAAAGGTGGCCGGTTTAGATTAGGAGTAATGATATGGAGGTTTCCCTTTCTTTTTGCTTTTTTTCCTGCCTCTATCTGTATAAATATACATTCAACATGGACGTGGCAGGTTTGTTGGGTCCGTTTAAAACCTTCCTGCTCATTCATTCTGTAAGGTACTAGGCCAATTAATTAGGGCAGCTCAGGTAGGTTAGATAGGTAAGGCGAGAAACCCAATCATTATCTATGTTAGTCACTATAATAAATACATGTACTTCAACGCCGATAATGCAATAAAATAACCCTGCAGAACAGGAGATTTTCAATCCAAAAGGGGCGACAGAATAATGAGAGCGGTAGATAAAGTATCCCAAGATCCGGTCTTGGCAATCAGCATCAGCATCAGAATCAAAATCGACGGTCATAGGTTGAAGTCATTAATTAAAAACATCGTCGTCGTCATATACAATAACAAACAAAGAGTCAACATGAAAGACAGAAAAAATCTAGCCGATTCTAGTTTTTCTAGTCTAGGAGGAATACACCCAATTCACCCACCGGCAGGAACAGCCTCCCGTGCCACCATCAAAGCCGAAGTCCTTGTTGGAAGAAGATTCCGCATCATCAGTGTCATCGTTGTTGCTGTCATCCGTTGTCGTGATGTTGAAGATCCCCGGAGCCGGGTTGATCAAGGTCCCACCAAACCCACGGAACTCCAACTGGAGCTTCTTTTCAGTCGCGTTGATGCGCTCTCGCGTGTCCATGCCGTAGCAGTAGACCATCTTCTTCTTGACGTTGCCTCCGTGCCGGTCCATTGTGATGGTCACTGGGTACGGAAAGGAGCCCGGGCGGGTGAAGTCGTTTGCGGAGGAGGAGCTGGTAGCGTTTTGGATGCTACTGCCGGAGAGTGTCGCTTTGGATAATGATGCGGAAGATGTTGAGGTAGGACTTGCAGTTGCCGCGCTACTGTTACCTAGAAGCACCATTCGAGAACGGGCTGGTTGAGTCCAGATCTGGATGAGAAAGCGTGTCTGCGCCCATGTGCATCGGACCCTGGCCGCGTCCTTTGTCGATCCGCCGTTTAGGTCGTCAGGGACTTCACCTGGATCGCTGTTGCTCAGGGGAGCGGTGGATTTGAGGAAGATGGATCGGTCAAAATACGTGTAGAACCCGTAATGCTCGTCCGCACGTCCACGATTGTATAAACGTACAGGCTGAGATACGGGGAGTGGATAAAGATTAGCAGGAGCAGCAGTCCCGTCCGAATCGACGTCTGGGGGAGGAATGACGGATGTGAGATTGGGCAACGAAAAGTCGTCTTCTGCGCGCTTGGTTAAACGCTTGACCGGGATTTTGTCAGGTGGTAGGATTGTTATGAAGAATGGAGTCTCTTCCCCGGCAAATGGGGCGGCATTATTATCCGTCGTGTTACCCAGGAAGGTCTGATCATCGATACTCGGCGGTGCAGGCGAAGGACTGAAAAGATCTCTCGTCCTTAGCAGCTGGTGCTTAATAAACTGTCCTGCCGCCACTGGGTTTCCGGCAGACCGTCTGCTCATAGCCCTGTGAGACGCGACTGTGGTGCTATTAGGGTACGTTCCGTTGCGAAATCTGACCTGGATCCTGAAATTGGGTTGGTTTGCAGCGTAAGGTTGGTTCATAGCCTGCTGTTCCTTTGGCAGCGCGCAGCTCCACATCGTTGATGGGTGCACGCATCCTGTGTTCTGCACCTGAGCTTCCGGTCCCGCGATAGTCAAGATCCCTGTGGGCATTGGCGGATATCCCGTCAAATTCAACCATTGAGACTGGACGGGAGTTTCGTCTCCTTTCCTAGTAAGAGTCGTCGCGAGTACGATGGCGACCACGATGATAATGAGAAAAATGCTGCTGATGGCCACATACCACCTCCGTCGCAACCTTCCTTCACGCCCCGGCCGCCCAAAACACCCTCTATCACTAAAGGGACCTCTGCCACGCCACAAACCTCCAAGCTTCCTGCCAATAGCGTCTTCCTTCTCAAGCCTACGTCGTCGAGCTTCAGCCTTGTCTCGTGCCCTGGCAGGATGCGTGATATCGGCCATGGTGACCGGAACAGGAGCTGGACGTGGAGGAAGATCAAACAAACGATTAGTAACACTGCGTGCCTGCTGAGGCTGCTCAGGATGTTGCATATTCGACATTGGAATGGAGCCTGTACCCGCCATTGCCTGCTGAGTGCCGGGAGATATTGGACCAGGAGACTGTGGCTGGGCTCTGTAGTCCGCAGGAAAGATCGTCCTGTAACGGGGCACAGGTTCTTCTCTCTCGGAAGACAAATACGATGGTGGTCCTGCGACGGATGAAGGACGGCTTTGTGCTTTGGGTGGCAGGGCAGGGTTCTCCGATCCTGTTGGAGGTGCACGGGGATTGTCAGCAGGAGGAGATGCAGTTGCTGTTCTTGACGTTTCAGCTCGAGTTTCAGGAATCGGTGCGGAGGAATCGTTCTTTGGTATCTGGGCTGCTATCGTATCACGAGCCGCCTTTGGAGAGGAATTAGATACGTCGGTCACAGTCGAGTCACAACTGGAGCGACCACGAGCGGATTTTATTGAGTCACCAAGAAATGGATTGTTCGGATTCACCGTAGCTGGCCCTGCTTCGGTCTGCGTGACAACAGCCAGACCGTCCATATCCTTTGTTCCTGCATTCTCATCGGGACCGGGAGCGACCGCTCGATTTACCGGTGTGATCGAGCAGACATGGTTGATACACTCGAAATATGGCTTTCCGCTGAAGAGTTCGTAGGCGCAGGCCTGATAGTATTCAGCAGCGCTACCTTGAATGCTCCCTCCTTCTTTCTCCAGCGAAATTGCGGCGTGGGATTCTCGGGATTTATTTAGTGAGCTGCTGCCTGCCTCAACTTGGGGAACTGCGCGCTCTCCGATACCAGGCCAGTCGGTCACGTCTTCCCGTTTTGTGGCCGCGGTCTTTGGTGTGTCCGGGGGAGAACTGGTCGTTTCTTTTTCCCACCATTCCTCGCTCGACTCTTTGGACGCCGCCGAAGTTGCAGAGAATGGAGGAATAGGCGGGGCTTCGGTGCTGTTTGATGTCTTCTGGCTAGTCACCGTATTGGACCTCATTAGAGGCGAAAGCAGATACGTCCACCATCCTTGTGATTGATGCCTGTTCGAATCCGTGTTGATGCTGAGACGGGGGAGGATCCTTTTCATGCTTTCATTTGAATATGACAGTCTACGTGTGGCTGATTGAGGGCTGCCGTCCTCTTCGAAAACAGTACTGGCTGAAAGGGAACGTTGTTTCCTTGTGGAGACAGTGGATCGCCTAGAAAGCAGTTCTGAACCTGTATTTCCATTTCTAATAATCGAATGGAAGGCTGGAATCGCAGGCACTGGAGGGATTTCTGAATCTCTGCCTCCAACATGCGGCGTAGGCTGTGAATAGACGCTAGACGCTGGTCGTGGACGATGGTATTCTGGGCGGTCAGCCGCCCATGGAGTCTCCTCATATGCTGGCGTAATTATTATAGACGGCGTGACTGGAGTAGGCTGGCTATGAGCACTGTCAAGTTCTTTAGATGCAGCACTGCTGGCATTGTCTTTCTGAGGACTAGACTCATGATGCGGCACCTTGATGCCAATTATAATGGGTCGGTCAGACGGTGAGAGCTCATGTTTCTCATTAGAGGGATGTTGTCCCTGGAGGGTTGAAGGGTCACTCGGAGGCTGTCTATCGTTCGCTGATTCCATAGACTCATCTATAAGCTCCGCGTACCCGGAGTGCATCCTCTTCCGCAGCACCTGTTTGATCATCAGTCCCGTAGACCTTTCTTTCTCTCGAGCCTTGCACAGCGACTTCAAATCATTTAGGTCCACAAACGTGTGTGCAGTCGTAACGTTCCGTCTCTCCGGCTCGATTCGAGAGAAATCCGTTACCAAATTAAGGCCGACCGGCCGATCCTTCCTTTCCGTGATTCCATGGTCACTTGGCGTTGGATCGGTCCTGGCCTGCTCCCCATCTGCCGGCCTCTGTGCGCGAGAAAGATCGACATATCTCCCCAGCGTGAACGTATTCTGCTTGCCAGCAGCGTCCGTTTCAGCGTCCTCGAATGGATGACGGCTCTGCTCAGCAGGAGAGTCAAAGGGATTCTCTTTTGGCATATCTCTGGATTCTGAAGAGGACGTTGGACTCGCAATTTCCTCTGTTATCGGCGAGGAGAAAGGAAATCTAGGAACCGCATGAGGCCGCAGGGCTGACTGGTCAGTCTGCATGTTTAACGGTCGTCGGGAACTTAGGAAAAGCTAGAAAATAGCTAACTGATCAGGAAGTATGTCAGCTGAGGTTGATATTGATACAATAGGCATCGCACCATATGCAGAAAGTTCAGTGCTTATGCAGGAAGTACATCGATCACTCGATATACACTCCAGAAGCTATAAGTGTGAGTTTCAATGTGTGAGATAAGCCATTGACACAGACAATGGAAGAAGAGGACTTTTCTAAGGTTTGGTGCAAAGGATCGGATGTTAGGGTTCAACAATAAGACTGTCTAGTGAATGGGCCCCAAACAACAACAATAGAAAGACAATGGGAAACAAAGAACACAACACAATAGCACACAGCAAAAAGTCCACCAGGGACATTCACTCACAAAGGAGAGCAAAGACACTGGGAGTGAGTGACGAGGAGAAGCAAACGACATAGAATAGAAAGATGAAGATGAAATGGAGAAGGACAAAGAGCTGCATCAACGATGCAGCATCATCTCTTCAATGCAGAATCTGGACCAGGCCCTTGCACAGGCAGATTATCGAGATCAAGGATACCCCTTGTGAAGCTCATGATTGGAGCCGTGCCATAACTCAACCAGCTCTCCGTATGGAAATATCCCTCCGGGATACATCGATTGGCGTCGGAGGTCCATCGTGGACTCCAACCGCTAGTGAAGTCTCGGCAGCCCTGTCACACCATGCTGGCCACGAGAAGGCATTGGTAGGCAGCAAGAGGTCGCTGCTCTGTAGCCGCCGATATTGTGTTCGACTGGGAGAGCCCTGGCAGTCGAAATCGTGAGAGGTCGGCATCGGCCAATCAGGGCACACAGCCCCAAAGTCAGGAGGGACCTAAAACCGACCAGCGCTTGCAGGCATAATTATAGATACAACGGGCAGATACTCTGTAGATCTTGATTTGACTCTTCACAGATCTGTTTAAATAGAAACCCTGTCTCCGATCTGGCAAAAACGTCATTATGTCTCCGAGGATAGTGACGACATCAGGCGACTTGCTGTTGTGGATCTGCCGACAATTGCATGATAATCAAGCCTTGAATCAAGTCTAGCCACCGTCGTGATGGGCTTGCTTAAAAAAAAGACTACTGCCTACTGCTAGGGCCAGGACACGAAAAAAACACAGGGGCTACATCTCCATAGTGAGTCAGCCGAAGATGTAAATATATAATATAAAGTGAAGTGATAAAACGTAAATCCAAGAGGATATCGAATCCTGCACCACAAACACACCCAATCCGCGTTTTGGTACACCCAGTAAGAGCTCACAAACTCCTCAATCAATCCAACAAACCATGGCCTGACCAAGATCAAATGAAGATGCAACGATGATAAGGAATACTCCATTCCTGTTCCGTCTCTGTAATATCCTCCTAATGCAACACAGATGCCATTATCGCGAGGAAGAGTTCCTTCGCGCCATAAACATGACACAATGCAAAATCGAAGAGAGCCCGACTAGCAGCTGCAGACAAAGGTGAATGGCGGGACAGAAGATTCCCGCGGTACCTGTAGTAAAGAAAAAGCCATATAATAGAGTCATGCGAACAGTGAACAGAAAGAACGTGGAACGCATGTCGCAACGGCAAGGGGGGGGAAAAAAAGAATGGCTCTGGGTGTTACGATGGCTGACATAGGCAGCCGAATCATGCAGCTAGTAGCATCTCGTACGCACGGCGTAAAGCGTGTCGTCGAACTATCGTCGTTCTTCCGTATACTGTACTCCCTGCATCGGCGCCATTGATCCATTCATTATAGGGGGAAGCGTGCGCGCCTGATCCTGTGACATGGCCGGCCCGGTAGCATAGTTCGAATATACAGGACCTTGTGATTGGCCGTTAGGTTGCGGCGGAGCTCCAGACATCGCATGATGGTCGTAGACTGGCTGTTGTCTGGACTGGCCATTCGCCTGCTGTTGTTGGCTGAGCTGAGCCCGCAGCTCCTCGACTTCGGTCCTCAAGACGGCGTTGTCCCTGCGGACCTGGTTGAGCGTTTTCTCAAGTTGCCCGATGTATTCGATTGCTAGACAGGTTAGCCGTGAACCATCCGCAGAATTTGATGGATATACCTCTTGTCAGTGTCTCCCATTTACTCGATTTACTGTTCTGGCTCTGCGGAAGCCGCATGCGCAACATCTCGAAGCAGTCTTTCATCTCGCTACGACGCTTCCTTTCCGCCAGTTTGTGCGTGATCCTCAACTCGGGGGTTCTACTGTACGGTGTGCTGCCGTTTGACGTCTCCGACTCTCCCGTAAGATCTCGCACCTGCTTATGCTGTAGCGAGTGATGGTGCACGCTCTGAGGGAGTTCTGCTGCGGTTGTTAGTGGAGCTTATGAGGAGAGCGACGCAAAACATACCTCGCTGACCCCGATGCAGACGCAAGTCTCCGGCAGAGAATCGACTTGATTTGTCATTGGCCGACGAGACCGAATTCGACCGAGCGACATCGGGGTCGGGAAATGCATAAGCCATACCAGCAGTCGGGGCTTCTGCATTGTAAATCTCGGATCGCGGATTAGAGGAGATCGCAGGCGCAGTGCGGCCAGCCGGGAAGCGATGCTCCCCTGCCCGCAGTCCCAACGGCGAGAGGGGACCCCCGGAGTAGCGGGGACCCCTGTAAGAGTTGGTGTTGTTCAAGTCTGACGAAATGCCACGCTCCCTTTGTAGACTCGAGACGATCGATGACTGTGATGCGTTGGTGCTGTGGTACGGTGACGCAGGATTGATAGCCAAGGAGCTTATGCCTTGATTCATCCGACTGTCCACGCTGCTCCGTCGCGATTCTGAAAGATCTGCAATGCTGCCCCTCTGGGAGGGAGCGTCGAAATTCTGGTTAATCGAGGGAAGCGTTGAATTCGGTTGCGTCGAGGCGAATCCAGACGACGGTTGTGCGCCGGCAGAGGATGGGGGGTTTGATTGCTCACTGGCGAAGGGGGATCGATCGGAGACGCTGGAGAGACGGTTCGGGGAGGGTTGGGAGGAAGTAAGGAACGACAGAGAATGGTAATTGCCGGTCCCGTTCGTGGCGGTTGAGTATGTCGATGACCCTGCTGAGTCAGGAGGGAATTGCAGACGCAGACAACACATTGGGAACATACTTGTACTCGGCGGCATCGACCAATTCCCCGAATCCCGCTCAATAGTGTTCAGCGAAGAGGTTGCAGGGGACTTCTCCGCCGGAGGTACGGCGCTAATGTTGGCGGTGAGAGTTGAGATGGAGGGAAGGGTCGTGGGAGTAGTAGAGACGGGAGGACTCTGAGGGCCCATCTTCGAGTCCTCCCAAGGGCGATGAGCGACAGACGATTCCATGTTTAAAACGGACGGTTGATTGGAGAGTGTCGGCGACGTCTTGATTCTGATTCTGTAGGCGGTCCTTCTTTCGAATTGAGGCTACCTCCTCATGTTCGGGACCTAGATTAGCTTGAGGGGGATTCCGCTCAATATTTCACAGTCCGCAGTCGATCAAAGACGGTACAGAGTAATTTTATAGCTGCTCAGAGGCCCGAGTGACAGTATTTCAGGTC
>JGI26055J44792_1000236_pt1 | contig 12728 bp, 4 predicted proteins | sample HigsolmetaGSP17D_FD_44792 | JGI IMG/M metagenome (IMG submission 44792)
CGCTACCACCACCACCTCTGCAGCAGACACTGCCACAACCACTACATCGTCGTCCTCCACAACAACCAACAGCAGCACCAACACCGCCGCAACCGTCACCGGCGACCTCGGCACCTGCCAGGGCGGCTCCCCGCTGATCGAGTTCGGACCGGGCTTCGACGGCCGCACCGAGGAGTCCTTCCGCCCCGTCGACCGCAACACCTTCTCCCACGGCTCCGCCCAGAACATCAAGATCATCGCCGATTTCATCTGCCAGCAGCTGAACGACAAGTGCAAGGCCAGCGCGGACGTGATCGCCAAGTGCCAGGCGGGCCAGGCGGCGGCGACCGCGAGCGGCGTCTCGGGACAGGCGGCGGCGGATGCGTTTAATGCTGCGTTTTCGTGAGTACTGAACTCGGAAAAAAATGGTGGAGCGGGAACAGGAGGCGGCGAAGCAAAGTGTTAGGTATGGAGGATGTGGGGAGTGAGTTAGTTGATGGATTCCCGGGTCCTAAAAAGATATTGCGCAGGATGGATATGAGCAATAAGATTGGAGGAGAAAACAAAACTTGACGGATTGGATTCTTTTCGATTCTTGTGTACTACTTAATTATCTTTTATTTTTATCTTTTTCCCTTTAGAAAATATACAAAATATTCCATCCGAATAAGCGGCATGCGTTAATTTCTGATCAGTACTTAGTAGTACTTATTTATCATGGCAACTCCAAGAGAGGAGAGAAAGAGGGAGAGCGATGCCACTTTCGCACTCTACTCACTGTACGTTGCAAGTATTGTGAAATTGATGAAGAAGAATTCAGGCTGATTAATAATGGCAAAGGTATATTATGTGCTGTACCTACGGCTCCATTCAACAAAATTACCCGCTACGCACTAGGTACAGTACATGCATGCCTAAGGACTTGTTGACCAGAAATATCGCTTGACTAGAAAAAAAGAGGCCAAGGCTACTAGCTGCAGTCAGATACTGGTATTTTTGGCTGTCTGACAGGACTTGAGTTGTGATATAATGGATAATTGTCAATTCCGTCCATTAATTATTACCATTTGATCAACAGCAGATCAAACCACTCTGTGCCAAGCAACAGATATCACCTGGCGTAAATGGTAAGTTCCAAAGGAAAACCTAAAAAAAAATTCATGAAGGTAAACAATGAGCTCAAGAATATCTAGCATCTAGATAGATAGGTGAACCTGCTATATTATTAATATTGATGCTTTAACTATTAGTACTACCCATTAGAGATCTTGTGCAAAACACCGAGAGTGAACCTGAACATGATCATGAACATGCATATGTCTTGTTCCTTTCCTTTGCTTTGTTTCTTTGTTCAATTCAATCCCCCCTTAACTCCCAATACCAGAGTACTGTGCGCACTGTATGCACGTCATAAATGAAGTTGTTCCATTTCCGGTCCCGCCGCCTGTCAGTCCAACCCCCAGAGGACCAACAGTGAAACTTGTGATGTTGCCATGGGCGACAGGAACTTGGCTAGGCTAGGCTGTTTTAGGGCTGTTCTGGACCTAGGTACTCCGTACCTTAGGGAGTTATCCTCAGGCACCAGGGCTACCAGTCCATAGGACACGGATATGGATCAACCTTCCCATGCCCATCATGGCTATCGTGATGGTTCAGCTTGCTACCTACTCCTCAGTCATGGTAGAGCTAACTAACTGGTGAGATGGAATGGATATTCTCTCACATACTGTCGAAGGTCAATAGAGATGTTATCAAATATCTACATTTTTTTTCTGGATCAGGGGCAACTGCACAATATTTGGCAAGAAGAAAATTTATGCTTGAACCTGAGCTACCCTAGCAACAGAAGAAAATGCTTTCATGCTCAATACAGTGCTAACAAAGACTGACTGCTGAATGTGACATAAGAGAACTTGGTTCTCCGCTTTCAAAGTTGCTATTCAAACATGAACTGCTCCAGCACAGAAACTCAATACCCACAACTGCAAAACTATTGTCTTCGCAAGACGTGAACCCTCCCATCACATCTCATGGTCCGAATCGACCTCTAGCAAGTAACATCGCACACTCGTATCCTCACTTATTCACCCGCTCCTCCAGCAGGCGCTTCGGTCGAACATAACCATTCTCCTCCATATCGCAGAACCCAGCCGAAGTCGCGCCAGACGGCGACGTGACGGTGATAAGGATACCAGCCTTCGGCACACAGCCCTCTGGGATAACAACCGACAGCTTCGGAGATCCTGACACCAACGAAGCCGCAGCCGCCTTTGGCGGCAGTTCATTCTCCGGGCCGGGGACCTGTCGTACGTCGGATTCGGAGAGCGACTTCATTCTCTTCTTAGACACGGAACGATCATTCGCGAAGAGAGTCTTGAAGTTGAGCTCCGCTGCGGTCGGAAACTGTTCCGCGGTCCCCTGCATTCCCAACCAGCTGTAGGCCGCGGTCATGGATAAGGGGATTCGACGACGAGATCGAGAGGGAAAGGTAGAAGGAGGAGGAGAAGGGCGTTCGAGGACTCGTTTTTCCTTGACGTTTGTCGTTGCAAGGTCTTCAGGTTGTGTGTCTTTGGGGGAGGATGTCTTGGCGAAGGGACTCTTCTTAAGGAGGTGCATCCTGAGGGAGTTGTGGTTGTGGTTGTGGTTTTTCTGGTTGCTGATATTATTCAATGTGTCGGATGAACAGGATTCCCTGTCGTAATGGGATGATTTGATAAAGAAGGACAACAATAATGAAAAAATTATGAGTCAGCATCAGTGGGATGGCAATGTGGATGTCTCTGTGAGACAAAACGCGAGGTTGGAGTCCTTCCAGAAGGAAGCTGTTGTGTAAGATTAACAGCTGAAGCGGCGGAAGGTGAAAAAGAGACGTGATTCTATATCTGCACAGAAGAGAGCATCGCTATGCAGCATGATCGCGCGACGGATGCCATTCACCTGCGTGTTGAGATTGATATCTACTTCCACTGCCAGAGCTCCGCCTAGAGACAAACACAACTGTGCAAACAAGAGCGTTTGTCAAGAGCGTTTGCGTCAATAGAAGAGATAGTGAAAAGTCTGTAAAGAAAGGATCAGGTCAAAAAATGATGAACTCGTTCGATCTCTATGGATCAACAATGGGATTAAAACATGTTGTATATGGATGAGCTGGATCTCAATGGTGTCTCAGTCGTCAGGAGGAAGGCATTGTTGGGATGCGGGTATATAAAAAAACTAACATTGTCGTGGTGCTTTCAATAGGAATCCAACGACGGCATTTATAAATTTCTTCGGAGGTAGAAGAATTGGCTACGAAGATGGGTCTGGTGGAAGGAGCGAGCAATAAAGAGAGGAGTGGGAAACTAGAACTGGCACGTGTAGAAACGCACCTAGAAGTGTTGTTAAGCGCTTTAAACGCCAGATACAGTTCCATCAAAAGTGTGGAGTAAAAATGGAGACAGCTACTTCAGATAACAGATACACGGAATCACTATAGTACTTGCTGAAGATCGGAAATGGATCCCACGGCTATTCGTAACCAAGGAGATGCGTGTCTCCAAACCCCTACTGATTTTTGTCTTTGTATCACTGCAAGTCTGCCTGCGACGGCATTTGAATGGATATTTTAGATCCAATGATACAGCTAAGTGCTAGTAGACTGGCGGGTGTAGAGAACTTGAAGGCGAAGCCAAAACATTCCGCTTGTCACTCCTCTAGAGAAAAGTCGAATTCCTTGAACGCCGCTTTGAAGGTGTCGGCGTCTATTTGTTCCTCCTCTTTCGACTGCACATCGTCCTTCCAATTCATGCGGTCCTCGAGCCCTAGGAGCTTCGCCATGACTCTTCGCCCAAACTGGAGATCAAAGCGGAAGTCTGGGCGCAGAGGCAGAATCAGAGTCCTCTCTGAGCCAGTCTTTCCATTGGCCTCAGAGTCCGAATTCTTTTCACCTTCCGAAGGGCTCCATATCCAAACTCGGAAATAATCTCCCTGTTCGTCCGCTCCATTGCTCGCTGTGGGCTTCTCAAACTTGGGATATTGGAGATTTTCTGCTTCGACTTTGAAAGCTCCCTCAACCAGCCCTCGCTTGATCAAGTCAGAAGGTACAGGTAGAAACTGCCAATGGAAATGGATTCCACTACCCCGGCTGACCTCCCAGGTGACTGCTCCCAGCTCGCCGTTTGCACGCCGCTGCAACATGGCATGCAGAGCTGACCGATACCTCTGCATCTCGTTGTACGTGGCATAGCGTGTCTCTCGATCAGGAATGGTACTGAAGGTGGGAGTGTGGTTAAGAGGAATAATCAGCATATGTCCGGGAAATCCAAGATGGGGAAATGTCTCTGTCGTTGTTAAAGGCCCCTTGGCCGTTGTCATATAACAGTCATTCCCGATAGATGTTATAAGATGTGTTGCGATGTTGGGATTCGACAAGCAGAAAAAGCATTCCCCTGGGCCAGGAGGCGGACGTCGAGCGCGTTTCCGGGGCCGCTCATATTCCTCTTCCCGGGAAAACCGGTGGTACGACCCCGCCTGACTTGGCAGAGCCTGACGTTTCGTCGAAAGTTTGGCAAAAGGGGACGCTGTTGCCCCAACTGGAATAGAAGTAGGTATAGGCGCTCTTGGATCAAAGGAGAATGCATACATCCATTTCTGTTTCGAAGTTTTGCTGTATGATGCCAGGTTGATGAATCGAGTCAATGGCTTTGCATCTACAGGCTCATCTGATGGCATGTGGAAGAAAGGCTCTCGTTCAAAGAAGAAATCGCCACATGACGAGAAGTGATAGCGAGGTTTTAATGTGGTGCAAAGATCAGCTATGCACTGGACGCCTTCCGGCGGTGTAGCGCCCTCTGGCAGAGGGACTTGGGACCCTACTCTGATATCTTTGGGCCACTGATTAGTGATCAAAATATCAGCATCGTGCACACCGTAGAGCGCCTTCGCGTCCGACTCCGCGTAGCGAGGATGGTATTTGTTGCCGATCTTGGCATCCAGGGGCACATTCGTCTCCAGCTCTCCTCCAAGGGCGACCAGTCGGATACCTTCCGATGTTTTGAGAGTACCGCGTTTGCCCAAGAAGTACAGATTCGGGCACACTTCGTCATTCGATTCGATCTTCTCAACTATTCTTGTTGGAATGGGACGGCTGCCCACAGAAAAGTAAGTTGGTAAGGGAACTGTAATATTTCCCTGGAGCAGACCGGAGATTTCATCCAGCTCCTGTTCGCTGGAGCAGTCTCCGAAGAGATCCCCGACGACAATTGCGAACGAGAAATTCTGCTTGACTTGAAGTTTTGCGAGCTTTGTGAAGACTTCGCGCAGGGCGCAATTCACATTCCCAATCACGACACTAGTTAACCAAATAAGCAGGCAGTTACATCAGAGAAGATCATACACGTCGAACTCACATTTTGGAGGCCATCTTTCAATAGGATTAGGATAATTTTATGATAGAATTACCTCCTATCATAAGGCAGGCATGTGATATGATGCCCTGCTTTTATAAGACCGAGTAATGGTGTAAACAATTAACAAGTCTTGCTAATTGAATGAGAGCATATTCCGTTGGTACTGTTTTAAGGTATTCGCTTGACCATCATGCCTTGCCGACCAGTACATGCAAAGCTGAGCTAAGGACAGTCGCCATCGGCGTTGATGGATGAATCCGAGGAGCTTGGGCCAGGCGTCTAGCACGTGACAAAGCTACCCGGAACAGGTTAGCACATGCAGCCTTAAGGCCGGCGCTATCTCCGCGCGGAGAAAACTGCGACCGCCGCCGATGAACTTTTTTGAAGATTTGGGGAATTCAGAAGAGGTCGATTCCCACACCAAGCGACGCCGTCATTTCCACCAGATAATCCAAGATGGTGGCAGCTTCTTCGGGGGCACGGGGTAAACCCGTGAAGCTTTTGAAGAAGGGTACCGAATCCACAAAGCAGCACCGTTTCGAACCTTTTTCTCAGCGCGTCGCGAAGCTCAAAATCGACCCCATTCATCGTGTGCGCCGACCGGGTCTCGGGCCAGACGATGGAGACGAGACGTCTTCTTACTTTCGCTCCTCTCTGGAACACTGGACGGAGTTGAATCTATCAGAGAATTTTTCCGAATTCGCGCGTCGAGTGAATCCTCTTTGCGAAAGCCTTCCTCAGATCCTCTACTACGATGAGAAGATAATGGGCATGTTGGTCGAGTTCATAGAAAAGAGGGATGCGCTCTCTATGGAGCCGCTTCTGAGCCTTCTGTCTCAGTTTGCCAGAGATTTGGGCGCCAGGTTCGAAAAGCACTTCGCAACGGCCGTCACTCTAGTGGCCTCTGTCGCTGCTACTCACCAAGATGTCGAGGTCGTCGAGTGGAGCTTTACATGCCTGGCGTGGATTTTCAAGTTTCTGTCTCGGCTCCTTGTACCGGATTTGAGGCAGCTGCTGACTATCATGGCTCCGTATCTGGGAAAGGAGCGCCAAAAGTCATTTGTTGCCAGATTTGCCGCGGAGTCGATGTCGTTCCTCATAAAAAAGGCCGGGCTTGTGTATTACAAAAACAAGACGCCACTTGAGCGCGCTGTGTCCTTCCTCTTGCATGATCTTCGTGAATCGGCAGATTCGCGCAATCTCGAAATTTATAAGGAAGGCCTCATGGTCATGTTTTCCGATGCTATTAAAGGTGTGAAGGGAGGCGTTCATTCGAATGGCGCAGATATCCTCAGCTGCATCATAGATAATGTGCCTGTGGATGACGAAGTCCAGTGCGATTTAGCGCAACAAGTCTTAAGCGGAGTGGTTATTAACCTCATCCATCATACGACTGCCGATACTTTCGAACCTCTCTTGGATACTATTCGAGCATATATTGCAGCTGACCACACAAGTCATGTTGCGGTTCATGCGAAGCTTTGCACTAGGCTGATTTTCCTCGTTGTAGTTACGAGGAAAGGGACGAGAGTCAAGAATTGGAGAGGTGTCCATGAAAGCCTGTTGACTTTACTCCACAGAGCCTCATCTGCTTATGAGGTTTACGAGCCTTGCATGCCTCAGCTATTGACTGCCGTGGCATACGCACTTCAGACCTCTCCTATGGATGAAATGCTTCCCTCGATGCGCCCTCTTATGGAGGCTGTCACCCATGACCGGTTTTCGAAATACTTTTTATCGTTCTGTGCGACATTTTCGGAATCTGGTTCTGAAAGATTCCACAGTGTCGTTCTGCCATATTTCCAAAGGTATGGCGAGAACCTGATATTTCCTGGCCTTTTGCATTTACTGACGTTTTGTACTTAGGTTCCTCACCTCTCAATGGCGCGAAAATGAGCATGATTTGTGTATATCTCTGCTCCGGCTTAAGGAGTCTGGCTGTGTAACATCAGAGAGCTCTAAACCCGGATATATTACTTGTCCGTCTCCCTGGAAAGCTCATATTGAAGAAAAATTGGGCAATGCTGGCTCTTCCCTTGACGCGGTGGCTCTGCTTAATGCCTACTCAAAGCTGCCTGGAGCAATATCTTTTGCTACTACTCCTTCCCTTCTACCTCGGATGATCCAGAGTCTGCATGACCTTTTGGCATCCTTCTTGAAGGAAGAGTCTTCTGACTCACACGCCATGGCCAATTTCGCGTGCGGCCAAGGCTTTAAAACTTACGTTGACCTCGCAATTGAATCTGGGGAAATCGATCTGACACTCTTGGATTCAATCGTTCGGGCGGCTCCCAGATATTCGCGCCTCCCTCTTTTCTTGGAGGCGACTCTGGCTTACATCTCTGCTTGTCCCGAGACGGTCGTCTTCAATGAGGCGACAATCGAGCCGTTCGCTAGTGCTCTGATTGACAATTTATCTGGGCCGTCGCATCCAGTAAGACTTCTCTCTTTGAAGTTACTACGAGAAATGGTTGCTCGGGTTCTGAAAGATGACGCTTCTCCGATTTCGATTGCTATCGAAGTCGAAGAAAGCCCATTAACGTTGCAAACTGCCAGAGTCCTTTCGATGCAAGTGAGGAAACTTGCCATCTTATATCCACAAGTTGCCTCTCGTAGGTGGATGGCCAAGCTGATTCCAAGTTTTTGCTTCGGCTTATTCTCCAAGAGGCTCACTCCCTTGTGGGACGACTCGGCAGAGGCTTTAAAATCAATAAGCGAAAATGCCGTGGGAGAACACATTGTTGCTGAACTAGCTCTACGGTGGTTTCAGGAATCCGGGACCACTTCCTCGAACGATGGATCCTCGGATGAGGCCCCTAAGTATGCAACCGATTTCGAATGCTTTAATGTCACGAAGGTCGAGGGTACCATTTCTGAGAATTTCCAGCGCTCGGAAGATGCAAAAATGCTGTTAGTGGAAACCTTCGAAAAGGACCATACTCCATCCGACATCCTGCCGGCGTCACCTCGGTCCCATGCTCTGCGCGTTCTCAACGCAGCACCTCAGATAGCGGAAAAGCGGTCTCGTCATATAGTCCCCTCTTTTCTGCTGTGGGCGTCTCACGATGATGATGCTGGTAGCGCCCCCGAGTCCACGTCCAAGTCATCGGTGACACTCACAGCAGACGAAGCGCAGCCCTCATGGGGCTTCAAGGATCGAATGGCGCTTCTTGCACTCTTCAGCAAATTCACGAACCCAAGGGTTCTCTATAAGTCATCAGAAGTCCATGAAGCTCTACTTGGTCTCCTAACGCATGGAGACTCTGAGATCCAAAAGTCTGCACTCAAAGCTCTCTTCACTTGGAAGTGGCCTTATATCATTCCCTATCAAGAGAACTTGTTGAATGTCCTCGACGAGTCTCGGTTTAGAGAGGAACTCGCTGTATTCGTGCGCGTTGGGAAAGAGGATAGTATAATTGAGGAGAAGCACAGAGGCGAGCTGCTTCCCGTTCTTCTTAGACTTCTCTACGGTCGTATGGTCTCGAAGGCGGGTACACATGATAGCCAAGGGCAAGCAGGACGGAGAAAAGCGATCCTCAGAACATTATCTCAGCTATCTGAACAGGAATTTGAGATTTTCGTGCGCATATCGTTCGGCTCTCTTGGCGAGTTTCATCTTATCGAGGATGGCCGGGTCAAGGATGAGTGCTTCGCCCGTGAAATTATGGGCCCGAGGAAACAAACTGGTCTGCTAAAGACTCTTGAAACAATGTTCGATACGCTCCGGAGTCGTATGCTACCGTATGCAAAAATGTCAATGGACGTGATCGTCTATTGTCTTGTTCGAGCGTGTCGAGCGTTGAAAAATGACCTGGCAGCCGGTGCTCCGGATTCCCAGGCCGGGAACCTGGAGAACGTGATGCGAAGTATTCGTCAACTAGCCATCCGCTGTCTTGATTTGGTGTTTTCTGTCTCGCCGGATATCGACTGGTCGTCGTATATTCCTACCATCTTTAACGAAGTGATTAACCCCAGAGTTGAAAATTTTGCCATCGAGACAGCACAAGGAGTTTCTGGACTTCTCCGGCTATTCCACACCTGGGCTTCTGCCTCAAAGTTAGCCTTCCTACTTGTTCGGTATAATTCAACTCTTCTGTCACGAATAGTCGATTGTCTCGGGGTAGAATCAGCCCGTGATGAAGTAAAAGTCTTCGTCATGGATCAGATTCTAGTACCGATAATCGAGCTTTCTACTGGCAAGCAGCTACAAGAAAAGGAAGAAATGAGCGATGTCCCTGCAGATCAGATCCGCTCAGAGGTCCTTTCCCCATATGTCGAACACATTTTGTCTCATCTCGGCAACCTTCTAAGGCGGAATCCTTCTCGTCCTGTCTTGGTTTCCGGAGTCGAAACTCTGTCTATTCTTGCCCCATGTGTCGAATCTTCGCAAGAAACCACAGGACTTATCAGCATCACCGCTTATCTTCTCCGCCAACCTCAAGATAGGGTCTCTCCAAAAACGAAATCTGGGTTGCTGAAGATCCTCCAACATTTCTTGCCTCTGTATAATCCGCAAGAAGACACCGAACTCACCCAACAAGTTTTCCAAGTGGTAACCTCACTGTTCGACTATTTCAAGGACGATGAAAATAGGCAAGTTCTTTCGGATGTCTTCACAATATTCGCCAGACATGACCCGGAGCTCCATCAGGTGGCTGCTCTATGCGCTGACTTGAATTCCATATCCACGCAAAAACTCGAAGTGGATTTCGAGAGACGACTCCAGGCCTTCAATAAGATCAATGAGGGCTTGTGGCGAGAATTTAACGCCAAGCAATGGCGACCCTTGCTATTTAATATGTTGTTCCACATCAAAGATGAAGAGGAACTCGCTATCAGATCTAGTGCCTCCTTTGGACTGAGGCGACTCATGGAGAGGGCGGTGTTGGATGTGAACGGTGGCAATGCGGAATTCGACCAGCTTGTCAGAGAGGTTGTATTGCCTGCTTTGCAGAACGGTGTTAGACAGAAGTCCGAAATGATTCGAATCGAATTCGTGACTGCGCTGGGTTACTTTATCAAGTTGAACCCAACCATGCCGGCCGTTCAGGACATGCACGTGCTTCTTGTTGGCGATGATGAAGAGGCATCTTTCTTCAACAATATCCTTCATATACAGCAGCATCGCCGTCTCCGAGCCCTCCGTCGCCTGGCGTCTGAAGCAGCCAAAGGGATACTACAGGCATCCAACATCAACATTATTTTCTTGCCCCTTATTGAGCACTATGTCTTCCATCAGGCTGAAGACGAAAACGCCCACAACTTGACAGCAGAGACAGTCACGACTATCGGCGTTCTTGCAGAATGGCTTGAATGGGACAAGTTCAGGGCGACATTCCGGAGGTATCGCGGCTATATGCAAAGCAAGCCCGAGCTGGAGAAGAATATTATCAGACTTCTCGGCAAGATGGCAGATGCGCTGTCCCATGCAATGGAGCAGGCCAAGGCAACAGAACCTACTACGAATGGTGAGAAAATGGAAGGTGTGGAACCTTCTTTACCCTCCAAGAGCTGCCTTGCTAGAACGCTGCCGTCAACTTCCAAGATTGCTGCGGAGCTCACGACACAAATATTACCTTTCTTGACCAACTTCATCCATCACAAGGAAGAGTCAGAAGTTAGTCAGCGCCTGCCGGTGGCTATCATCACCATCAAGCTCCTCAAACTTCTACCCGAAGAAGAGCTGGCTCTTCGCCTTCCGCCTGTTCTTCTGGATGTGTGCAGCATCCTGAAGAGTCGAGCACAGGAGTCCCGAGACGTCGCCAGGAAAACACTCTCGGAAATTGCAATTATTCTTGGACCATCTTACTTCGGCTACATATTGAAGGAGCTACGTGGCGTTCTGACAAAGGGTTATCAGCTTCACGTTCTCTCCTTCACAGTCCATTCTATGCTCGTGGCGACAACCGATGAATTCAAGCAAGGCGACTTGGACCATTGTCTTGCCGACCTAGTAGCTGTGGTAATGGATGATATCTTCGGTACCGCCGGCCAAGAGAAGGATGCAGAAGAGTACATTAGTCAGATGAAGGAGGTCAAGAGTAGCAAGAGCTACGATTCCATGGAACTGCTTGCGAAGAACGCCACCATCCGACATCTAGCACATCTAATACATCCTATCCAGAAACTCTTGCGCGAAAAGCTCACTTCGACCATTGTGAAGAAAATAGATGAGCTATTGAGGAGGATCGGGGTGGGTCTTCTGAGGAACCCGGGGGCGGAGAGCCGGGATCTCCTGGTTTTCTGCTACGAAGTGATCAAAGAATCATATCAAGACTCTCCAGCCACTGAAACAAAATCTTCCGAACCTTCTAAATATGAGCGTTTCCTCGTGAATCTCCAAGGCGCTAAGCGAGGTGAGAAACGGGGCACGACGACATCTTACGTCTATAAACTTTCGAGCTTTGCGCTCGATGTTGTTCGCTCGACGGTGAAAAAGTTCGACTCGCTACTGACGGCGGCAAACCTAGCCGGTTTCCTTCCCATTATTGGCGATGCATTAGTTCAAGCCCATGAAGAGGTCAAGATTTCCGCTCTCCGCCTCTTATCTACGATCATAAGGCTTCCTCTACCCGAAATTGATAGTAACTCTCACGTCTATCTCACGGAAGCGGTTAAGGTCATCAAGGAAGCTCCGAGCACGAACACCGAAGCAGCGCAGGCGGCGTTGAAGTTAATCGCGGCTATGCTGCGCGAAAGAAAGAGCACAAAGCTCAGAGATGGCCATCTTGCCTACTTGCTCAAGCGTCTTTCGACTGACATTGAAGAACCTGATCGTCAAGGTGTGACGTTCAATTTCATCAGGGCTGTAATGGCGCGCAAGTTCATCGTGCCTGAAATATACGAACTCTTCGACAATATTGCCGTGATGATGGTTACCAACCAGACGCGCGGTGCGCGGGATCTTGCTCGTGGTGCATATATCTACTTCCTGATCGAGTATCCGCAAGCCAAAAGCCGCTGGAAGAAGCAGCTCGCCTTCCTGGTCAAGAACCTTGACTACCAGTACCGAGATGGCCGTCAGTCTGTCATGGAAGCGGTACACATGCTCTTGTCGAAGACTGAGGGCGAGGTCGCCCAAGATGTAATTGGGACCTTTTTCCTACCTGTGGTGATGGTTATGGCGAACGACGACACGCCTGAGTGCCGCGAGATGGCCGGCGTCTTGCTGGGAGAACTCTACGCCAGAGCCGACAGAGAGCAGATCAAGACTATGCTGACACCTGTCCGGTCTTGGCTGGAACAAACGGACAACATGCGACTCACTAGCACCGGGCTGCAGGCTATGAGGATATTCTTCGAGGTGGAGGGGGCGGAAAAAGAGAAGGAGGCCCGTTTCGTGGCGGGAGTGCTTCCGAGTCT
>JGI26055J44792_1000237_pt1 | contig 12721 bp, 8 predicted proteins | sample HigsolmetaGSP17D_FD_44792 | JGI IMG/M metagenome (IMG submission 44792)
GGGGGGGGGGGGTAATCGCTAGATATAAATACTGTAATAAAACGGCTCCTGGACGGAATGGCCCTGCTTTGTACCCGGTCTGTTGAGATGTTCTATCAGTGCTTGCCTGTTCACACTTGGAAGCGCTTCCTTGCGCCGTCTGTCCAGAGTCCTCACGCATCTGAGGGTCCCTGTAACTTGTCTCCCTCTATCACTTCCCCGCAGCTCCGATACAACCGAAATGGCCAGCGTTGTGAGTGCAATCCCTAGTCTGAAGCTCAATGACGGCGTTTCAATCCCGGTGGTAAGTCGGAAACATTCATCTATGCATCTCTCTTACTGATTTATGGCAGCTGGGATACGGCACCGGTACTGCGTGGTACAAGAAAGCAGGAGACACCAGCATCGACCGCGACCTCGTCGAGACGATAAAGACGGCTATCAAGTTGGGGTACTGCCACCTGGACGGGGCAGAGATCTACAACACCGAGGCCGAGCTGGGGCTCGCTATCAAGGAGAGCGGTGTCGAAAGGGAGAAGCTCTTTGTGACAACAAAGGTATTAACAAACATCACAGACATTCCCGAAGCCATTGATATGAGTTTGAAGAAGCTCCAGCTTAGCTACGTTGATTTGTATGTATAATCGCTTCTATTCATCGTCCCTTTGTAGGCCTTCAAGGCCTAAGAACTGGCAGTTATGTTGTCGACTGACTTTATACATCGCAATGCCAGATATTTGATTCACGCACCATTCTTTGCGAAATCGGACAAGGACCTCCAAGACGCCTGGGCCGCTATGGAAAATGTGAAGGAGTCCGGAAAGGCCAGGTCAATTGGAGTATCCAACTATCTTCAGAAACACCTCGAAGCGACCTTGAAAAGCGTCAAAATTCCGCCGTCTGTCAATCAGATCGAATTTCATCCGTACCTTCAACACGGAAGTCTTGTCCCTTTCCACAACGAAAGGGGAATTGTGACAGTCAGCTATGGTCCCTTGACTCCCATATCTCGAGCTAAGGGTGGACCTCTAGATTCTCTCTTGTCCAAGCTGGCCAAGAAGTACGCCGTCAGCGAGGGTGAGATCGCCCTGCGATGGGCCATTGACCGGGGTGCTGGTGTCATCACAACCAGCGGCAAGGAATCCCGGCTCAATGACTACCTGCGCATTCTGACGTTCAAGTTGACGCCCAAGGAAGTGGATGAGATCTCAGAGATTGGTCAACAGCACCATTTCAGGGCTTTCTGGAATAACAAATTTGCGGAGGATGACCGTTCGTAGGACAAGTGTAATCTGATGTGAGCGAAAATGTGTGTCTGTATATGTACAAAGGTATACACATATGCTTCTCATCGGCCGGGTACAACCGCTGAGACATAAATGCAGTGGATAAGAACTTCGGCGTCGTGAAGATGAATGGAACGTATCATCCCCAGGACAAGCTACAGCTGCCGTAAGTTCCTATGCCCTGTGGTGAGTAACGGGCCTCGTGTCCCAGCAAGAAAAGCTGGATGTAGCCCTGCCCAGGAGAGCGTAGCCGGGAACAGACTAGGGCAGAGAAGGCAATGCAGAGACCGCAGGGCGGTGCTCTTGATAAGTGTAGTATTATACATTATGTATGTCCTGGACCAGGCCCGCCATACTAACCGGGCAAGGTTATCGCCGCCCCCGAAGTGCTCCACCCGCCCAGCGGTGATACCGCAGCGTCCATCCCATCCCATCGCCGCAGCGATCCCCCTCGGAGCGCATCAATCGGCACCCATCTCACCTCTGTGCTTGCTGCAAACCTTCGGCGCTACCGCACTGGATATATCCTCACCGTTAACAGGACTCCCGCCGTCTCTTCCCTCTGCCTCTTCGTCAGTCGCGCTCCTCCGCTCCAGATCCAGCCGCAACCGTCCCCGAGGGCCTCCTACGTCTGCCTTTTACCGTCCACGATCGCGAACACCTATCCATGGCACCCTGTCTTCGACGTTGGGAAGGAAAACACCGGCTGCGCAAGGCCTCAAGCAGCAGACTGTAGCTAGCCCCTCCCGCGGCGGACGCGCCATTCCACGTCATACCCTCGAGTCGGAGAGCCTGCACCGGGGCGGGGAGGGGACCCGGAGTCTTGACCATATTCTCTCGGAAGACGTCCATTGTGCATTGTACCAGACTCGCCGCTTCTGTTCGATCGCTGCAAACCTGTCCAGGTGCCGCCGGCGCTCCAGGTGAGAATACTCTCGCAGCGAATGGATGCCGCGGCGCAAACTACCACGTTCCACGGAATACACCTTGAATACGCCTTGCAGCTCTAATTCGACAATTGACTATAGTCTGCGATTGTCCTTGCTCGCCATTTATTGTCTTTTAGCAACTCCTGTCTGGATGTCTGTTTCCAGACCCAATCAGCCGTGTTGCGTCTCCCAGTCGCATCACAACCAGCGAGGATAGAAGACGAGGCCCGTCTCTTTGATAACAGAGCAACTGGCAATATCGCGCTCTTTCCCCGACCGCTTCTTCACGCGTTCAGCCAATCTACGCCACTGCAAACTCGCGTCGTCGATCGAACTGGCGAAGCTGCAATGTCGGCCAACGGGCCACCTTCCTTTTCGGACAAGAAAACAGAAAATTCCACATCTATCGGAAAGCGACGGTACGCTGAAGAGCTGGACTCGATCGACAAGCGACTACGACGTCTGAAGGACGAAGTTCTTCCATTCTCCCCCTATCTCCTCACTGTTCCAACAGACGTACCGTTCCACCTGGGCAACCGGTTTGTCAACAATTGGGCAGTGGGGAAGGACGGTCTATTCGCCCCTGAGGAGCAGCAACTGCAGTATATGACATTCTTGACACACCACGAGGGAGACACTTTGCTTGTCGCCGTTGGAGATTGGTCAAACAAGAGTGGAAGTATCATGTCGGAGGACGAATCGAAGCCCCCGAGCGCGACTAGTGCAGCCAGTACACCACTAAGCGGATCAACTAAGAAGAAGATTAGCTTGAGCGACTATAAAAACAAGGCGAAAAGCGTCGTCCCGACTTCTTCTGTGGGCCAGGCAGCAGGGAACGGCAGTGTGCTAGCTGCAGAGAGTTTTAAGGAAAAACAGTTTACACCAAAGTCCGGGGGCGCCGATGGTACAACCATCAAACTGCCAAGTGACAGCCTATCTCACTTTCGATCTACAAGTGATACTGGGCGAAAACGTTCTGTTGCCTCTGAAGACAAGCCTTCAAAGCCTGAGGAAGCGAAGAATGCCGAGTCTCCTTCTCCAAAGAAGCCACGGCTTTCTCCTCTGAAATCTGTCGCAAAGGACTCATCTTTCTCAAAGAACAGCACCCCCAACGGCCTCCCGGCCCTTCTGTCACCGACACTTCCACCGACCTCAATCAGTCCCAGACTTCCCCGACTTCTGTCGCCTACACTTCCTCCCGACATCGAAGAAGAGCTATCAAGGTTACAAAAAGACTCTCCAATCGGAGATAAAGTACACAAAAGGAACGCTTCAACCACGTCCAGTACGTCGAGGGACGAACTGTCAAAGATTAAGTTATCCGATCTCGACAGGCCACATTCCGAGTCTACTTCAAGCTCGAGTCATCAAGGTGCCAACACCAAAGCAAAACTCTCAGCGAACCATGTTCCATCCACAGGCATGAAGTCCACGCGTCCGGACTCCCGGGAACTTTCAAGAACCGACAGACCATCACAGGTCATTGAGAAGCGGCCACAGTCGGTTCCAGCCGGTGTCACTCTCAAAGAACACCAAACGCCGACAGATTCGAAGACAGGCCTTGGTATCACGACTTTGAAGCCGCGACTGATCGTCAGGTTAAAGTATGGTAGATCAAATAGGAAGCGCGTGGAAGCGCTCCTCAAGTTCTCCGGCAAACGCAAGTTTGTCGCAGGGAGTGCGCTTTCGAAACCAGCGAAGGACAACGAGACTGCATCTAGGAAGCAAGATAAATCTGATTCCAAGAGCATAGAGTCTGAGAGTCTTGCTTTGGTTGTACCTCAAGGCGAGAAACGGGCAAGAACTACCGAGGGCGACGAAAAGCAAGAGTCGTCCAACAAGCGTCCAAAAGTATCTTCGAAGACAAATCTGTCTGAGAAGGCCCCGGCACCAATTCCTCCGGCCTCCTTCAAGTCACCTGTCCAGCAGCAACAACAACCAGGCACAGCCAAAGTAGAGTTCTCTACACCCAAGAAGGACCGCAAGGGAACTGCTTTACGCCAGACAGATTCCCGAGACACAGATGCGAGGACACCTTCTGGATTGACCAATAAAAGCACCCCCGGAACTACGGAAAAATCCTCCAAGCTGTCGCCGCCACCGTCATCGGACAGTCAAGCAAACCGGTCCCGAGAAAGCGAACGGCGAGCGTGGCGAGACGAATTCCACAAGTATGCAAGTCTTGGCCGCGAGTTGAAACATGCGGCGAGTCGACATACGACGGCAAAAGGGGCCGGCGAGAGTGTCACTAGTGCTGACGAGAAGCTGGCAGCGGCGACCGCTGTCGAAGCAATTCTTTGCTTTATTCTTGCGTTTATTGCAGACGATCGATCTAGGGCTTTGGCCCGTCAAGTTGGGGATTCGACGGCTTGGCGGTCCATCCTAGCATATTGGCGCGTCGTGAAGCAGAATACCGCCCCATATCCGCATCTTCATGGTCTCTGTCTCCTTCTTGGTGCTGTTTCTCATGATGCCATACATGCTCTCGACCTCGAACGTCTAGCCGTCAGCTCGCTTCCGGGTGAGCATAGCCCGGTCCCTACTCCAGGCAGTGACGGGAACACCGTTACGTCGGAGGAAAGCAAGAAATATAAAATGGAATTCCTGGAATTGAAGACGCGTCTTCCTGAATACTACAAGGAAGCTCACCGCTTGTGGCTTGAGGGGAGCCGCGGACTCTCTGACGAGGTCCTTATGCGAGAGTTTCCTATAACCTGGTCAAAACGTTGCAGAAACTTTTCGGAACTGGGAAAGCAACGGCTGAAACTTGGTCACTATTCCGGAGATTTTTTCTTGCCGCTTGGGAGAACGACCACGCCTCTTGAAGCTGTTCGTTTCGGTTGGTCCATCCTGAGCGAGTGGTGTCGGAAAGAAGGGGTCGGGTGGGAAGGTCGACTTGGTTTGTGATACTGGCTTCGATTTTGCCTGCGCTTTTTGCTGATTCCGAATCGTGAACCGTCAAAAACTATCTCAAGCGGGGTTCAGATTTTTGTATTTCCATCTTTATACTGGCTAATGTTCATGATACCACGGTCTGTCGCCTATTCTGGGGAATTGAGGTCACACGCTATATTGATCCAGGGTGAATGGAACAGGTTAATGAGTGATTTCCTTTCGTTCCTCCATATGCATGACGTAATTAGATAACTATGCATATCCTAATTTTCACTACAGTCCACTTGGTGAGAAATTGGAGCCTCGGCCCCTGTTTTCAATAATGGGGGAAATATAACCCTACAGCATAATCGGAGCCTTGTCCTCGGACTGTATTTTACACAGCTCGTCTTTGCGGCGGACTCAGGCCACCCAAATCCACGGATCTATCCTGGCCGGGCGCAAAGAGGGCAAGTATTCTACAGTTCAAGACTGTGATCAAGTTCGACATAAAACTGTTAGAGCAAGTATGGTAGACACTATGTCCTGACGTTCAGCCTTTCGGGGTTTACAGTTCTTATTACAGCACAAAGAGCTAATTTATTTTTACCAAGTACTAGTACTGCTGAGAGGGAATCCCGGCACAATGACTAGGCGAATTCCATAGAAATTGCGTAGGCACGAAGCAGAATGCCGATTCTTTCAGCAACTCGAAGCAGATATGGTTCAAAGACGGAATACGTGCATAGTGTCCAGGCATGGAATCAATGTAATTCGCAAGATAAAAAAGAGACCCGAATTCTGATACCGGGAGTTTCTTTTGCTAAGGTCCACACTCTGTACCCAAACTCCGAAGCTCACTATATCGACGCTCATATCGTCAGAAGACCCACGTGTCATTTCAGAAACATTAGAGGCAAAGGGACATGAAAAATAAATAAATGAATAAAGAGAATAGTGTGCATCGAAGAGAGGATATAGAATTCATGAGAATGTGATCACCATAAACCGAGGTTGCGTTACACATGCGATTTGAGTCCGGCACAAGGCAGTATACCGACGCCATAAGTCGCCTTGGAATCGAAACCGAGTAGTCAGACCCGACCCCAAAACCTAATGTTTCCAGACTCTGCATTATTCCAGTCATCGCCAAAAAGCCATCCAGCCTCGCGACAATATCTAGCCTCCCGGCCAGAGCCTCCGACCTCGCTCCCCCAGCATACAACAACAGCATCTACAATATCCGCAATCACGCCTTCCATTGCTCCGAGAACAGCCCAGCCAATCGTTCCCGCAATCAACCCAACCACGTAGGCGTATAAGCTGCCGCGAATTGTGCCATTATTGTTGGGAACATGCAGACTTCGGGCTGTAGTGACCCATCCACCAAAACCAAGGGCCAGCGACATCATAAAGCGCGTGGCATGTAAAATTAGCTTCGAAAGCCGGTATGAGGGAAGCGGCGCAGACTTTCCGGATGATCGAGAAAAGGAGCGGGGATGTAGAGAAGTGGCTGCAGTTGAGGGAGAAAAGAAAATAAATTGGGTGAGAGCACGTGCAGAAACTGCAAGAGGCTGAGAATGAATGGCTGCATAAGTGAGAGCTAAGGGGTTGGTAAGAGCAGCGATAGGGGTAGGGACAAGAGAGTAGGCAAATAGAGTGATGACGGAAGAGATGCGCCTCGGGAGCAAAATAAGAGGAAGTCTAATCAGCAATGCAAGCAACGATGATAGACATATCGTACCGAAGAGCGTCGTAAGGGCGTGGACGAGTGCTGCCTGAACAATTTGACGAGACGTAGGCGCCGGGATAGCGAGACGATGGAAATACCATTGACTCACAGTCGCAGCCGTGACCGCCCGCTGAATTCCGGCGATAACTGCCAGCGACCACAGATAGACTAGAATGAAATAGACTGCTAACCACCAACTGCTCATATCAATGACGAAGGAATTTGACCCAGAAAAATGTCCTCCAAGAAACACCCGGGTGAACATGAGCATCCACAACCACGTCCACGAGACGATGCCAGTGAGGGTAGCGAGACCGAGGACAATCAGGGCAGGATTTGCAGCGAGGATGCGACAAGCGAATTCTAGAATACTGATCGCTTTGCCAGTCGCATGGCGACCCTGAATGACGGCGTAGATCCAAGTGCTGGCCATAATGAACGGGACTGCCGAGCCCCACCGCATCAGTTTATCTTGAATGCTTGCACCATGCCATGACCCCTTGAAGCTTGAGATAAATGGATATAGAGAAAACGAGTATAGGATAACCGGAACAGCCACAATCATCCCATAGACCAAAGGGCGCACGTAAGAGCGCAGCAAGGCAAGCCATAATAAGGAGACGAAAACCGAAACTAGTGTGTAAATGCCGAGAAGGAAGAAAGATCGGTGAATTGTCATGTAGACCGTATCTCCCCACCTAGACTTGTCTCCAGATGGCGTGGACGTGTGCAGATAGACAAGGAAAGCTGTGGCGAACAGTCCAGCTAAGGATAGAAGGAAAAAGTGACCCCAGAAGGCGTCATGCAATGGTGGCTCTGAGCCCGGTTGTGCCATTGACGGAGGAACCGAAGAGTCCGTCGAGCTCGGAGGTCGAGGATTGTCCAGCAGTGTTTGCTTATCGGTTTCCCGGGGCATAAATGAAGAGTTGGTCTGAAAATGCCCCCCCGAGGCCTGCGGTTGCTTGCGGAACTGCTGGACGGAGGGTGGATCTTCGTCTCTAAAATCCGGGAGTCTCTCTTGTTCGATGTCTTCGGGATTACTCCTCAGCGTGTCCTCAAGACCTACATCGATCATTTTTCCCCTTCCCCTGCTGCTACTACGACTCTCACTGTCGCCGCACTCACTTTCGCTCCGCTCTGGCAACGGCTCGACCTGAAGGTCATGTCCCCGGCGACTGACTCTTCCACCACGCCAGGAGCTCCTGATACTTTCCCCTCTGTAAATTCCAGGACCTTTGCCTGGCTTGTGATCTCCCGAGGTCTCCGAACTCGTTCCATCATCATCATCATCATCCTCGAGTTCCGAAGACTCCTCCAGATGGCTGGTGCCAAAGTGCCGTCTGGACCTCTGCAGGGCATAGAGGTCCGCGATTTCCCGCTCATGCTCCTGCTCGTCATCCTCTTCTCGAAACTCATCAGTCGCACTGTAGAAGAGAGGCGCAGGCTGAGCCGATGTGCGCGACGCGAAGGGGAAGTGAGATATCTGGGATGCCGCCGGTTGGTAAGGATTGCCCACAACTCGTTGCAAATAAGAGCGGGAGGCCGGAAAGCGAGAGGTGGTCTGCAACGGTCGCCTCTGGCGATCAGGGCCATTTCGATGCACCTCGTCAGGCCGGGAGGCTATCCGGGACTGGGACTGGGCGAGGAAGCGCGAGGCATCTAAGTGGGAGAAGTGAGCAACGATCAGATCGATATGAATACAACAGCAGATGAACATCCCAGCGTCTATACCGACAGGAGCCCACGTACATTCTGAAAACATGGTTCTTTCAAGACTGGCCGATGAAGCGGGTAATGCTGCCGTTCCCCGGTCTCGAGCTGCCAGCGAGTGGTGTAGAGTTCATCAAATCAAGGCCCGGGTTGTAGCCCGAGGGTCTGTTGCGGTGAGCAGTAACAGCTGTCGGCCGTAACTACCGACGGGTGGGGAATAGATGGATGAGATGTGAGGCAAGCATGAACAAGGACCCGTTCTGGACGGTGGTTGACAGAGGCAGCCGGGCAAACAAGATGCACCAAGAGGTTTGTCAGTGTCGGGAGTGAGGCACAAGGACGGACCAGGATATGCAATAATAATGATACCTAGTTCCAGGGGTCAGTACTGTATGTCATGTGTGCCTGGGCATGTCATGGATGACGGCGTGAGATGACTCAGCACAGGTAAGGCTTGCCCAGAGCTTCAATAATCAAGAGGCGCCACCACCTGCTCCGATACGGAGTACTCAGTATTGGAGAAGAAGTGGACTGAGCGGCCGGTTTGTCGCATCCATTCCTAGATCATACACTTACCAGACTCCTGGGCCCCTGTGTGCTAAGCCAGTGGCAGCACAGCAGGAAATTCTCCGCAAACCACCCGGACATAAGCCGATAAGCTGACCACTGGTTTATCAGAGAATCAATTGAGACAATTATCTTTTGCTGCTCTCCCACCACCAGAGCTTTGTTAGGTCTACAGTCAAGCCCCAACAAACTCAAGAGAAGGACTCTGGGAGGGCTCCAAGCTTCCCTGACCGGCATCAGACACATCCTTCATGTCACAGCCATGGGACTACATCGCAAAGCTCGTCTGCATTGGTGATTCCGGCACCGGCAAGTCCAGTGTGAGTCTCTTTTCCCCTGGCTATCCTAGGCACGCAGCTCGCTAGTGTACAGACTCAGCCCGCTGATGACATCCGCTCTTCACTAGCTCACAATCCGGCTCTGCGAAGGCCGATTCTCCTCCACCCACGATGTCACTATTGGCGTTGAGTTTGGATCACGGATTGTCCCTGTTGGACCCCCTGCATCGAAGAGCTTAGGGATTGAACTCGATGGTCAACCTCCATCCTCTAGCTCCCTTTTCCCCACTGGCCCTTCTTCCTCCACATCGCCAAAGGATGTCCTTGAACAATCGGCTCCATCTGGGCTTCCTAGTCCGCCACTCAGGCTGCAGGACCCACCTGTCCAAAAACGGATGAAGCTGTCTATTTGGGATACAGCGGGCCAAGAGACATATAAGTCCATCACACGCTCTTATTTCCGCGGTGCCTCGGGAGCTCTCCTGGTGTTCGATATCACGCGGCCGTCTACTTTTGCCTCAGTGACGCAGTGGCTTCGAGATTTACGGCAGATCGCAGATGAAGGCATCGTTGTGGTTCTAGTTGGCAACAAGAGCGATTTGGTTGGAGATGGTGCAGACGTGAATCAGAAGCGTGTCACCAGGCAGGAGGCGGAGAACTGGTGCCGAATGAACGATGTGGTTCGTTATGTCGAGACGAGTGCCAAGTCCGGCGAGGGCGTTGAGCGGGCGTTCCTAGAGGTTGCTGAAAGGATTTATCGCAATATTGAAGCGGGCAAGTACGACCTCAACGACCGCAGAAGCGGCGTCAAGGGATATGGAGCCACAGGTGGTGCCAATGGTGGAATGCCGCGAACAATCACATTAGGAATAAATGACGCAATGAAACGTGGAAGCAGATTGTCAGGCGGTTGCTGCTAGTTTTATTATTATTATTATTATTATTATTATTTCTTGTCAGATCAGGAAATACCCATTCGCAAAGTTGGCGCTCGGATTTCATCGGGGTTTTGCACTGACTAATACTCACTCAGGTACTCGTACTCTCGTACTCTATGTGAGTCTTTGCGTGCGTTTCAAGACGATACTGCTCCAACCCCTACGGAGGCGTAAAAGCCTTTTATTTATTTTGCTAAAACTGCGCCCATAAGATCTGTACATTTTTCATTCCACAAGCGGGAGGATTAATGATGCTCCCTTTCGATTATCGCTGAAATTTATTTCAACAGCAGTGGGGGACCGTAGGAGACTGGCAAGAAGCCGACAACGGACACTGTATTTCTGACCACCAAACAATTCTTGAAAACAACTATAAAGAGACCTAGTTCGCAATTCGCCAGCCCCTGAACCAATTCAAGTGAGCCCACTGCTGATTTGAACCCTCCATGCCAAACACAATGGCCCGGAATACCACGAACAATCCAATTATAGCCCCGTAGAGCACTGTATAGAGTGTCCACTGAAGGCTAAGGCTCATGCTCTGAGTTAGCCAATCCACGCAGAAGCCAGCAGTTAGTATGGCAAAGTAAAGTGCCGGGTAGTAGTGGTGGACATATGTCACACGGGACATAAGCATAAACGGGACATAATGCAACACCCAGCCTAACACTGGATACAGACCGGAATAGTGGATGTGGTCGATGTCCGCTTGACTTAGTTCAGCATACCCACGCTGCCAGCGAATAAGGTACCACAGGAAGATAAACCCGAAAATACCCAAGCTAGCTGTACTCCCCCAGTAAACAATGGGGTTTCCCAGGAGATAATATTTAACCGTATTGTCATCCCAAGAACACATGCGAAGGCCGACATTTAAAATTGGCCACTGCCAGAATTTCGAAGCAAGATCATCCTGTTTGTCTGGGTCCGGAACCAAGGCGTTATTGGATGTCATCATTGCAACATTAAGATGAATAAAGTCTTTCAAAAATGGCGACTTGTACGAGCCTGGATCGCCGCGAGGGACTAAATGAGAAATGTTAGTTCGCAGACGCGTATGCTGTCACTATTCAAAAGGAAACTCACGTCGTTCATTCCAATGCGACTCTACATTCCAATGCGTGTAGACATCACGCGGCTTATTCTCCTTCACACATGTAGTTTCGATTTGCTTGAATCCCCACTGAGGAAGATTCTTATTTCCAGCGCGTAGATAACAGCCGAGAGTGGTATGCCGGAGCCGGAAGGCGGTTGTCAGTGTCCTAATTTTAGATCTGTCATTCGATGCTGCATCACTGACTACCTCGACTGTCCAATGATCCTTGTCGTCCCCAATTGTGGTGTTTCCATAACAGGATACTTCATAGTCTGATTTGGTGATGGGGGCAGCGATTGCGTGGGAGTGGAGGTTTCGTCCAGTTTGCGCGTGAATCAAGCGGATAACATCACCATGACCAACAAACTTCAACGGCCCTTCAGGATCAAATTCTGGCTCATTACGGTTAGGGTAGATGAACCAATCATTGTTTGCGTCTTTATGGTGATAGCAAGTGACCTGTTGCTGCATCGAGCCTTCAGGATAGGTCTGTATGTGCGAATGGAGAAGGCCGCCTCCGTAACCCATGTTCTTCAGCGTGACTCTCGACCCCAACGCAATTTCAAGAGGACTATCCTTGCCAACATCAGTACCCTTCAGGTTCGCTTGAAAAAGAGAGCTCATCTGCGCATCTCCGGGGCCGCTATTTTCGAGGATCAAGAAATGCAGATAAAAGGACAACATGTAGACCAGGATTGGGATGACAATCAAGCCAATCACACGTGCTACTAGATGTTGGACAAGCACGACCTTCGAGGAGTTAGAACTTGATAAGCCATATTGTTAGAGACAGTTTCACACTGACCTTTGGCATCTTTAGGTCACCAAATTTGTTCCAAAGGTCCTCAATGGTATACAGGCCCACCAACGCAGTACAGAACAGGCCCACCCACTTCACACTGCAGACACAGCCAATGCTCAAGCCCATCAATATGAGCCAGGTATACCACTCAGCTGAGAAGCTTCTATTTTGCAATCGATGGAATTTTGCCCAGCAAAGCGCCGTTGTAAAGGTAAAGCAGAGTAACATGGAATCAAGCAGTATGAACCGTGAAATTGTCGCATATGAATTTTCGAAAAGCACCATCAAGCTGACCAGCCATACAGTTGGTCTGCGAAAATTGAGCTCACGGGCAGTGTAGTAGGCTAGAGGTACGCATACCACACCGAAGAAGGCATTAAACACGCGCATAAAAGTGTAATTGACATCGTCCGGGTACTTCTCTCCAGACTTGAACTCAAAAGAACCATTATATCCCGCGAGGAGGCCTGACAAGCCGACCAGCATCTTTCCCAGCGGCGGGTGGACGTCGAAGTAGAATTCGCGCTTCA
>JGI26055J44792_1000238_pt1 | contig 12713 bp, 12 predicted proteins | sample HigsolmetaGSP17D_FD_44792 | JGI IMG/M metagenome (IMG submission 44792)
GGTCTCGACCTACAGTCCCTGCGCCATGTCGTCAACTACGACGTTCCCCCGAGCGTCACCACCTATGTCCACCGCGTCGGCCGTACAGCACGAGCTGGCAAGGAAGGATCCGCATGGACGCTGGTCGCCCACAGGGAGGGCAGATGGTTCTCCAACGAGATCGTGAAAGACAACGAAGGAAGAATCACACGCTCAGGCAACGTCGAGAGGGTCAACGTGAAGCTTGACGATGCGGAGAACCTCAAATCGAAGTACGAAGCTGCGCTGGACGAGCTGGAGTTGGAGGTGAAGGCGGATGCCCGTGGGAAGGCGGCGAAGTCGAAGAATTAGAGAAGTGATCCATCCGTTCGCCAAGGACGGTGGGGATCACTTCTAGTTCGCAGTTATGTTTGTCTTTTGCAAAGTCCCCGTATTATAAAAATACGACATGCATGCATATTAGTAAATAATGTGTCCCTGAATCGGCTGGCAACTTGATTTCCTGAAGGGGTGGTGCAAATTCAGAGTCGCATTTTTCATGGAACTAGATAAAGGAAAGGCCTGCAGGTGGCTATGATTGTTACTGCATGGGCGAGAAGACCCAACATCCTGCATACAGCTCGACTTATTCAGCTGTCTTTACATCAGCATATGATAATACAAGAACGTGAAATGGTTCAACTTCAAGTAGTTGTTGCTCTTCTTCTTGTATCATCACGTAGTCAAAGACAAATAACACAGGCTGAACTTCTCTCCATTCTTCCAGCGTTATACCATCAAGCTCTTCAACTTCCGCTCCTCCTCGTTCTCCCTCACTTCCCACCCAATCTGAGTCAGTTGAATCTTTCTGGACTGTTGATCCTGGATGTACTTCAGCAAAGGGTGATGTGAGAGCCTTGTGAAGAAATAACGGACCACCTTCCACCCGTCCAATGATATACTTTCATGATATACCGTGTGATTATGACCTTTCTCAGTAATCCCAGACTAACAACGCGGCCAATTGCTTCTTCTCAACTGAAGAGGTTCTGCTGCAGTTCGACGATATAAATTCTAGTTGTCACGGTTAGATTTAGCCTTTCATAATACACTATGTTAGTATATGCCATAGACTCGTTCGCAGAAAGTATACAAGCAGCTCCTGTACCAAAAATTACTAGAAGACAAAGTAGTTGATTCGGGAAGTCTAACCGAGGAGAATGCTTGAATGCCATGCATAGGGATAGGTAGGTATCCAATGTTAAGGTAAACATTCTATTTTGAACGGACTCACGCCGAATGCATCAACGAGGATAGGCCTCCTTCGAAGACTAATCACGAACAGACGGCTATAAGTCTTCAGTAAACTCCTACCTCACAGGATTTAATAGGCCTCAATAAACACATCTCAGAAGTCGTAAAAGCCGCTGCTGAACCCCTCTGGAGCGCGCCCAATAGCTGCCGCCAGGTCACATCACGGGAGACCTCCCCAGTAACACCCCATATATACCATTCACATCATGTGCAGAATAACCGAAATCATTAACAATTAAATTCCCCGACAACAAACACTTAGGGCCCCTAGCTCAGTCAGCAAGGTCAGGTGTTCTCATTCTCACCTGACCTCTCTGACAGAGAGTAGGTAGGAGAAAGGCTCTGGCCAGAGTTCGAATCCGGGAGGCTGCGATGGTTGCAGCGGTGCGGTCATTACCAAATATCTGTCTAACATCACCAGATGACCCTCACCTCCAGGATAGCAAAACCCTGCCCGCCACCCCGCATAGGCGGGGTTTTCGTAGCACCCCTCCCCCAGCCCACCCTCCGGGTGGATGGGCTGGGGGTGTGAGCTTTTTTGTTTACACATCATATATTCTACATGAATTAGAACGGTCTGTAGTCTTTTTATAGAGGGAATTTTAGCTGCACATACCTTGCGCTCCCATATATCATACCATTCCTAATGCTCGCTTCAGATATAACATCACTGATAGAGGCTAGAAGGACGCGTAAAGAAGCAATGATGATAGAATTATTTACACTAGTGAGCTTGCAAGATAACAACGTCGCCCAAACGCGGCATGTGTTTTCAATTGCGCTAGCCATTTGTTCTTCTTTGTATAAGATGTATCATTGAAGGGTATCCAAGAGACGGTAATCGGATATTATTGTAGAGAAAAGAAGCAACCAGAGATGAAGGACTAATGGTGAGATTTCCAATGCAAACAATTCTTCTTAGTTAAGCATGAGGTCTTCACCACCGACCTTCAAACCCGCGTCTCCGCTGAGAAGTCAGCCAGTATATTTGTTCTGAAAAAGGAGAAACATGTATTGTTATTATGGTTTGTAGATGTAACATTTCCCGCAGTATGTGGACAACTATCTTAAGAACCCATGTAGCTGAAGCCATGGAGGTTCTTGAGGCAGCTATAGGCCATATTTGGACTCTCAGCTCTCATCCAGACAGTAATCAATGTTCTCTGTCGATGTATGTCTGTAAAGCTTTCCTTTCTGGACATTTGTGCGTCTTTCAGTCACTTTTGTAGCCAGGGAATTAGATAAATAAGACTTGCGGGGAACTGATCAGTGAGAAACAATGACGTTGGTTTTGAAAGCTTTGGGATTTAGTCATCTGGATATTTCGGACTTTGGCAATTCCCTATTACCAAAATCACCGTTTACAGAGTATCCATTCTACTCTGAGTACAATCGGAAAAATGTGGGTATGCGGGGAAGATTGGGGTAAATCCGGGGCCCCTCACAGTGGATACGGTTCTGTATAGCCCTGCGCGTTGAACCAAGATTTATGATGTCTAGGCATTTGCGCCACCGCTTATGAAGATCTCATATAGGTCTCAGACACGGCCATTGTACAGCACGTACATGGGGAAGATTCCCTGAAAATCGAATCATGAGCGAGCATCTGGAGTACAACTCGTCCTCTAAAGGGAGAACGGCACGAATCCCTGTAAAACTCCACCAATAACGACTGCATATGTCTCGTGCCTTCCCAGTGTGGTATGGATCACATCAGATGCAACCCACACGCAGCATCTCGTTGAATAGATATGAGTGCTCCGCCGGAGTGAGGTACACGCTCAAGTTGAAGGCTCCGCCACTCCTCCAATGCTCCTCGAGGGCGGAGTATCCTTGCGGGTGCCCAGCAAGCACCAGTCTCGACAGTCCGACGAAAGGCTCGCCGTGCCATATGGGCTGGGTGCCGGACTTGTCGAATCCCTGGACCGAACATCCGTTCCAAGCCGCACAGCCGTCGGCAATCATCCAGTTGAAGCCGTTGCATGGAGCACCAGGGAGATGCAGGACACGCTTCAAGACGAGGAGATATGTACCAGAGTCGGTGGGGCTCCGTTTAACCAGCAGCTCAACGGTACCGACGCCGGCTACAGGAGCACCTCCTGCGGTTCCGCTGACTTGATGGTACTCCGTGAACCAAGCCCGGTCCTTCGCGTAGTGACAGTGTCCACCGAGGATCATCCAGTCCCAGCACGGCTGTTCTGTCGCGCTCTGGAGCTGCTGCTGTTCGTTCTGAGTGGTGGCCTCGTGAGGGGTTGTACCAGTTTCGCTCATCTTTGATGCTCTGACGGTGAATTAGCAACTTCCCTAGTTCGTTTTGATGCCAAGACACATTGATATGATAGGATTGAGATCCTTAGAGCATGTACCTAGATACAGCATTTAGGTAGCTACGTACCTAGACGGACGAGGTATGAGAGTACTGAGTCAATCGTCGAAACTGACACTCGAAGACGTAGTTCCGTTCCAGTCGTCCTTGCGGAGTCAATACTCGTAGACTTGGACAAGAAGTGAGTTAGTTCCGCTATGATAGATTCTTCTTGGCACCTAGGAAGCAAGGAGACACCTGGGATGGAGTGGAGTGTGCGTGTTGTGGACAGGGAGCCCGCCCTTACTGTAGGACTCGCGGGAGCACATGCTCAGAGTGACCTGATCATGCGTGCTCCACGAGGCCTGCGCTTTGTAAAGCCAGTCTTCATCCTCTTTATTTTTTACCTGCTCTGGATGAAGCATGTACAGCATGCAAAACAATGTTGAGTTTGCTATAGCCATTTACATTGGTATCCTAGGCCGGAGCTCCAGCTGCACCATCTTTATGGACCATTGATAGAACGAGGTAAAGTGCTGTCTATTAACCCACCTGCATTGTCTCCAGGCTAATCCCAAACTCGGTTACTTACCACTGCTGACTCCGCACTTTGTTGATACCGTTTCATGATCGACAACTCGATTTGCCGACAAAAGATGAGGCGAAATACTACTTATGCTCCCTGGTCCCCGCCAGTTCATCATCAACTCCCACGTTCGACAATGAAGTTTGCCAAGGGTACAGCAGATCTGGCTGGCTTTGCAAACGATTGCAATCATGCATTTGTTTCTGAGTATTCTGCTGCGTTGTCTTTTGATTTCAGTCTCAGTTTCCGGGAAAGTGATATTTAAGCCTGAAAATGATTTTCAACCGGTGTCTGGCCAAAGTTATTCATTTCCAATTGATCTGAGCCCACTCTTTAACAACCGTGGTTTTGGACTGGCTCCCAATGAAGCCGATTTCGATGGTTATGGAAGTAAGACACTTTTTCCTGCTTTGAGTGCTTAAAGGTGCTAATTTTATATACAAAGATGCATACCCGGCCGAGCACATGCCGCCTGCCAATTTTGTCTACACTGGGATAAATTACGAATTTCCTACATATAAAGCTGCAGGAAATGATAACGTTTTGGCGCTGGGTCAAGAGATCAAAGTTCCGCGCGCGAAATATCTCAGCGTCCTGATGCTGGCGGCGTCAGAGACCGGAATGGCCTCCGGGACAATCAACGCAACATATGCAGACGGAAGTACCGGCTCCGCGCCTGTGTTGGTTCCTGCATGGTGGAGTTGGCCGTTTCCCACTGGAGGTGATTTGGTCTTCCCGTACTACTTGACGAACACTTCCACGAACTACAACCGCAGCAACATCTTTCAAACCGTTAGCTGGCTTGATTCGTCCAAGGAGCTGGTGTCCTTGACCCTGCCAAATGTCACAAGCGGCTCGGATACATCATCCCCCGGTGGAGCAGGCATCGGAACAAGGCTGCATATCTTCGCCCTCTCTATGTTGCCTGTTCCAGATCAGCCTTCTGATGGCCCCCGACTTGAGGTGCAGTACGCACGATCAACACAAAAGTGGTTTGACGGGACGAATAAAACGCAGATCATTGAAGTCCTCGTCAACAATGTGGGCTCGCAGTTTGCGTTGCGGAACAACTCAGTTACCTTATGGGTCGACTCCCCGGGCTTAGAAACGGTGACCAACGGCACATTGAAACGGCTGCGGCCCGGCGATCAAGCTTTGGTAGAAATTGGTGTTGTGAACAAGAAGGGTGTTGCTGCTGGGAGTACAGGCAAGGCTACTGTTGTCGTCTCAGGGACGGGAATTAGCAGCACAAATTATACTTTCAATGCCACGTATGGCATCCGGCCGTACGAACCTACCTACGAGTCCGTCTACGCGCACGAGGCCCCGAAATGGTACAATGATGCGAAATACGGAATATTTATCCATTGGGGAATATATTCGGTGCCTGGATGGGGGAATACTGGGAAGAACGAGAACTACGCCGAATGGTGAGAAGACACAAAGGCTTTTGGCATTCGGAACTAATGAATGTAGGTATTGGTGGAGTCTCAACCAGGGCCCTAATACTACAGACCAGACATATGAGTATCATCTCAAAACCTATGGCCCCAATGTTGTCTACGACGATTTTATTCAGAACTTCACAGCGGACGCCTGGGATCCGAAAGAATGGGTTGATCTATTTGCTGATGCAGGGGCAAATTATTTCGTCCAAGTGAGCAAGCACCATGACGGATATGCAGTATTCGATCTTCCAGAAAATGTGACGAAAAGGACTTCCGTGGCCCAGTTCCCACATCGGAATTTGCTTCAGGTCAGTACACGACTCCTTATATGTTTCACAGGTTTAGACATCCCATTGACTTAACAGGAACTCTTCGATGCAGCAAAGAAATACCAGCCACATCTGCACCGCGCCGTTTACTATTCCCTGCCTGAGTGGTTCCACCCAGACTATAAAAAGTACGGGTTTGGATCGTGGCCTGGAGGTATGTCACTCTCCTTCCCTTGATTATACTCGTCTACTTACCCTAGTGTTTAGGAAATGCTACAAATCCCTTTACCAATGAAACACTCCCATATACCGGTTATGTCCCGCTGCATGACTATGTCACCGATAAAATCTTACCGGAGATGAATACCTTAGCCGACATGGGCACCGAAATCATGTGGTGTGATATCGGTGGCCCTAACAGAACCGCCGAGTTTGCATCTTCTTGGTTCAACCGTGCTGCAGAGCAGAACCGACAAGTCGTCATGAATGCTCGCTGTGGGTTACCGGGAGATTTTGACACGCCTGAATATGCACGGTACAAAGGAGTGCAGGTCAGAAAGTGGGAAAGTAACCTCGGTATGGATCCGTACAGTTATGGATATAACCGGGCCACCCCCTTGGCTAGCTACATGAACGCCAGCAGCATCGTCACCAGCCTTGTGGACATAGTCAGCAAGAACGGGAACTTCCTCCTTGACGTCGGGCCCATGGCGAACGGGACCATCCTGGAGGTTGAGCAGAAAAACCTTCGCGAGGCCGGAGCTTGGATCAAGAGCCACGCGGAGGCAATTTTCAACACGACGTACTGGTTCGTGACGCCTGAGGAAGGAGAGGATATCAAGTTCACAACGGCGCCTGACGCTTTCTACATTCACCTGATTGCGAAGCCGAACGCGACGATTCTGCTCAAAAGTCCCGTGCCGTGGGTGGAAGGGGACAATGTCACAGTCGTTGGGGGCAAGAAGGCAGGGACGGTCGTGCCGAGCGAACGACTGAGCAATGGAACCTTGAGGCTGAACGTGAGCGAGGAGGTAATAAATGCCGATCAGTATGCATGGGTATTTAAAATCACCTATTAGTGAACTCCAGGGTTGCTCAAATGAGACGACATTTATATAAGGAACCCAATGAGCAAACTAAATTATCTGGAAGTCGAACTTGAAATAAGTCACGGCACATATATCAGCAGATACCTGAAGGTCTGGGTAAATTAAAGTACGGAGTACGGGGGTGCTCCATCAACATAGATCGCTTATCTTATCACCCCGCTCAAAGTCAGCCTTGTTCCTTGCGGCTGGTCATGCCCCGACAAGACTCCGTTCTCCACTTCAGCCCTGTTTGTGCTTTGAGGTCAGCGATAACTAGCACACTTTCTATTGACTCTGTCTGCGAATCGTGACTGTGACTGTGACCGTGTCGGATGGTCAGAGAGCACTGTCCATGGTGGATCTCGTGACGGCTGCGCGCGGATCCCCAGGGCGAGCTGAACTGGAGTGGAGGTGCCAACATGGCGCCCCCCGCTGTGCTGTCAACACGAGGCCACTCATATTTCGAGGACATATGGCCCTTGCTTCAATCTGATGCACCTTTATTGTTTACCCAGCAATCATGGCTTTCTCTTTCTTCTCCGTGGCTGGCTTCTTGTTCGTCCTCTTCGTGTGTTATCTCGTGGGGATAGCACTGTATTTCGTGTTCCTTCTTATCACTCTATGATCTAGCGCCTTCCAGCTTGTTTGGATAGGAGAATGGCGGTGGAATTTCTTCCATCCCAGATCGGTACCGAAGACGGCGTCCCGCTGCCCTACACAGGCTCTCCGCTACTTCTCCTCTGGAGCGACGTCCTTCTCTTCTTCCGCAGCCTCTGGTGCTTCCATGGGATCTTTCTCCCGCTGAATCCGTGTCCTTCTGGGGAACTGGACGAGCTCTTCCCGTCCCGCGAGAACCTGAGAGCGCTCAGCATCCATGCGTTTCTGTGTGTGTACCAGATTGCCTTTCTCGTGTCGCTTTTATTCTGTTATAAGGTGCCGTTGGCGTGGGTGCTGCTTTATGTCGCTGCGGTTCTCATCGTGAATGATGCTATCTGCAGAAAGTTAAATGGCAAACGGAGGTTCCTGCAGTCGCGCGTACCGGTTGATTCTCGTCCGGAGCATGAGTCGGAGCATTGGATCTTTATCAACGGGGTTGGAGTTGGGTGCGTTGTAAAGGCCTCTTAGATGTTGTTGATTAGATGGTCTGACAAGTGCGTTGTTCAAGGGAGCATTGGCTCCAAAGCAACATCGACCGGCTGTCATACACATTTGGTCGAAGGGTTACTGGCGTGCATAATCCGACGTGAGTTAAAATCCTCTTGCTAGTTTATCCGTTGCTGTCTCTGGATGTTCAGACTGACTAGTACGACGTGCTGTACGGTGCATCTTCCAGCGCTGGAATCATCTTCGACACAATCCAATGCTTGCTCGAGCGCACTTTTTGCTATGCCACGGATGATGTGCGGGACGCATACGTGCTCATCAAAGAAGCCCTGACGAACCCGAAGAATAAGAAAGTCGTCCTGATCTTGCACAGCCAGGGCGGGATCCAGGGTAGCCTGATCATCGACTGGCTTCTGGCTGAGATCCCACAGGACCTGCTGCTGAAACTCGAAGTCTACACCTTTGGCAACGCCGCAAACCACTTCAACAACCCGCACCGGTACGTTGCTGGCCTGGAGGACGCCAAAGCGACCCGTGGATCGTGTCCGGACGGCAAGTCTATCCGCTACATCGAGCACTACGCCAACTCGGAGGACTTCGTGAGCGTCTGGGGTGTGCTCAACTTCATCCGCATCTCGAACCGGTATATGGGCCGGCTCTTTGTGCGGCCAGGATCGGGCCACCAGCTCAATCAGCATTACCTGGACACCATGTTCCCGCTGGGTCCGGATGGCAAGGTCCTGGACACGAATGAGTTTATGGAAATGGAGGTCCAGTTGCCGAAGCCTGGGACAACAGGCCCAGATGAGGGCGAGGGTATCATTCCTAGCATCGGATGGTGGGACAGCGACGACACGTCCGACGAGGAGGAGGCCACCGTCTTTGATGCGAACAGTCCTGTGGACGTCACTGCGCCTGTACGTAAAGTGTGGAATGGCTTACCGCGGACGTTGAGGGTGAAGCATTTTAGCCGTCTGTGGCTGTACCGAAATGGAAGGTCGCCGGCGGATTGAGGTCTGATTGAACGGAAGACTGTACGAATATCGGAAGGAATTCTTTGTTCTCCCTTTGGACATTTATTATTCCTCGGTGATCACGATTTATGACACATGGAAATATACCCGGCGCTTCGTCTTCGATGTCTTCTGTTTCATATACTATTTTTCCTATGTATCTATAACCACCGGTCAGTTGACGCTGGTATGGCACGAATGGATCTCTGATGTCCCTGAAATACACAGCTGCGATGACCTACATGTGAGCATGACCATGAATATGAAGCGTTTGATTCTGAAATTCTTGATAGCATCCATTTATTAGAACCATATGCCCATCTCCCTAGGTAGGTATGTACGGTACCATCTACACATGGAAGGTTAGCCATGGCCTCGGACTTGACATCGCGATGACATCACTGCAAACAACCAAACAGTACAACGAGCAACAGATAATGGAGAAGACACGGAACGCGGTCAGTTGTTGAGGATTCTACTCCAGCTGCGAGATCCCTCTCTCTGGCCTGTCTACCATGTCCATCACACAAGCACCTGCCTAGCCTATAGACCTTACCAAATGCTTTAAGTGTACATATAAATACCGACATACACATGCATACAACCAGAACAGCATGTCCCTGCTCCTCCAATACCTCCACCGCCTTGTCGACGCGGCGCTGGCCTTCGTCAAGCTGTGCCAGAACCGCGAGGTCGGATGGCTCACGCTGGACCGCAAGACGGGCGAGTTCAAGCGCGAGAAGCAGACGCTGTGGAAGAAGTTCAAGCTGCTGCTGCTGTTCAACCCGCTGACGGAGTGGATCGACAAGACGCATCTGATTCGGCTGTGGACGCATGAGAAGAATTTGTGGGCTGGTGAGTGCATACATATCCTAGCATATACTACGTAGCATTTATCTACAGAAGTAGATATCTCTATCTATAGAACTCCACTGACCACGAGCAGGCTTCGTCCAAGGCGGCCGCCGCTCCGCACACCACATCAAGAGCTTCGTCGACTTCTACAACATCGACATGTCCCAATTCCAACCCTCCGACATCTCGCGGTACCGGACCTTCGAGGACTTCTTCGTGCGGCCACTGGCCCCCGGCGCGCGTTCCATCTACGAGCCAGACGACCCGACCAAGGCCGTCGTGGTCGCGGACTCCCGCGTCGTGGTCTATCCAACAGTGGAACGCACCCGCGCGCTCTGGGTCAAGGGCAGCGAATTCACGATCGCGAACCTGATCGGAGACGACGACAGCGGCAGCGACGGGGAACACTACTCAAAAGCGTGGGACGACGGGGCCGTCGCATCCTTCCGGCTCTCCCCGCAGGACTACCACCGGTACCACTCGCCCGTCGCGGGCGTCGTGAAGTGGTTCAGGCAGATCCCGGGCGACTACTTTCAGGTGGACCCCGTGTGTCTGCACAGCTCGGTCAACATCCTGACGCAGAACGCGCGGTGCTGCGTGTGCATCGAGACGGAGGACTTTGGGGACGTGCTGTTCGTGGCGATCGGGGCGACGGAGGTTGGGACGGTCGAGTATGCTTTCTTCCTTTTCTATTCCCAAACAATGAGCAAAATGCATGACGAAGATGGTGCTCACAAGACCTTCGTCGATATAGAATCCACGAACCCCTCCGCACGCCCGGCCACCGCGTGCGAAAAGGAGAGGAGATCGGCCTCTTCCAGTTCGGGGGATCGAGCATCATCGTGTTGTTCGAGAAGGGCCGGATCCAGTTCGACGAGGACTTGGAGAAGCTGAGCCACGAGCAGGTCATGGTGGATGTGGAGGTGGGAATGAGTCTGGGGCGGGCGACGTTGGTGGAGGAGTAAAGGTGAGTGTGTTAGTGCCAGATAACGGTCTCCTTTTTGTTTTGCTTTACTGGGGACGTGCAGAACCGGGAGAAGGTGTTGTCATTGAAGAGCATAAATATTATCATCGAGGGCAGCTTGAAGAACAGGGGGGCATGATGAGGCTTTAGGAAGAGCTAATAATAATTAGTACGAAATATCCCCCTAACTACTGTGTACATACAATAGCATGCTAGCTAGCTGCCAGCCATTCATTCTGTATTCTGTTCTGTACTGAGCGTCCTGATCTACCATCACGTATCTATATCTACCAAATCTACCATTCAACCTATTAAAATCCCCTTGTAGACTCCTGTGCCGAGTGCCTGTAGACACGCAAAGCATTCTCCCTTAACGAAAGAGAGAACAGGGACATCCATCCACTAGAAATAGAAATAGGAACAATAATATCACCCAAGACCCAACAACAGTGAACCAGAGTCTATTGGAAGATATCTACATAGATATACGTCCATTGAGGAATAATCCACCGCCAATCATCTTATCCAAGCTTCTTTTTTTGTCTTTTCTTTCCCACTGACCTTCCGAGACATTTGGAACAAAAAAGATTTCCCAAAATCAAATCCCGCCTCTTTGATACATAGTAACCGAATGCAGGAAGTGCTTTTTTCCATCATAAATCCATGGCTGCTTAAGAAGAGGATTGTAGTATAAGAAGGAAGAAGAAGAAGAAGAAAAAGAAAAAGAAGGCTCCGGTCCTCCTGAGCAAACAAACAAAATATGATAGACCTGTCTGTCCCACCAAGGTAAGATGGATATGGGCATAGATATGATATCTGCAGCGAAGAGGTGGCAGTGCAAACATAAACATCTCTGAGGGATCTATCTCACCCATCCACACTAAATGATATATAATTTCAGCTCAGACACAAAATGTTCAATCTGTTCAACGTGTGGGGCTGCTGCTGGCAGACTAGCTGGGTGTGCGACCTACTTACATACATATATGTACTGTACATGTCCGGTACCTGTACCTCGCGGGTAAATTGCAATGCACTTTCAGGGAGGTTTGTGATGGTAGTTTTGCAGGGAGATGGGTTCAGATTGTGGTGGAGGAAACATAGTGAGTGGTAAGGGTAGGGGTAGGGGTAGGGGTAGTGGTAGTGGTAGTAACAGTAGCAGTGGTAGGAGAAGAATGGGAGAGTCTTGATACGGTGGTGAAAGAGCGCTGAGCTAGCGATGCCTCAAATACAATACTGTCTGGTCCAATCGCTGGATATAGGGTCAGACTTGTCATTACATACCATATTAGGTACATACATGTACAGTACAAATGCAGATAGATGTATAGGCTACGTACCTCTAGCTTTGTCGAATCCTTGGCGCCTAGTATTCGCTTGTATTACGAGGAGAGGTCTGATTTTCTTAAGTCTATCTAGGGTAACAAGCAACATATATTCATCCAGAACTGTGTGTACATGACATCAGATAAAATAGGCAAAAATAAGCAAGAATAAGTGAAGGGAAGGCAAATATGTCACATATGTCAAAGAAAAAAAGCATTCGATTCAAGTAAAACTGAAGGTAGTTAACTAACTACCTACGGAGCACAGAGGAGAAAGGTTGACACCTGCCTACCTACCTACAGTACATTACATAACCGATGTAAGCAATGATCTGAACAAAAACGGAGTCAGATAATAAGATAAGGTAGATAAAGATCTCCATCCCCAGACCAACTCCGACCCAACTGTAATAAAGAGTCAAAGAGACGGGCTTAAGCCCCTACGTGTTACAGTACGTAGATTAAGAAGGGCGCCGCGGGGGGG
>JGI26055J44792_1000240_pt1 | contig 12662 bp, 9 predicted proteins | sample HigsolmetaGSP17D_FD_44792 | JGI IMG/M metagenome (IMG submission 44792)
GCGAAGCGCAAATTATCCTCTTGGCGGTCAAGCGTGAGTTTCTCCAGATGTGTACCTAGATATATTGTTGTCTTTGCTGACCATCAGCTCGCTAAACAGATATCTCGATATCGAGGACTCTGATGAGCCGTACCTTTCCGGAATCAAGTACCACGCCATGCCTCCTTTGAAGCGCTTCCGGGATATGGAGCATCTCTCTGGAGGAGAGAAGACCATGGCTGCTCTCGCCCTTCTCTTTGCCATACACTCCTACCAGCCGTCTCCATTCTTCGTTCTGGATGAAGTAGATGCGGCCCTTGACAACGCCAATGTTGCAAGGATTGCAAACTACATCCGCGATCACGCTGGTCCCGGCATGCAGTTCATCGTCATCAGTTTGAAGACGGCGCTGTTCCAGAATAGCGAAACCCTGATCGGAATTTACAGGGACCAGGCGGAAAATACCAGCAAGTGCTTGACGCTTGATGTAAGTCTTTCTCTTCTCCCTCTTGCCACACGCAATTTGCATAGGTTTTCGGCTGACCGTCTCCATAGCTTCGGAAATACCACTGATTCTGATCTTGCTTTCCTTCATGTAACATTTTATGCCCTTGACTTGTATGATACGAATAAAGTTATCTTGTTATCTTCTCATACGGGTGGCTAGTTCCGAGGTATGTACCAAAGGATTTAGGGATTTTTTTAATGTCCGCTTGATAGCAGTCAGGGAGGTTTACAGGGGCAGAGAATGCTTCCGGGTCTGCTGTATGTCTAGTTGATGCAAGTATCTCTGAATGCCAGTCTTATGATATGAATGTCCTTCCGAATAGATGCCTCTATTTCAGGATCAAGTAAACTCTAGAGCAATCCTGCCTTCTTATCCTGGAATGCAAAGCCCTTCATCGCGAACTCCTTAAACAAGTCGTCGTCTTCATTTAGAGTCTTGTTAACCGCGTCCCAGGCACAGGCAAAAACATATAATTATTGCGCCTGACGCCCCTCTTTAATCTGGTGTGAATTTCTATTTGGCGAGCATAGGATGATTTTCAGCAGCTGATGCATCCCTGTCTTCTGGACAAATATGATCCTCTATCTCGGGAATTACCTAACTGCACTACTTAATGCGCTTTTTTGACTCCTAGGACATTCCCTCTGAAAATTCCTGCTGGTCCTACTCGTCATTGATATCTAAGTACATAAATAGGTGCGTTAAATATAGGCTTGAAAGAACAGAAAACAGAGAGTGGCAAATAGAAGCGGCGGAAGTGCTAGGCACGGATGACAAGATTCTGAAGTCATAAGAGGATCTGAAGATAGATAGATAGATAGATAGATAGGGTTGAAGTTCGACAGGGAACATGATAGCCTCCACAGAGTAGATCTCTGAGTCGTGTGTGTCTCGACCACCCACTCGAGGATTGAAAAAGATCGATAGTAGTAAGGCGCACAAGATGCGAGAGTAGACTACTGTATAAAAAAGAAACAACTCACGCAATGACAAGACTGCAACATGGCAACGTATATTTGCCATACGATATGGTCCTGCGACCGTCTGTCTACTTACGAAACCAGCTAATATAGTACTCAATAAAAATGCGCCCGAGGGCGTCCACACGGGGAAGAACAGACCAGGAACCGGGTCACCGCGAGGGTCCCGGTTAGCCCTGGCGGCGCGATTCCTCCCTCGCGTAACATTTCTCATTTCGATATCGAGGTGACGGATATGCGACGCTGGGCGGTGCCCGGGCCCGCAAGAACAGCCAGGGAGCTCGATTATGGAGATGATCAAGTAGATGGGGGCACCTATGTAAATAGATAGTTTCTCTCCTTAATCATAACTTGATATCACCAACCATAGCTCATGACCGCGTTGTTATCATTGTTTGTCCTTGTCTGAGAGTGAGAGACATTGGCTGTCACCGAGGAGCTATGTTCATGAGAAATTTTTTTATATAAGATCGCTGAAGTCTGTGGGAGGAATGTTCATCGTGAATATGATAATGGTTAATGCCTGGATATTGTATACTTATACTGGGACGAGAACCAATGTGAAAAAGAAGTATAAGAAACAAAAGAAGGAAGAAGATAGGAAAGATACCAACGCAATTTTTCTCCAATCCGAACCTCCTTCTCAAATATCCCACCCTAACCCTGGGTCTTTGCGTCGTTGCGGATAAATCTCTCTCGACGCAATTCTTCATCTTACGCAGCAAACCATCTTTCTCTAGCTCGGGAGCAGCAACCATATTTTCTTATTGAGGTTAATCGTCGCGGGTATCCTGCTCGAGGTCAAGCTGTGCAAGCTGCGCGAATGGTTTGATCTTGATCAGGCGTTGTACCAGACAGAGTGGATATACTTGGTAACCCACAAAGCTCAGATATAGATGCTGGAAGCAGGAAGCACATAGATATTATGGAAAGATGCATAGGACGGACCATTGGACAAAGGCAATGCTTATTGTATGTACACCTGCACTTATATGTAAATAGATATGAAATTTATATTACACAAATTTGGTAATCCGAGAGGAGCAGGGTCACTGGCAGCGAAAAAAAAAGATGAATTCCCGATGGTGAAGATGAGAAGCGTCCATCTAACATCTATCACCGAGTTCTATACGTCGGTGGGCACAAGCGTAGCCATGTGATAGATAGCTGCGAAGCATGCACAGATATCGCACAGCAGCACAGAGTACCGGGCAATTTAGAAAAAAAAAAGAACATAGAAAATCCTCACATAGAGCGAGAAGCGTACAGAGCGATGTCCTCTCTATCTCATAGTGAAGTTGGAGTTCTTAGGGATGCCTTGCCGAAGGAAGTGGATCCTGTGAGTACGGGGAAACAATTAGGAGTTGTAGGCTGTTTATAGTTCGATCTAGCAGTGTATAGAGAGTCGTTTAATGCTGTATATGGCTTCGAGATGGAGGCCGGAAAAGAATCCCTTTATGGAATGTTGAATCTGGTCGGATGTCGGACTAAAGCCTGAACTATGTAAATCGTGGGAATTCAGTCCGGGGGGAGGGCCGGGGGTGGGGGTCATTTTGGGGTTAGGTTGGAGAACCAATCAGAATGGATTCGACGACTGGGACCACGGAGTACCACCAGGCCTCATATATTAATTTTTGCAGATCATGTGATCGAAATCGAATGGCCTTGGGAAGGCTGAAGTCTCTCAGGTGAGTCTGGTCAACTTTCTTTTTTCCAGGTTGGAAACACGAGCAGCTACATATTTGGTAGGTAGTATGTATCCATTTCCTGGTTGACAGATGTACACCGTACCATCTCAAGGATGTCGGATAAAGTCGGGTCTCCAAAGACAGTGAAGGTGTCACCAGAAAACAGCAGGAAGATATTGCGTGGAATACTTTAAGAACCCTTCAGTCGGCGACCGTATAGATCTTGTCGGCTTGAACCAACAGTTCTAAATCTGAGTCCCATATTCCCCTCTCTGAAAGGCTGAAACAGCGTCTTTCCAGTGCAGGATTGGATATTCTTCAGAAAACATGACAGTCGTTTGGTTAGAAGATTTAGTACTGCAGAGCGGGCATGTGATGACTTGCAGAAAATCGGTGTGGATGCTTGACTCTCCGCTAAAAATGCCCTGAGAAAGTGGTTGGGTAGCTACCGCGTACGGCAGTGATGTGCCTTTCAGGTAGAGACTGTGTACTATTGATTTTAATAATGTCTAAGAGGCCTCCGCACTCTTCAGTCCCTTCTCGATCGGAGGTTTGAGGTCAGCATTCTTTCAACAGTCATACTTCGTACTATCATGCAAGTTCAATATACAGTAGCACTCCACAGAATTCAGTCTTTTCGGTCGCTCAATATGTACTTATACACTCGTATATTAGCTGCAAATTTCTTTTGGCAGAATCATCGGGAATGATTAACTGAAAACAAGGAATGGCTCACCGCTGAACGCAAGATGACGTGGGTTCGTGACAAGATTAAGAATTGCAGCCGAGAAGTTCTGCATATTATTGGTTTATCTCGCTTGTCTGCCTGAAGCCAATGAAGAAACTCCTCAGAGTAGTCGATTTTGTTCGGGTAGATTAAACCCATTTCTCCGTTCCCTTCCCCCGGGAAATTATTGAATAACCCTTGTAGTTAATGTCGCTATTATTATTCAGCAAAGGTGCAGAGTTTATTCGTGGACAATGGAACATGCAAAGCTAGGTAACCCATTCGATTGAGAAAAGGGATTTGAATCTGATTGGAAGTTGTAGTTTTGCACCAGGTGAAACCTTCTTCGTGGAGCTGGCTAAGGGGAACGGGGAATGGCGTTTCATGAAGCCCTGGAAAAAGACCGGGAGCTGGCCATTGCTAGCCTGGCTGCCAGGACAAAATCTATTGGGCCGGATTTATTTTCCAGCGAACGAGGCCCTTCAGAATGAGCGGCCACTGATCGTCAGAGAATACGATAAGGGACGGAGGACTAAGAGATCTTCTCGCTGGTTAGTGTAGCAAGACTAGCGAACTTGAACCACCACCAAGCTGTGGACACCAACTTGAACCTCTGCTGTTCTCTCAAAAGATACCATCTGGACGCCACCATGGAGGCGCGGCACTGGGCAGCAGATGTGTGTTTAATGATCTAGATTCCTAGAGTATGACTCCTTCTGGAATCGTTCCGGCTGTGCAGCTGAACGACGTACGGAACTCCTCGCAATACTATGCGTGTGGAGGAAGCCATCAACCGGACGTGCCTTGGCGTCACAGGAAGACACAACCCCCAACCCCTCGTGAGTCGTCACCATCACAGTGATTAACGTTTCTGCAGCGTCGGGCCGGCGGAAACCGACGCTACGGGACGATCTGGAGTAGTTAAGTCTTTGCTTCCAAATAAGAAGCCGGATAGGGCAGCAGGGCTTACTTTCGCCCGGGAGCAGGTGCTCGCACTTCCGCGAGGGCGACCAAATCGCTAGCAGTCTAGGAGACCCGCCCTGCAGAGGCTGAGCTCTCCGCGCAGGACATCTCAGCATCCGCGGACGGAGAGGAGGCCAAGAGCCGTGCTCTTCACAGGACGCTGCAATGATAATAATGTCACGAGTAAAACCGTCGAGACTCGAGCGCGGAGTGAGGCTGGTCTGGCCGATGCCGTCTGTCGGAGATCGCGGCCCGCGTAGGGCAAACCTTAACGACCCTCGCGATCGCCCTCGACGCTCTCCTCTGCAGACGATCGAGGCACGGAGCGATGCATGCTGTCAATCTCTTGCGGAATCCCGCCGCCGGCGAAGGTGGCTAATGTTCTCGCGTCTTGGATCTTGCGTCTGGCTGCTCGCTGTGCCGGTCGTTTCGCTCTCCAAGTGTCCGTCCTCCGCGCTCGAGCATCGATGAATACGACCCCCCGGACAGGTCCATCTCTGCAGGATCAGCGCGGAACGCAAGGTCGCTAGTCTGAGGATCCTCGCTGGGCTGCACCGTTCCCCTGCATCATCAGGTCCAGTTTTTACTCGGAGATACCAAGGTCGATGGGATTTGACCTCGACGTCGACGCCGCATCCGTGCGATGCAGTGGCTGCATTCCTGACATCTCAGGCCTCCCTGGCGTCTGGAGTGCTTCTGTTTGCCTGGACTCCATGATCACCACGGACCGAAGCGTCTCAGGGCCGACAAGGGCACCACCGCAGGCCCTGGGCGCGGTGTTCAGCCCTGAAACGCCGTCCCTCGCCGTTCGATGAGCCCTCTGACAATTGGACCGGGGCTGGAGCCTATTAGATCTTCGTCCCTGACCAAGAAGACCGGATCATGTACTGGGTAAGGTGTCCGGGGCCCTTCCTATCTCCGGAGCACCCATCTACGACATTCATCCGGCTTACGTTGATGCCCCGTGCAGCCACCACCGTACATCTCGTCGGGGAGCTTTTAATGTAGATCGGCGGGGGAGCTTCGTCCTTCATAGCTGTGTGACTTGTTTTGAGCCTGAGCTCTTCTGCACGGAGCCTTCCCACCTTCGCCATATTTACTACGTTCTCGCCCTCCTCCTGGAGATCATGCCTTCGGAGACCCACTGTTCTTCTGCCCTGAAGCTTTTCTGGCAGTTACCTGCACATTGTATATCACGGTATCACCATCTATACTCCGACAATGGATGGTTGATCTTTATAGGAGTTCAAAAGGCAGACGTGGCACAGTTGATAGACTTGCTCTTTTCTCTTTGACGACTGAAGACTTCTCCGCTGTGAAATTTTCTCGAGTTGACAAATCAGTTCCTCAGTGTCTTATCCAAAGTCCACGAAAACAGGAACGGAACAGGCTGGATCAGTACGACATCCAGTATGGAACATGTCGCAAAGTCCCTTGCCTTCGGCGGGGACGAACGGCAGTCGATGTTGCCTTGTGATAATATTTTAGCCCAACAAGATTCATCGGTACTCCAAGTTTCTAGTATTCAATGAGATATCCAACGCTAATGTATTCTCCATAGCAAGTGCTACCAGCTCAGTCGAAGCTATGTAATATCCCATACCAACATTTCGCTCTCATCTACATCAATCACAATGGTGAACTCGGTATTGAAGTCTCACCTTCTATTGCAAGCTGTGGCAAGATCATTTTCACTCCAGATGTCAAGGAGCGGTTCTTGGAAGCCGTGGCTATGGGAAGTAAACCAACCTCACAGAACTTCCCGGGTGAGTATACATATAGAAAGCGCATAAGGAACATAGGAGACCTAATTCCCCAGTCAGTTGACCACACAAAAGGCAGTGTGTGTGAGAAACAAACTTTAATGACGGATTCTTCACTAGGACTTCAACAAAGCTCGAATTGGGGCCCGACAGCTCTGCTGGGGCCGACGGAACTCATTCCATGCGACTGGCAATTTCAGCAGAACAAGCGTCAGAAACGAAACCCAAAAGGTCGAGACTCTAGAGCTGATCGCCGGAGGTCGAGTGCAGAGCTGAACGGGCATCCTATTCCGAGTCTGACTTTCCGACGAACAGCTCTCAAAGTCGGGGACGAGGATCGCATGCGGAAATACTATGAGAAAGCATTTGATGCTTTCCAGCAACTCAATTGTCGCGTAATTGCGAAAGCCTTCATCAAGCTGGTTGAACCCCGCAAGCAAGTGAACCATCCGTACAATGGACGTAAGCCGGCTTCGGGATCTTCACCTGAGCAGCGTCCCGATCCTGAATTGACAAAGCCAAAGTGGTGGCCGTCGGGTGTCACCCACAAAGAACCGGATCATCTGTTGAAGGCTGGTAAGCTTTGATTTTAGATCTCTTCCATTCCCAACGTCACTTCTTCGGGGCTGATGACTGCAAAGAGAGGATCCGACTCCTAATCCACATTCTGCGTGAACTACGCGAAAGTCACGGTATCACTGCTGAAAAGCTGAGGGAAGCTGGTCAGGATGTAAGACGCCAGATAGTACCGACAGAACGCTTGAGGGTCTTGGACGAAATATACTACGTCCGTCAAGCAGAAGAACGATACTTGAGTGGTGAGATTGGTCGGTGCTGTCCACATCTGTAACCGTCAGAGTTCGGAGACTGATGCCCGTCCACAGATGGCGACACCATCATCTACGTTTCGCAGGTCCAGTTGACCGATTCAAGCTTCAAATTTGAGTACGAGCAGGAGCCAGACTGGGGATCTCAAACCTCGTCCACCACAGTTTCGACAGCCGGAACAGAGAAGCCCAATGGCCTGGAAGAGCAATCGTTCAGACAAATCCAGAATGATGCCATCCCTTCTATGAGCAGTCTGACAAACAGCATCCCATCAGCACATGAAGAACACGCTCACCCATACCTGCACAACATGAGCCAGCTGAAACAACATTCCCACGACTTCTGTGTTAGCATTGGCCCCTCTCTGGACATACCCGGTAGCGGGACAAGCCCCTTTGACAGCATTCTCCCGTACTCACGAGACTACAATGGCAATGTGTCCGCCGTCATCTTCCCGACGGGGGCACCCGGAGGAGTCTGTTCACCGATCAATGAGACCGATCCTTCATGCATGCCCGATTACTTCACCCAACAGCTGATGGTCCCGGCTCCTGGGCGCACCGCACAACCTGGGATCTGGAATCTCTCACTCAACACAACACCTGTATATCAGGGTTAGTCACGACCAGTCCGATACACGACACGTTTGAATCCCCGTTGCTTAACTTGGAAACAATGCCTCTATGTTTTAGAAACGCAGCTATGGGCGAAGACGTGGGATGAAGTGGAACGACTGCATGGCCCTGAAAACTTTCGGGTTGTTGTTCTGCTTGTGTTTATAAAAGCCAGCGTACTAAAGGCATACAAGGGGGCACGGAGTTTGTCTACAAGTGTCTTGATGGTCATGCTGGCAGTATTGGATACACGGAAAATAATCGAACTATCAAACACATTCCCAGAGGGTATGTGAATGGGTCAGGAATACCACCATCCTCTAGTTCGATTGGTTAGATATGGACTGAGGATTGAGGAATTAACATGTACATCTCCGCAGGACATGGTGGTGATGAGAAACGGGTCTTTTCTCGGCGGAGGTAGGTATTTTTAGGATTAAGATCGAGATATCTCCGTCCGTGGATCCACGGACGGAGATATCTCGATCGCTGCATGCGGAGAAGCCCCGATGCTTGGCGCGATCTTGTCTCGGTCTGGCGGCCTGAGGCCTCAGGCGCGTTTGGGATCGACACGGCTCACAGGAGCCAACCACAGGCTTGGGCTCGAGCACGACGACCTCGTGCTCCTCAACATCTCTCGCCTGCCCTCCCTCTCCGCACGTTGTCGCGCCGGATCATGCGGGCGGGGTCATGAACACCACTGGCGGGCTGCTCTATCAGCTGGTGTCGAGTCTGCGATAGCCTCCGAGTCTTGCATTGTGAGTAATATTTGATGTCCCTGCCAGCTCTTCTGTTTCATGCTCGAGTTGTCCCGTCAGGACATTTGTCACGTTGGAGACAAGCCTTTTCTTCAGTTCTCCTTTGAGAGGCTAGTAGCTTGACGTCGCGATGCTAACGTTTGTGCGCTTCACTAGTCATCCTTACGGCCCTCACGCTCGCGGTGGTCCTACCATCTTCGTATTCCAGCAGAAACTGGCCCTCATGGAAGACACTATGCCTCCTCCCCAAAGCAAGTCCGATCAGGCAACATCCCATGACCATCTGATGTCCGAACCCTCGGTCAAGACGCATACGGACGCGGGGCTCAAAGCAGATGGGCTTGCGGCTACCGCAGATGGCTCGTCCTCGCCATCAGCCACCCCCGAGAAGCTATCGCGGACTCCTTCGTTTTCACATAGCAGCTCTTATCAGGAGGACTGGGAGGCCTTTCCGCCGCTCGACAAGCTCACCGTCTTCGACCTGTTGGACAGTTTCGCCCTCCCGCAAAAGCTTGAGAAATGGCATCAGGCGCTTGCAGCCCAGAAGGAGAGGGTCAAGCGGCAGCGCGAGAAGCTGAAGTCCACTTCATTACAGGCAAAAGACCGGGTTGTGGGGGAATGGAAGAAACGGGTGCCCACGGCCGAGGAGCAACTGGAGAAATACGGTCGACGTGTGAAGGAGTCGGTTGAGCGGCTGGTGACACAGTGGGATGCGACGACCACCGTGACGGCCCGTGAGAAGATCTCATTCATAGCCGGTGTGCTCAACATCTTTATCAGCGGATACTTGATCGGTGCCTACCCCGAATACTTCTATTACTGGTTCGGCGGGCAGCTGGCCTACTTCATGCCAATTCGGTATTATCGATATCACAAGATTGGTTACCATTACTTCCTTGCCGATCTCTGCTACTTTGTCAATCTGCTCTCGGTGCTAAGCATCTGGGTATTTCCCCGCTCGAAGAGACTCTTCATCAGCACGTATTGCCTGGCATTTGGGAACAATGCGGTTGCGATTGCCATGTGGCGGAACTCCATGGTCTTCCATAGCCTAGACAAGGTCACAAGGTAAGCTACACTTCCTGTCTGTATCTGGCATCTCAATGCGACTCACACGGTCGAAGTGTATGGATCCACATCATGCCGCCGGCGACGCTTCACTGCCTTGTTCACTTGACACCGACGGAAATGCTGAAGGAGAGATTCCCGGCCATCTATGACATTAAATTCAGCAAGCCTGGATCTCCAGAGCACTACTCCCTCGGGGCCATGATGGTTTGGGCAACAGTACCCTATGCCGTGTGGCAGCTGTCCTATCACATTTTTATCAGCGTGCGCCGTCGCGATAAGATTGCCGCGGGCCGGCCGACGAGCTTCACATGGCTCAAGAAATCCTATGCGAAGACATGGATCGGGAAGTTCGTTCTCAGTTTGCCGGAAACGATGCAAGAACCAGCCTTTATGATGGTTCAATATACTTACGCGTTACTGACCATGATTCCGTGTCCCATCTGGTTCTGGTACCGCCGTGCCAGTGCGGCGTTTTTGATGTTTGTATTTATCTGGAGTATCTACAACGGGGCGACGTACTACATCGACGTCTTTGGCAAACGCTTCCAGAAAGAGCTGGAGCAGCTGAAGAAGGATGTGGCGAAGTGGCAGTCCTCCCCAGAGGGTTCTACAAGTCCGGACCTTGCGCCAGAGAAGGCTACTGCGGTGGCATCACGCGTCCTTGATGATAATACGGCCACTTCTCTTTCCGAGTCGGACAAATCCAGCATCGACCGCATCCCCCCTCTGGATTCCAAGCCTGTTTCTACCGGTGTTGAAAACGACCCGCCATATGCTGACGAGATTCGGGAGAGAAGCTAGATAGACGGTTCTTTGACTTTGCTACACTGGCGCTCATCCACATGCCGTATGTCTTTTTGGTTTTTTTGATTTATGTCATGACTTAAACAGGGAAGTTGGTCATTATAGATATGAGAACAGTTCGGTGTTCGAGGCCTGGAATTATCACCCTGGTTTCCTCATTTTTTTTGAGTTCTGTCACTGCGACGCACCCTGCATTCCGCACAGTATATATACCTACCTATCAATGAATATACGATGATAATGACAATGACTTTATAATAATAATGGTAATGGCTCTGACAGGTTCCGTGCTAGATCGTAAGGTTGCGGGTGGCTCCACTATGATGTACTGCTCGATTGCGTCTCAACTTCGTAAACCCGGCCGAGCAAATAACTCCGACGCCGGGATCCCGTCACGTGCAGACCACGTCCTTTTCTTAGTATCATCGTCAGACCAGATCAGGCAACTTCCAAAAGTTGCTGTCCCCGCATCTTGGAGCCCTCGAATTATATACGTGGTGGTTATCTTTTCTGTCGCCATATTACAATCCTAGAGACTACTTTTTGACAGACTGATCGACGTTGTTGCGCTCAAGTGCCTTCTCGCTCGTTTCAGCGAGCATCACTTCCTGAACTTCCGCAGCGTCTCGTCAAGATGAGGTCTGCCAGACTGGTGCGCAACGCCTCTGCACCGCGCGCTACCCTTGGTGGTGAGCTACTCAATTCATTTTTTTCATGTATACAAAGTTAATGTCCCTTTTTCTCGCAGCACGAACCCGTCTCCCGAGTGCATTTGCCTCCGGCTCCGCGGCGAACCTCCGATGGAACAACCGGGGTCTGCCAACTCGTCTGCAAGCCCTGGCCATTCTCGTTCCCCTGGGGCGCGGATATTCGACTGAGACGTCCACATCGACCACCTCAGGATCGTTCCCTCCACCTGGTTTCAATGCTGAACAGGCTAAGAAACCTCTTCCCACGGAGACGCCGAAGAGTTCACTAGAATCTCCCCTTGCCCCAGATGCGAACCTGATCCAGCCCGCAACCCCGAAAGTGGAATTGCCGGCTAAAAATGAATCGCAACAGGGTGAGAAGCCGAAACTGAATGAGTTGGGGGCTGCCAAGGCGGCCGTTGCGGAGGCCGAGAAGAGGGTCCCCGAGAAGGACAAAGAGCAGAAGAAGTTGACGATCGGGCAGAAGATTAAGAAGGAGATCCAGCATTACTGGGATGGCACGAAGCTGTTGGCTACGGAAGTCAAGATCAGTACGAAGCTGGTGATGAAGATGGCGGCGGGGTACGAGCTTAGCCGACGGGAGAACAGACAGGTTCGTCAGGATGCCCCCTTGATCTTGGGCCAATATGTGTTTAGACTGCTTACACTTCTACCCTACAGTTGCAAAGGACAATAAAAGACCTTGTTCGGCTGGTCCCCTTCTCGGTCTTTGTTATTGTCCCTTTTGCTGAACTGCTGCTTCCCGTTGCCTTGAAGCTGTTCCCTAACATGCTCCCCAGTACGTACGAGGGACAGAAGTCGCGGGAGCAGAAGGCAATGAATCTGCGGTCGACCCGGAAAGAAGTGTCGACTTTCCTCCGGAATACCTTGAAGGAGACAGGTCTCCCCGTTAGCGCTGCTAGCGCAAAGAAGGAGGAGTTCGCAGAATTCTTCAGAAAGATCCGGGCGACAGGCGAATCCCCGTCGTCTGAGGATGTTATCAAGGTCTGCAAGATCTTCAAGGATGACCTTACCCTGGACAACTTGTCCCGGCCTCAGCTGGTCGCCATGTGCAAGTATATGAACCTCAACTCATTCGGCACGGACGCTATGCTCCGGTACCACATCCGCCACCGTATGCGCCAGATCAAGCGTGACGACCGAGCCATTTTCTACGAGGGTGTCGATTCGCTTTCCGTTCCCGAGCTGCAGATGGCTTGTGCGTCGCGTGGCCTCCGCACGCACGGTCTGTCGCCAGCCCGCCTCCGTGACGACCTCTCTATGTGGCTC
>JGI26055J44792_1000247_pt1 | contig 12543 bp, 10 predicted proteins | sample HigsolmetaGSP17D_FD_44792 | JGI IMG/M metagenome (IMG submission 44792)
TTCCAGCCGGCGCTGAAGAACCTCGATCGCTGCCCCCACGTGGTGGTGCTCGGCCGCGCGCCCGAGACGCTGGACGATCCGCAAGCCAGCAGCGTGCAGCGCGCACTCGAAGGCTTTACCCGCTCGCTGGCCAAGGAAGTTCGCCGCGGCGGTACGGTGCAGCTGCTGCACGTCGACCCGGGTGCAGAAAGCCAGCTCGAGGGTGCCCTGCGCTTTCTGCTGTCGCCCAAGAGCGCCTATATCTCGGCCCAGGTACTGCGCCTGCAACCCTGTGCCCAGCAGGTCAGCGACTGGACGCGCCCACTGGCCGGCAAGACCGCGCTGGTCACTGGCGCCAGCCGCGGCATCGGCGCGGCCATCGCCGAAACCCTGGCCCGCGATGGTGCCGAGGTAGTGCTGCTGGACGTGCCACAGGCCAAGGACGCCCTCGATGCCTTGGCCGCACGCCTGGGCGGTCGCTGCCTGGCCCTGGACATCTGCGCCGAGGACGCCTCGCCCAGGCTGGTCGAGGCGCTGCCCGACGGCGTGGATATCGTCGTGCACAACGCCGGCATCACCCGCGACAAGACCCTGGCGAAAATGAGCGAGGGGCTGTGGGAATCGGTGATCGACGTCAACCTGCGTGCCCCGCAGCAACTCACCAGCGCGCTGCTGGAAGCCGGCACCCTGCGCGACAACGGCCGCGTGGTGCTGATCGCCTCGCTCAGCGGCATTGCCGGCAACGTCGGGCAGACCAACTACGCGACCAGCAAGGCCGGGCTGATCGGCCTCGCCCAGAGCTGGGCACCGACCCTGGCGCAGCGCGGCATCAGCATCAATGCCGTGGCGCCGGGTTTCATCGAAACCGGCATGACCGCCGCCATCCCGTTCACCATCCGCGAGGCCGGGCGGCGCATGAACTCGATGAACCAGGGCGGCCTGCCCCAGGATGTCGCCGAGGCGGTGGCCTGGTTCGCGCAACCCGGCTCCGGCGCGCTCAGCGGTCAGGTGTTGCGGGTCTGCGGGCAGAGCCTGCTGGGCGCCTGATCAGCAAGCGGCGCTACGGCCACGACGGCGGAACGCCACCGGCGTCTGGCCGACCCAGCGCTTGAAGGCGCGGCAGAAGGTACTGGGCTCGGAAAAGCCGGTGCGTTCGGCGATCCGCTCGATGCGCTCGTCGGTCTCCACCAGCAGGCGCTTGGCCAGCTCGCAGCGGCAACTGACGAGCAACTCGTTGAAACGCACGCCGGCCTGGGACAGTTGTTCGCGTAGCCGCCGCGCCGGCATGTTCAGGCCAGCGGCAACCTGCTCCAGGGTCGCGCCCTCGACCAGCAACGCCTCGATCATCCGACGCGCCTCGCGAACCAGCTCGGGGCCTATGTAACGCACGCCCTGGGCCGTCGGCGTGCGCGGGCACGGCAACCCCGGCATCACCGCGGCCAGGGGCGCGACGGCCCTGCGCTTGTCCAGGTTGGGCATGCTGCTTTCCTCGCGTGGGTGGTGAGCGAGACGGTTTTACCCACCAGCGTAGGCAGCTTTTGCCATCCGTGCGCGTGGGGCCGGCAATGGTTTGCGCGGCGGGCACCAATGGCCGCTGGCTAATGTCCTAGAACTCGACGAGAGTAAGCACAATCCCACCTTGCACCGGAGCGCACGATGGCAACCGAATGGCTCGATCTGCACACCCCACCGGCATTGCCCGGCTTGCTCCTGCGCGCAGCGTGCCGCCGTGGAATCACCGGCAAGGTCCTGCCGCACCGCGGGCTGCGCTGTCCGGTCAGCGTCGATGCCGATCACCTGGGGCGCTATCGCCAGCTGTGCGGCTTCGGCGATGACGCCCGGCTGCCCGCCACCTATCCGCATGTGCTGGCCTTCACCCTGCAGATGAAGCTGCTCACCGACGCTGACTTTCCCTTCCCGTTGCTTGGCCTGGTGCACCTGGAAAATCGCATCCGCGTGGTGCGTCAGCTGGCTGGCCTCGGCCCCTTCACCCTGAGCGTGGAGGCCAGCAACCTGGCGCCCCACGACAAGGGCGCGGTATTCAGCGTCATCACCCGCCTGGAGGATCAGCTGGGCCTGCTCTGGGAGGGCGACAGCCGCCTGCTCTGCCGCGGCGTCAAGCTCGACGGGCCGACCGTCGGCCGCAGCGAGCCGCCCAGCCTGCCGATGGACGAGCTGGACAGCTGGCAGGCGGCGGCGAATNTCGGGCGCCGCTATGCGCGGGTGTCCGGCGATTACAACCCCATCCACCTGTCGGCGCTGAGTGCCAAGCCATTCGGTTTCCCCCGCGCCATCGCCCACGGGTTGTGGAACAAGGCGCGCGCCCTGGCAGCCCTGCAAGGCCATCTACCGGCCTCCGGCTACAGCCTCGAAGTACGCTTCCAGAAGCCGGTGCTGCTGCCGAACAGCCTGCGCATGCGCGCCAGCCTGCCAGCGGCCGAGGGCCAGTTCGACCTGCGCGGCAAGGACGATGTGCCGCATATGGCCGGCTACTGGCAGGTCATTTGAACGCATGAAAGAATGTGCGGCCTCTGCCCACGGGACGCCGCATGAACATCGCCGAACTCACCACCCGCCTGCACGCCATTCGTGATCGCAACGACTGGCGCCAGTTCCACGCGCCGAAGAACCTGGCCATGGCCGCCAGCGTGGAAATGGCCGAGCTGGTGGAAATCTTCCAATGGCTCAGCGAAGACCAGTCGCGCCACCTGCCCGCCGATCAGCTCGAGCACGCCGGCCAGGAAATCGGCGACGTGGTGCTGTACCTGCTGCTGTTGTGCAGCGAACTGGGCCTGGACATGGATCAGGTGGTGCGCGCCAAGCTGGCTGACAGCGAACGGCGGTTCGCCTGATGAGCGACCGGCACTTCGATGAACTGGCGACCCGCTTCGCCGAGAAGATCTATGGTGGCGCCAAGGGCGCGATCCGCCTTGCCGTGCTGCAGGCCGATCTCGCCGAAGCCCTGCCGGCACGCCCGCTGCGCGTGCTCGACGTCGGCGCCGGCCTGGGCCACATGGCGCTGTGGCTGGCCGAACGCGGCCACGAGGTGACCCTGGCGGAGCCTGCCGAACCGATGCTCGCCGGCGCCCGCGAGCGTTTCGCGCAGGCCGGCCTGGCAGCCACCTTCATTCACGCGCCGTGGCAGGAGTTGCCGGGGCGTTTCGAGGCGCCCTTCGACCTGGTCATCTGCCACGCGGTGCTCGAATGGCTGGCCGAGCCGGCCGCCATCCTTCCGGCCCTGCATGGCCTGACCGCCGCCGATGGCTGGCTGTCCCTGGCGTTCTACAACAAGGACGCACTGATCTACCGCAACCTGCTCAAGGGCCACCTGCGCAAACTGCGCAAGGAAGAATTCGCCGGTGAGAAGCACAGCCTGACCCCACAGCGCCCGCTCGACCCGCGGGAACTCGAGGCGCAACTTGCCGCCGGCTGGCAGGTCGAAGGCAGAAGCGGGGTACGGGTTTTCCACGATTACATGCCACGGGATTTCCAGGCCAAGGCGCAACTCGCCGACCTGCTGGAAATGGAGCTGGCGCACCGCCGCCACCCTGCATTCGCCGGGCTGGGACGCTACCTGCACTGGATCTGTCGGCCACGCTGAACGCCTGCTCTGCCAGGAGGGACACCATGAAACGCATCGCCCTGTTGCTGTTCACCACTGCCCTGGCCGCCTGCCAGAGCCACAATCCGTACACCAGCGATTCCGTGCCTCTGCCGCCCGCACCACCGGGCGCCGCCAGCCATTTCGACCGCAGCGCCTACCCCGCCGCGCCCCGCGATTACGCGGCCTACCGCAGCTGGGCCTGGCAGCAACGCCCGGCCGGCAGCGCCTGGGCCAGCGCCGACCTGGTGCAGGACGCCCTCAACAACGCCCTCGACCAGCGCGGCCTGCGCCCTGCCCAAGGCACTGCCGCTGCCGACCTCAAGGTGCGCACCGACACCCGCCTGGAGCGCCGCGTGCGCCAGGTCGCCGACAGCTATGACCCCTACTACGGTGGCGGCTACGGCAGCTTCGGCAACCGCGGCTACTACGGCAACGGCGTCGGCGTGGGTGCTCGCGTGCCGCTGACCCGTTCTTATGAAGAAGAGGTCGTGGTGGTGCGCATCGACTTCTTCGACGGCCGCAGCGGTGAGCAGGTGTGGAGCGGTCAGGCGGAGATGCGCAGCAGCGGCAGCCAGGCCGAGCGCGCCGAAGCGCTGCGCAAGGCGGTCAGTGATGCACTCGGCGAGTACCCGCCAGCATGAACCAACCTATCGAAGGATTCGGGAGAACGCTTATGCGCCGCCTGCCCCTGCTACTGATCCCCGTCCTGCTGTTGCTCGGCGCCTGCCAGAGCCAGCAGATCAACCGCGACTTCGACGCCAGCCGGGATTTTGCCGGCTATCGCAGCTGGAGCTGGCAGGAGCCGGCGGTGCAGTACAAGCCCGATGACCCACGCATCCGCAGCGACCTCACCGAACAGCGCCTGCGCAGCGCGGTGGCGGACCAGCTCGACCAGCGCGGCCTGCGCCCGGCAGCGAGCGGTACGAAAGGCGATGTGAAGGTGCAAGTGTGGCTGGTCGTCGATGACCGCCAGCAGCAGGTCAGCAGCGGTTTCGGGGGTGGTTTCGGCGGCTATTGGGGGCCTTACTGGGGCGGCCCGGCCTATAACGAAACCCGCACCATCGACTACAAGGTGGCAACCGTGCAGGTCGACCTGTTCGACGGCAAGGACGGCAAGCTGGTGTGGCGCGGCAGCGACGAACGCATCGTGCGCGATACCGCGGGCAACCCGGCCGAGCGGGAGGCAGAAATACGCGAGACCGTCGGCCGCGTGCTCAGCCAGTATCCGCCGCGCTGACCCAGCTCGGCGCCCGGCCGGCATCCCGCGCAACGGGCGCCGGCTAGTGGTGGCCGAAGCGGTAGAACAGGTTCGGCTCGCTGACGATGTACAGGTTGCCATGATCGTCGAAGGTCATGCCCTCGCCCTGCGGCACCGACTTGCCGAGGCCGGCGAAGTTGTCGTTCAGCGTGCGGAAACCGATCAGCTTGCCGCTGTCGCCATCGAGTTCCATGATCCGCTTCGACTCGTCGCTGAGCAGCGCCAGGTGGCCGGTGCGCTCATCGAAATGTACCGATGACAGGTCGGTGGCGAACACCGAGTCACGGATCCAGTCCTCGTGATCAATGATCTCCAGGCCGAAATTTCCGCTTACACTGCTTTTCAGCCCACGAATCTCGTAGAGCTTCATCGGCGAATGCTCCTTGACCACGAACAGGCGGTCGCGGGCGCGGTCGTAGCCCACCCCCTCGAACCCCTGGTTGCCCCCGCTCTGGATGCCCAGAGTCAGGGACCGATAGTCCTCGCGAAACAATGCCCCCGCGCGCTCGGGAACCGGCACCACCACCAGCCCATGGGCGCGCTCCTCGGCCAGCAGCAGCAGGCCATCGCCCAGGTAGGTGACCCCCTCGACATCACTGAAACCACTCAACGGGTAGCGCGCCAGCACCTCGCCATCGGTGCTCATGGCCAGCAGCTCTTCGGGGTTGTTGAGCACCGCCCACAGCTGGCCACGCTGCTCGTCATAGGTGAGGCCGGAGAGGTTGTTGCGCACGCCGCCCACCACCTTGGCATCGATCTGCACCTTGTAGTCGCGGCCCAGCAGGCTGCCTGGCGCCCACTGCGACACGGCCGGTGTGGTCAACCAGTAGTAGAGCCGGTCGTCCAGGTGCAGCGCGCGCATCTGGTACACGGCGACCAGCGCAATGGCAAGCAGCAGCCAGCGCAGGGCGGGCACGCGGGTAAAGGCCCGCTTGGCGACAGATAGCATGACGATTCTCGCGTTCGGATGTGCAGGGCAGCGTGCCGGAAAGATGTTGCAGTTGCGCGGCACGCAACCGGGGATTGAGAGAGACGCCTGCTGGCAAAGTTCCTCGCCACCCGGCAAACCGCTCGTGCGCCGCCGCCCGGCAGCTCTGGCGGGTGATGGTTTACCCGGCCGTAAAGAGCGTGCAGACTGCCGCAAGAAAGTACGCATCGCCCAGGCGATGGCGGCCAGTCGTCGCCGCCGGCGGTGCAGCTAGACATCCATGCCGACAGGCCTGGAACTGAAGGAGATGATCTTGGCGTCCAGTGAAACCAGTACCTCCTTGAGCACCGCGATCGCCAATTGCGCCAAGGAACCCATCCACATCCCCGGCAGCATCCAGCCCCAGGGCTTCATGATGGTGTTTGACGAGCAGGCGCTGACGGTGTTGCAGGTGAGCGAGAACGTCGTCGACTGGCTGGATCTTGCACCCGACCAATTGCTGGGCCGGCACCTGGACGAGCTGCTCGAAGACGCCGCGGTGCTCGCCGAACGCCTGGCGCAACTGTCCGACGAAGACACCACGCCCTTTCATATCGGTGACGTGCGTTTCCGCCAAGGCAGCCGCCGTGGCGAGCTGACCGCGATGGTCGCCCACCGTTTCGATCGGGTGCTGATCGCCGAATTCGAGACCATCAGCAACACGATCACCGCCTATAACACCCTGTATCCGATGGTGCGCACCTTCATCGGCCACCTGCAGGGCGCCAACGATATCGACGAGCTGTGCCGGTTGTCAGTGGCCGAGGTCAAGCGTGTCACCGGTTTTGGCCGGGTGAAAATCTACAACTTCGACCCCGAGGGCAACGGCCTGGTGCTCGCCGAGTGCCTCGACGAGGGCTATCCCAGCTACCTGGGCTTGAGCTTCCCCGCTTCGGACATCCCGCCCCAGGCCCGCCAGCTGTACGTGGCCAATCGTATCCGGGTGATCGAGGACGCCAACTACCAGCCCTCCCCGCTGCGCCCGGCGTGCAACCCGCTGACCGGCAAACCCCTGGATCTCAGCTACGCCACCCTGCGCAGCGTGTCGCCCGTGCACCTGCAGTACATGCGCAACATGCAGACCATCGCCTCGATGTCGATTTCCATCGTGGTCGAAGGCCAGTTGTGGGGGTTGATCTCGGCCCACCACGCCAGCGCCCGCTCGGTCGGTTTCCAGACGCGTACCGCCTGCGAACTGCTGGGCCGCGTGCTGTCGCTGCAGATCGAGGCGAAGATCGCCCACTCGCGCACCCAGCACCTGTTGCAGCTGCGCCGGCACATCGTGCAGATGCTCTCGGCAATGGCCGACCGCGACAGCGTCAGCGAAGGCCTGCTGGCGCTGCCCGATACCTTTCTCGACTTCGCCCAGGCCAGCGGCGCGGCGATCATCTCGACCTCGCACTGCGACCTGATCGGGCAGACGCCGCCGCGCGACCAGGTCAATGCCCTGGTGCAGTGGCTGGGTACGCGAACGAGTGACGACCTGTTCCAGACCGATAACGTTGGCCGCGACATTCCCGAACTGCCCGAGCTGGCCAAGCACGTTGGCGGCCTGTTGGCCGTGGCCATTTCCGAGCTGCATTCGCATTACCTNATCTGGTTCAAGCCGGAGCAGACACGCATCGTGCAATGGGCCGGCAAACCCGAGAAGGCGATCAGCGCCAGCGGCGCGCTCAGCCCGCGTCACAGCTTCGCGCGCTGGCAGGAGGAAATCAGCGGCTTTTCCACGCCCTGGCACGAACAGGTGCCGGAAAGCGCACTGGAGCTGCGCAATGCGGTGCTCGGTATCGTGCTGCGCAAGGCCGAGGAAATGGCCCAGCTGGCCAGCGACCTGAAGAAAACCAACAAGGAGCTGGAGGCCTTTTCCTACAGCGTGTCCCATGACCTGCGCGCGCCGCTGCGGCATATCGCCGGCTACGCCGAGTTGCTGGGCGATTTCGANGGCACCAAGCTGTCCGAGCGCGGGGTGCGNTTTCTCGAGCACATCAGCGAGTCGGCGCGCTTCGCCGGCACCCTGGTGGACAACCTGCTGAGCTTCTCGCAGATGGGCCGTTCGGCACTGCGCTTCACGGACGTCAATCTGCATGCGCTGGTCGAATCGATCCGCGAGGAAATGAAACCCGATTATCAGAGTCGAAACCTCGAATGGCACATTCAGCCGCTGCCACGGGTGGTCGGCGATGCCGCGTTCCTGCACCTGGCCTTGCGCAACCTGCTGGCCAACGCCATCAAGTACAGCCGCGAGCGTGATCCGGCGATCATCGTCATCGGCGCCCAGGAAAACGACGACGAAGTGATCGTCTTTGTGCGCGACAACGGTGTGGGCTTCAATATGGAATACGTGGACAAGCTGTTCGGCGTATTCCAGCGCCTGCACCGCATGGAGGAATTCGAAGGCACCGGCATCGGTCTGGCCAGCGTACGCCGTATAATCGAGCGTCACGATGGGCGAGTCTGGGCCGAAGGCAAGATCGATCAAGGCGCCACCTTTTATTTCGCGCTCCCTAAACGCCACCACCCCGTTCTTGCATAACGGGTCGAGGACATGAATGCTCAAACCGATACTGCTGGTCGAAGACAACCCCCACGACCTGGAGCTGACCCTGATCGCTCTGGAGCGCAGCCAACTGGCCAATGACGTGATCGTCATGCGCGACGGCGCCGAGGCGCTGGATTATCTCTTTCGCCGTGGCGCCCATGCCGATCGCCTGCCCGGCAACCCGGCGATCATGATGCTCGACCTCAAGCTGCCCAAGGTCGATGGCCTGGAAGTCCTGAAGATCGTGCGTGATTCTGCCGAGCTGCGCAGCATGCCGATCGTCATGCTCACCTCCTCGCGCGAGGGGCCGGATCTGCAGCGCGCCTACGAATTGAACGTGAACGCCTACGTGGTCAAACCGGTCGAATTCAAGGCGTTCGTCTCGGCCATTTCCGATCTGGGTATATTCTGGGCGGTGCTCAACGAGCCCCCACCCGGTTCGCTGCGTTTGCAGCGCCGTACGTCGGATACGGAAGCGCAAGCCGATACTGACTGACCACCCTCTGATTGCGCCTGACGCACAGGCCTACCACAGACCGTAATCGACGACCTTTCCATGCCGCGTGTGCCCATCAAACTGCTGTTCATCGAAGACAGTCCGCATGACGCGGAACTGGCCCTGCTCGCATTGGAACGTAACGGCCTGCTGGTCGACAGCACCCTGGTCTATGACCACCAGGCCGCCGAACGCGCGCTGGCGAACGAGCGTTTCGACCTGATCGTCTCCGACTACCTGCTTCCAGGCTCTTCAGGCGCCGAGGCGCTGGAAGTGGCGCGCCGCCTTGCACCACAAACGCCCTTCATCTTTCTGTCCGGCATGTTCGGTGAAGAACACGCCGTGGAAATGATGCGCCTGGGCGCCGTCGACTACGTGCTCAAGCAGAACCTGCCATTCCTGCCCAAGGCCATCGACCGCGCCATGGCCGAGGTCAACGAGCGAGAGAAACGCAGGCTGGCCGAAAATACCCTGCAGGCGGTCGAGGCCCGCGCGCGCCTGGCCATTGGTGCGGCCCGCATGGGCATGTGGGATTACGTGCCGGCCACCGACACGCTGATCTGGGACGAACGCTGCCGCGCCCTCTACGAGCTGGAGCCGAACGCCGANGTCGATATGGAGCTGTTTCTCGGCCGCTGCCACGCCGATGACCGCGCGCAACTGCGTCAGCGGGTCAACGAGGCGCTGGCCACCGACAGCGGCAACGAGTTCCAGGCCGAATTTCGCCTGCCCCTCAGCAACGGCAGCAAGCGCTGGATTTCCGCCCGTGGCCAGGCGTTCTTCGAGGATGGGCGATGCACCCGCTTTCTCGGCGTGCTGCACGACATCACCGAGCAGAAGCAGGCCAACGAAGCCCTGCTGCGCCTCAACGACGTGCTCGGCGAGCGTGTCGAGAAACGCACCCGCGAGCGCGATCGCAACTGGGAGCTGTCCCGCGACCTGCTCGCCGTGCTGCGTTTCGACATGACGCCCAGCGCCCTCAACCCGGCCTGGGAGCAGACCCTCGGCTGGTCGCGCCAGCAGCTCACCCAGGGTCCGCTCTGGGAGCTGGTGCATGCCGATGACCAGCAGGACACCCGCGCGCAGATCGAGCGCGTCACCTCGGGCAATGTCTCGGTGCGCTTCGTCAACCGCATGCGCCACGCCAGCGGCGACTACCACTGGCTGTCATGGATCCTGGTTCGCGACGACGACCTGCTGTACGCCACGGTGCGCGACATCACCCACGAGCGCGCCGTGGTCGAGGAACTGGCCGCCACCAACCAGCAGTTGCGCGAGCAGATCGCCGAGCGTGAGCGCGTCGAGGCGACCCTGCAGCAGATGCAGCGCCTGGAAGCGGTCGGTCAGCTCACCGCCGGCGTCGCCCACGACTTCAACAACCTGCTGACGGTGGTGCTGACCAGCACCAGCTTCCTGATCCGCGATCTGGAAAAAGGCAACCTGGACAAGGCCCGTGGCCGTCTGCAGAACATCACCGACGCCGGCGAGCGTGGCGCCAAGCTGACCGGCCAGTTGCTGGCCTTCTCCCGCCGCCAGCGCCTGGTGCCGGAGGCGGTCAACCTTGGTGAAACCGTGCAGGGCATGCTCGAATTGTTGAAGAGCACCCTGGGCGGCAGCGTGCTGATCGAGACGGCCACCGAGGCGGACCTGTGGCACGCGCGGGTCGACCCGACGCAGATCGAGCTGATCATTCTCAACCTGGCGATCAACGCCCGTGACGCCATGGCCGTCGGCGGCACCCTGCGCCTGAGTACCAGCAACGAAGTGATCAGCGAAGCGCCGCGCCGCCCGGAAGATCCGGAGCCCGGCGACTACGTGGTNCTCTCGGTACAGGACTCGGGCAGCGGCATGAGCGAGGCGGTGCTGGCCAAGGCGTTCGAGCCGTTTTTCACCACCAAGGAAATTGGCAAGGGCTCGGGCCTGGGCCTGGCCCAGGTGTTCGGTTTCGCCAAGCAGTCCGGCGGCGGCGCGCGCATTCTCACCAAGATGGGCGAAGGGACCACCGTCAAGGTCTACCTGCCGGGCCTGCGCCACATCGTCCGGGAGCAGCAGCAGGTTTCCAGCCGGCCGCTGCCGGTCGCCGAGCCGGGAGACCAGCGCACCATCCTGCTGGTCGATGATGACCCTCGGGTGCGCGAAGTCACCGCCCAGACCCTCGACGCACTCGGCTACCAGGTGCGTGAGGCCCACAGCGGCAACGACGCACTGGCCAAGCTCGACGACGATATCGACCTGCTGCTCGCCGACTTCGCCATGCCCGGCATGAACGGTGGCGAGCTGGCCCAGGCGGCTCGGCGGCGCTACCCGGCGTTGCCGGTGGTGTTCGTCACCGGTTACGCCGAGCTGGGCGGCCTGGATGCCGACGAAGCGTTCATCGTGCAGAAGCCCTATCGCAGTGACGAGTTGGCCGAGAAACTCCAGCACGCCTTCGCCAGCGGCAAACCCAGCTGAAGCCCGTAGCAGCCCGAAGGTGGGCTGCTGCCGTGGCCATACCCCCAGGATAGGCTCCCGATCGATGTCCGCGACGCAGAACACGCCACCCCAACCCTGCCTGTTCGCCGGCCAGTCCGGTGACACGGTCGAGCTCATCCGTCGCTTCGACTGGGCGNCCAGCGCCCTCGGCCCGCTCGAGCAGTGGCCCGACGTGCTGATCAGCAGCACACGGCTGATCCTCCTCGCCGACGCCCATCGTGCTGCTGTGCGGCGCCAAGGGCGTGCTGATCTACAACGATGCCTACGCGGCGTTCGCCGGCCAGCGCCACCCGGAAATCTTCGGCCTGCCTGCCGAGCAAGCCTGGCCGGAGATCGCCGAGTGGAACCGCCACGTGATCGGCATGGGCCTGAGCGGTCGCTCCATGTCCCAGGAGAACCTTTACCTGCCGCTGCGCCGCCCCGGCCTGCAGGAGGATGCCTGGATGAATCTCTACTACAACCCGCTGCTCGACAACACCGGCCGCTCCCACGGCATGATGTGCATCGTGGTGGAGACCACCAGCCAGGTCGTCGCCATCGAGCAGCGCAGCCAGGCCGAAGCCGACCTGCGCAGCGCCAACGAGCGCATCGAGCTGGCGCTCAACGCCGGCGCCGTGCTCGGCACCTGGGTGTGGGACATTCCCAATGACAGCGTGACCGGCGACGAGCGCTTCGCCCGCGCCTTTGCCGCCGACCCGCAGCAGGCCGCCAGCGGCATGGCGCTGGACCGAGTGACCACGGCCATCCACCCGCAGGATCGGCCGCAGGTGCGTGCGATGATCGAGCGCACCATTGCCACTGGCGGCAGCTACCGGGCCGAATACCGTGTGCGGCAGCCTGACGGCGGCTATCGCTGGATCGAGGCCAATGGTCGCTGCGAGCTGGCGTCCGATGGCACGCCGCTGCGCTTTCCCGGGGTGTTGATCGACATCGACGAACGCAAGCGCACCGAACTGGCCCTGCGCCAGCTGACCCAGACCCTCGAGGAGCGCGTCAGCGAAGCGGTGCTGCAGCGTATCCAGGCCGAAGACCAACTGCGCCAGGCGCAGAAGATGGAAGCCATCGGCCAGCTCACCGGCGGTATCGCCCATGACTTCAACAACCTGCTGGCCGGTATTCTCGGCAGCCTGGAGCTGATCCAGCGCAAACTGCCGGCGGGCGAACACCCGCAGCTGGCCCGCTTCGTCGATGCGGCCATCGCTTCCGCCAACCGCGGCGCCTCGCTGAC
>JGI26055J44792_1000252_pt1 | contig 12467 bp, 6 predicted proteins | sample HigsolmetaGSP17D_FD_44792 | JGI IMG/M metagenome (IMG submission 44792)
GGAGCTGTGGCTTCGTCGTCCGCTGCCGTGTCTTCGCCCGCAGAGTCCTCGGCCGCGGCTGTCTCTTCATCCGCAGCTGTGTCCTCGCCCGCAGCAGTCTCTTCGCCTGCCGTTACCTCACAGGTTAAGTTGACAACCTCTACTGTGTATACAACTAGTTTGGTCACTATCACGAGCTGTGCTCCGGAAGTTACAAATTGCCCAGCAGACTCCACTACTGTTGTCACTTCTACCATCGCGGTCTCCACCACGATTTGCCCTGTCACAGAGACTGCAGCTCCTTCGTTGCCTGGATCCTCGCCTGCTGCTGTCTCTACTGCCGCTCCTGCATCTTCGCCTGCGGCCCCTGGCTCATCGGTTGTCGGCGCTGTGACCCAAACCGCCCCTGCCGCTGAGACTTCGCCCGCTGGAAGCTCTCCCGCTGTATCCAGCGCAGCTGCCGTCTCAACACCAGCTGTTTCTTCTCCCGCTGAAGACACGACCACTACTGTTGTCACTGTTGTGACGGTTACGACCTGCCCAGTGACCGCTACTATCACGTCCGGCTCTTCGGAGATCACCTCGGTGTACAGCACTGTCTCAACGGTCACTCTCACGACGACCTCCACCCTCTCTCCTGTTCCAACGGGCAACTCTCCCACTGGATACGGCTCTAACACTGGATCTGGCTCTAGCTCTAGCTCTGGATCTGGCTCTGGCTCTAGCTCTGGATCTGGCTCTGGCTCTAGCTCTGGATCTGGCTCTAGCTCTAGCTCTGGATCTGGCTCTAGCTCCGGATCTGGCTCTGTCTCCGGCCCTGACGACGGATCGAACACCGACTCTGGCTTTGTCCCCGGCACTTCTTGCCCGAAGGTGGTCCCTAAGTGTATCAACACTTGGCTCAACCTCGTTCCTCAGTGCAACTCGAACAGCGATGTCAGCTGCTTCTGCCCGTCGTCTGACTTCACGAACAAGGTCATCCAGTGTGTGCAGGCATGGGGTGCTTCGGACTCTGAAGTTCAGGCTGCGCTCTCCTACTTCACCGGCATCTGCGCCTCCTATGTCCCTCAGAACCCGGGCATTGTCACTGCGGTCCCGACGACCGTCACCCTGGTTCCAGTCCCTGCCCCAACTGGCAGCGCGTACGCGTCGGCTGGTGCTGCTGTCACTCCTGCACCACAGCCACAGCCCACAACCATCACTTACTCTTCTATCACCGTGACCGTTCCCCTGGTTGGCTTCACGACTGCCACTGCGGGTTCTACTTCCGGATCCGTGGACCTCGTCCCGGTCACGTCGCCAGCTCCTGCCGCCGCGGTTCCAACTTACGCCGCTGCTGTTCCAACCTCCGCCGCTGCGGTTCAAACCGCCAAGTACCCGATCGGTGGTGCCTCGACCTTGAGGACTGTCCCCGTGGGAACTGGAACCGGTGCCCTGCCATCGCCAACCTCTTCCGTGGTGCCTTTCACTGGTGCGGCTTCTTCGTTCTCCGTCGCCTCCAGCGTCTGGCTCGCCGCGGCAGTTGCCCTGGTTATGTGCCTGTTCATCTAAAGGAGAGATCACATAACCTGTTTGCTTTCCTATCACTGCCTGCCTAATAATTTCACAAGCTTGTCATTCTACAATGCGAATCACATTCGTTTTGTAGTATGCCTAGCTTCCACCACTTCCACTCCCTTGTCAATCAAAATGTACGTACATAATGTAGTATCCATGTGAACCACAATGCATATTTATTAATTTTTCTTCTTCCGCTCCTTTTCCAAAAAAAAGCTTCAAAAATGTATCTTTTTCGTCCCAAACGTTCAGGACTTTTGTAAACATTGGATGTATCAAAATTCGTACGCCGTATGTCAAGTATATGTTGGGTATAATTGTCTCCAAGAGATCGTTCGCCCCCGGCGCGAGCTGGACCTGCCGTCTTGTCTTGTCCTGAGACAATAATGGTCTGAGATAGAAATTTAGTTTATGCTGGACAGATACAAAATGCAGGTATATGTACCATTGACTGCCATTGGTCATGTACTATTCTTATTCTGTATTCTTTACACTTGATTATTGTGCCGCATTGATTTTCAAGATAATCGTCCCTGTTGAAGATAGATAGATGATTTGGAGCTCGTGTATAGATATAGATAATCCCCAGCAGATAAAACTAGACAGTGATAACGTATCATATCTTATCTACGACGACATCAGATTGATAGATGGATAGATATATTCATTGATCCAGTGTCCATGTTCCATAGTTGAGAACTCCCATTACTTCCTTAGTAGGATGAACGAACTTCGTTCTTCAACAAATCCGTTCTTGGCAGACATCAGGACGCGAACCAGACTCTTTGAAAAACTGTTCAAAAATAAACATTTACATGACTGCTTCGGCGTACAGGAAGGGTATCGTTAAAAAATAACTAAGAGAGGAACAGGAGACCGAAAACGATAGTGGAGGTAATGGAGGTGAGGTGAGCGAAGAAAAAGAAAAAGTGGCGGAAGGAGGACGAAAGTCAGGTATCTTCCCTCAAAACCCAACACCAAAATCCTCCTCCCAAGGCGCCCTAGCCCGAATATAACTCACGCCGTGCACATAATGACTCAGCATCGGCTCCTCGTCGATCGCGCAGTGCGGCCTTTTGTCCCGCCCCTTGAACCAACCCAGGCCGTACCGCTTGTTCTTCGCGACCAGCATGGCCTCCATCTCGCGGTTCGTGTAGCGCTCCGTGCCCACAAAGTCGTCCAGCATGCGGGACTGATGGATGAAGGCCAGGATGGAAGCGATGGTCGAGGGCTGGCGGGGTAAGAAAGGGTGCCTGCGGCGCGTGTAGACGAGCGTCGCGGAGAAGATGAGCAAGGCTGTGATGACGACGGAGATGGAGGAGGAGGAGATGAAGGACTTGAAGGTCTCGTTGTTGAGGGACAGTGAGGATGCGGTCACGGTCAGGATGTCGCCCATGACGGAGCCCAGGCCCACGAGCGCGACGAGGTAGTGCCGGTTCAGGAGCGCTTTGATGGGGAGCAGGCCGTAGGGCGTTCCCTGGTAGTCGAGGGTGAGGGTCATTTCGGGCCGGGCGTTGCCCCGCGAGAGGATGTAGAACGGTTCGAGCATCTTGACGGCGAACTCGAGTGTCGTCCACAGCTGCTTGATGACTGTTGCGGCGAGGATCGGGAGCCAAGGTGTTTTCCTGGCGATGATGTTGACGTCTGTGTACGTGATAATTGGGATGAGGACGAGGAAGATGGTTAGAAAAGCGATGAATGCGATCCCTACATTTGTACGGAGGATGATGGGATGCGGGTTCTCAACCTTGTGCTCCGCGTACGAGTCCGATTCCGTCTGCCTCATGTACTCACCCTGCCAGATGGTGGACTTGTACAGGATGTATCGACGGTGTCGGAGCTTCTTGTGGATCTCGTCGTGGCGAGCCTCGTCCATGCCCTGGAAATCGGTGAGAATGTGCGACTTGGTGGCCATCGATGCAATGCCTGCAATACCCCTCGGGTCACTGAGCAAGCCTGATTTCCTCCGCAGCTGGAAGAACAGGATCAGGGCGACTATCGCGACAACGATGAGGCTGGTTGTGAGAAGCCGCGACCAGACAGGATCGATCCGAACAATATACCTGAAACTATCTGGGCACTCTTTTTCATGGCAGTTTGGGTTTTGGATGGGAGCCACCGACGGGCTCTGCAGCGAAGGCGCAACAGTAGTAGCTATGATCGTTCCCAATGAGGAGACGAACACGGCCCACTGTCGATATCTTATGGCTTTGAGGGGCACAAAATAAGCCCACAGAGTCATATAGTCCAGATTGAGGCTCTTCGCTGCAATGTTTCCCGTCGGCTGTGAGAGCTGATAGTACGGCTCCAGCCGCTTGACGTCGTAGTCGGTGATCTGCCACAGCACGCCGTAGGTAACCATGATTAGCGTGGGAAGATATTTCCAGCAGAAGAACGCGCCGGAAGATATATCAGCCACCTTGTTGTAATGAATCAATCCGCTTCCCGTCTTCTCTAGCCACAGAGATCTCTGACACAAAAATTCCTGGACTCCAGCCAATGTAAGTGAAACGATGGCAAGCATACTTATATAAAAGCTTCTCATGGAGAACGGTTTCCAGTCCGGCTGCTCTGGGTCTGAGGGATAGAAGTAACTCTGATGAACAAGGTCGGTAGTAGGACCCTTCAGGGACGGAGAATCGAATATGGCGGATAGAGGACGCTCCGTTCCTTCCAGAAAGCTCAGATCTACCATCGGGGATGCTTCCTTCACGGAAACTATCATGTTTTTGTTATCAGCCAGCTGCTGTCCGTACTTCCGTATTGTTGCAGCCCTGGCAAGGTCTGATGATCGAGACAAGCTAGCAACAGGGCCCACTCGTAGTTCGGCGCCCACGACTACTCCCGCTCCAATGCCATCGCGGCCATTCGATGACGGTCTTTCGGACTCGTCAGATGCTCGGCTAGTCTGCTGAGGACGCGGGCTACTTTTCCACTTAATGTCGACGGGTCCCTCAAGAAACGAGATATCGACGCTGGCGTCGTCTTCTGCGGTAGTAAAATCATCCAACTCGTGTAGAGCAGTGTATCGGTCTCTCCTGGAGCGGAACACTAGGCCTGCTCGCAGATCCGGTGATTTGAGAGAACCTAGTTTTTGTAGGAGCGTCTTCGACCTCCCCAGCTCACGCATCGAGCCAGCAGAACGACGAACTCTCCAGGAAGCGGCATTATGCCCTTTATAGGCCGTGTCCACCAATGGAGGAAAGTGTATCAATGTTGGACTCCTTGTGAGAAATTTGGACGGTGGAGCAGAAGGAATATACTCATATTTTGGAGGATCACTGTGCGATAAAGAGGGAGTAGGACGGTGCGGAGTCTCCGTTGCAGATGGTAGCCCTGTTCCAGCATCTTGTTCGACATGGCTGGGTTGTGATGATAACAGAGAATGGGTCGGATCGCGAGTGTCTGCTTCTCTAAGGATTGAACTGTACCTCGAGGTCCTCCTACTCTTCTGGGGAGCTGGGGGCGATGAAAGTTCTTCAGAGCCATCTGGCGCGTTTTGTCGCGTTGGAGTCGTGTGGGACGCCATTGTCGCCTCATTTACGCAGGGAACTCAAGGCGATAGTGGTCAGAGGGTGATGTAGCGACTGAGCTGGGTAACATGCTGCCCTAAGCACCGTACAGCGACAAGAAGAACAGCAGATCTCTCAAGTCGCCAATATGCGACGGCTAGTCAGAAGGACGCAATTATGTCCATATAGAATGCCCGTGCGATGGGTGAACGTCTGGATGAGTATAATGCAATCAAAAAAAAGGATAGACGAGATGTTGAGATAGAAACGAGCGCATTCTTCGGCAATTGTAGTGAGCCTTCGTGCTGGCAGTTTCATCATGGGGCAATAGAAATTACCTCCGAGGTCTTAAAAGTAAATATTCCGCAATCAATAAGGACCAATATTGTCAGGTCAGCAAGGATAAAGTGCACGGAACCTAAACACAACGTGCAGCCGACTTCAAGGGTAAAAATGATCCTCCAACGAGGGGAGCAGTCTCAACGAATGCAATCGAACAAAGGAGAACAGAAATGAGATGCGCAAGGGTCTTGCCGGAGGGGAAACCACCACCAGCAAGCACCCGAGGCTTTCAAGCCGTGCCATCGAGAGTGCCAATCGATCGCAGAAGCAGCCTGTGTGGCTGACCCTGGTGGATGTCGTGCGGAGGAAAAGCTGCCCGCCAAGTTCGAGCGAGATGGAGATTCAGGGGATTAAGCTGCCGCCGGCCCAATTCATGTCTTTCTCGTATCTCCCTCGACGTCCCACCTGACTCCAACAAAGCTCTAACCAATCGCACTCGTTAGCGCCGTGTGCGAAGATGCCCAAGACCAATGGCTTCTACTTTGCAATGTTCCTGGACACTCGGGTTCTGGACTCCTGCTTCGAAGACATTAATTAATCAGGACAAAGCAGATAGCCGATATTGCGGCGTATTTCATGAGATGATTCGATTGAAATGCAGGGGAGAGCGCCAGACGCAGAGCTTTCAGCAACGGGGTTAAGAGCCTCAGATGTTTTGAGGATCAGCTCCGTTCTAAATTTAGGCTGTTTAGCAAACCTCTGCAGGGAGTGTACATAGTAGTCACATACCTCTGCAGGCCATGGCACATCTTCCTGAGAATTGGGGGCCAAACAGGGCAAATGTCTGGCAATCCCTCCCTGAAACCGTCAATGTGTGACCACATCACGGTATAAGCGAATTGGAGATGGCTGGCGCCATCTTTTTCAGCCTCAGCACGAAACCTTCGACTGCAATCGACGTCAACAACCGTGCACGCGGAAAGTTGCCGTTCCATAGCCAGAATAAAATAAGAGAACCGCGGGAAAATGCAGAGGTTCTGCTGAACAAGAACTGCACCGTAGAGGCATGATGCTGAGACGTCACAAAAAGGTGGATTTGCGTGGTAGTTCGGACGCTTCAAAGGTTGCACGGTCATGCGACGCACTCCCTCTTTGCAGCGCAGCGCTCAAGTCTCCGGCCTCGACATTCTCAAGGTCAGTCGGATATCCCTATCCTCACACCTCATCTGGAGAGGTTTTACACCTCTCGTACGCTAATAGTAATAATTTACCATTCTGCAGTGCATGTCTTCTGCAGCTGTAGCGGTTGGTGTGTTTTGATGTGTTTCTATTTCTGAGCACCAAAAATCCAACGGTTGTTCCCAGTTAGCCGCCAGACGTCTCCGTGCCAGTAACAATCGCTGGATGATGCACTGTACTAGGGATTCATGACCCTTTTTCCTGTGACTGATTTGGTGAGCTGTCAACCCAAGGTCTCGACAAATGCATAGCCTCATTCATACACGCTTCCTAGGTGTCTTGATGAAACACAAGTCACCTTGATACTTGCACTAGAAAGCAGCTTCTTTAAGCCTCGCAGCTTCGCAAGTGCTTTCAACTATGGTCCAGATGATCTGAGCAAGAGGACGGGGCTTACCCCTGCAGGGGATCTTCTCACAAGACAAGGATCCGATGGAAGAATAAACAAGGGCATCTTTGCTCCATAGGGAGCTCTGGTCTTCAGGCGAACTATATTTTCCTAGGTCAAGCCTTAAAAGATCTATCATACATCTGCCTATCCATTTAGTATCTACTTAACCTATTTAGTGGAAGGATTCGGATTGACCGTCTTATCCGGCCACTTGCGGAACGTGTCCGCGACGAGATCGATTGGCGCCGTCATCAGCCCGATGGCCGTCTCGAAGGGGGGCTTGTTGGGCGCGTTGGGATGCGAGCGCGAGGGGACGAACATCTTAGTCCGCCCGAACGACCTGGACAGGTCCTCGCTCTCCCGCGCGGACAGGGCCTCTTCCAGCCTGACCAGGTCGTGCGTCTCCTCCTCCTTGATGTGCTGCGCCAGGTCCTCCATCAGGCTCTTGATGGTCACGATGAACTTGGGGTCGGAGGACTTCATGTCTTGGAACTCTGCGAGTTGCTCTTTTACCTGAAAGACGTCAGTCATATGTTCTTCCTTCTTCTGTTTTATCTCTGGTCACTGCAAATTATAGTGTAAGTGGGGGAAATACATACAACCTGATGCTCTTTCCGATCCTTATCCGCCATCGCGTTGCCATCCTTTAAATATTTCTCGAAAGCCGGGTACACGATCAACTCCTCCGCGACGGCATGCCGCGCCAGCTCCCACGTGAACTGGTTCTGGAACCGCGTCTGCTCCTCGGGGTTGTTCGAATTGACGATCTTGTCGTAGTACGACTCCAGCTCGCGGTGATCCTGCTTGATCGCGTCGATGATCCGCGGCGTCATGGCTCTCGGTGCCGCTGCGAACGAGCGTAGAAGCAGTAATGGACTTTTAGCTGCTGCGCGTGCTTCCTTTCCTCCCAGTTGTTGTTCTCCCCCCGCTGCACGGGTAATGATGTTATTTCCAGGCGTGCGTAGTACCTGTCTGTTGATGAGGGTCTTCAACCACAACAGGCTCGAAGAACGAGACATTGGGCAGGATGAGATGAAATCGTGGAAAATGAATGAAACAAACAGGTAAAGATATATTTCAACAGGGTTTAGTTTTGCTATTTTCGTACAATGTCCTTTATACGTAGGTTAAGGGTTATTACGAGTTCATGAGGTATGTAGGTACTTGCGACATCACAATGAGCACAGGGATTGCAAACAGAATACCTTTCATTGGCTTCCAAATCAGGTACATGTTACACCCAGTTATGAGCTATCCAAACGGATCAGGATGCCCTTTGGGGAACAAACGCGATATGGAGATCAAGAACTGCGGAATTCAAGCGGACCGACTATCACAATTGGACCATACGGCCATTCCTTCGTCAACATTCGCTCATTTTATACGGGCACCGAGCAGCTGGAAACGCTATTTGTGAACCAGGGAAGATGATAACCTTGGTCTGGTTGGGTACTTAGAAGTTGGGTAGACTACATAGGCTAATGTACAGTACGTCAGTATGAGGGACCCAACCGTACAGTCGAGGCTCCAAACAAGCGCTACCACCCTGCCCAGGTAGGCATATATCTCTGCTAAATCTCGCCCAAAGAAGTGATCGAGAAATCAGTCTCAATCTCATATAATCGCATGAAGCGCCTTGCTCAAGAATGTACATACATAATATGCCAACTCCTGAAAATCCAAAATTAGGTGTATCGCACTTGACCAAATTTTTCATAAAAAAAACCATAGACAAAAATCGTCGGTGTACAATACGTGTATAACACAATCAGCCGTTGTTCCTCAGCGTAGAAGACTGCTCTGCTGCTGCAGGCTGCGCTTAACCACCTTCAGCCATCGTCATGATCAATCTGGCTGTTAGTTCTTCTCATCATCATCATTATCATCACTCTGCAGCTCCATCGGCAATCTCACGGTCCAGTTTCTTAACCCTCTACCTGAACATTGCCGGCCGACCACCTGGCAGTTCGGCATAGCACTGGGGGTTTCTTCGTATCTCCGCATAAGTACTGGGTTTGGGTCTCTCTTGGCATCTCCGGCAGTGGAACCTTTCTATCCTCGAGTGGGCGTGCCGGTGGGCGCGTTCACACGTGGGGGCCAAAAATATGCTGAGTAAGTCCTATAAACCAATTGCCTTATCAGGCAGGTGGACTAACAGCGGGTGTGGAGGAATTCAACATGATCATCATAGCCTCTGTCCTATTTATTCGATTCTGTAACTTCTAGTTGTTGAGCAACTATAACTATATCCAGAAGCACATGCAAATATATGCATGCTAACAACTCCCAATACCTACCCACAAGATGCGTCTGACTTTGCTGCAACCATATATGAATTTGATAGTTTGTCCAACAGTCCCAGAACATGTGCGGAGGCTTACATGTCATGGGACATTGTTGAATACCAAATAGATAAAATGTCAAATCTGATCATGGTGAGACGACTCCCGCAACTTCCTTGCTAAAGCACAGGTAATCGTAACCAGAACTGGTACGGCTTCGACTCCGTCTCCCCTCTGTGTAGCGCATCAAAGCCGGTCTTTATAAGCTGTGCCGCAAGAGAGCAGCAAATCTCCAAACAGAGAGCTATTGACAAGGACAGAGATGATATTAATTCAAGTCATTCAACACGATGTTCTCTTGATATACCCAGGTAAGCATCTGACAGCGCTGATGACCCTGGAATGCAGAACATCATGACATGAACCCATGGGTCCATTCATTTCTCTTTCATAACGACCGGAAAACGAGAAAACCCCATTTATCTAGAAGCTCAACCAAACACCAGCGCCCGCACCTCGATACTCTCCCGTGGCCTCGCGCCCGGCGGCGTCCGGGGATCCACAAACGCCGAGTGCGGGACCCTCTTGCCGACGCCCTCCTGCGTATCCGAGCACTTGAGGAGCAGCCTCTCGTCGTTGCCCATGCCCGACCAGTAATACCACCGCTGCGCGGGGTTGTACTTGACGCCCATGGTCTCGCCCGTGCGGTGCGGGTACCGATGCTCGATGGGGACAAGGTCCGCGTCGTGATCGACGGATTCCGCGGACGCGAAAGCCAGCGGGCACGACTGCACGACGCCGTTGATGGGCCGCCAGACGTTGATGATGCGATACCTCCCCTTCAGGAGCTCCTCGGCCTCCGCTGGGTCCGGGACGTGCAGGCGCACGCGCGCCTCCGCCGCCTTGGCGGTCTGGTCGACGTGCGCGCGGTTGACGGGCTGGCGGTGCGCAGCGGGGTTCTCGCGGCGGATGGTGTGGTCGAAGATGATGACGCGGTGGGCGCCCGGGACGGTGTCGAGCAGGAGCTTCTCCACCTCCGGGTAGTAGACGCGCTGGATGTCGTCGTCCGAGTTGAAGGTCTCGTAGGTGGTCGCGGAGGGGACGTTGCGGAGGACCTGGAAGGCGTCGCGGTCGAGGGTGTACTCGTCCTCGCGGCCGCGGATGTCGGTCAGCTGGACCTTGTGCAGGGCCTCGCGGAAGTTGCGCTCCGGCTGACCCTCGGGCGGCTTCTCGACGTAGTTGAAGGGCGTGGTGCCGTCGGCGGGCGGCACGTAGAAGGTCAGTTCGGCCTCGACGGGGCCGCGGGGGACGTAGCTGGCGTCGTTATTTTGCGAGGAGCCTGAGAGGACGGTTGTCGTTGTGGTGGTGGTGGTTGTGGACATGACGAGCACTTTTTTAAGAGGATGTATGCAATGAATCAAAGCTAAGGTCAGGATCCAGGGCGCGGAGATATGTAGGTGTCTATGCCCTGTACTGTTCGTCCAAGGGCCTCGGATACGGGGCAGATGGGTACAGGAACAGTAGGTAAGTGATTGATGTATGTGAGAAGGACGGATCGCAGGAGAGCCTCTAATTCAGAGGACCCCAATAAGTAATGAAGTCTGAAGCTCCGAGTCTGGGATTAATAATAATGGAGAGCGCGGGGTATCAAATCAAGGCTGCCAGCTCAGTGAGGAAATCAAGATCTCAAGCCCGACGACGGAACAAAGCTGTCTCATATACCACTATACACAGAGACACATGCAATGGATCAAAGCTACATCCAAATGTGCAGTCTGAGAGATCGATCAGTATATATAGCCTTCTTTAGATTTGCCTCCGCCGTCAGCTGGAGTAATCCTTAATCCCCAGACCAGCCAAGTCAGAGATCCAGGGCTGCTTACAATATCTCCGAAAATTTGTAATCAAGCTTGACAGGTTCCTCCCTCCCGAGCCGGGCCCTCCTCCCACTTCGGCCGGGCGACCGGGCCAACCAAAATTACCATCCCCAGCAGAAAGTACGAGACATCTGCAGGTCAACAACCACAACCCCGACACTCGTTCTTTGTATCTCGTAACTTCGCAATTCAGTGCTGACAATAATCATATCAATCGTGATGAAAGCGGCCCTGCATTTCTAAGCAGAATAGCGACAGTGATCCCGCCAGACATCACGGGCCAAAACGCCAAGGTCGACAGCAGGGCAATGACGTCACCTCCCGCTTCTCGTCCCTGATTGGTGGGGGCGAAACTCGGGATCCCACCGGAGGTCAGCCCGTGACCTGTCACGGATACCGTGCATGGGGTTGGGTTGCGAGCACGCCATAGTCTGCGCGGATTGTTCAAGTTGCTTTGCTGATGGCGGTGTTGCCTATCGATGGACTTCTGGAATATACCTGCATAGTAAGTATGACCTAGTAGATCGCAGATGCATAATCGAAGAAGTTACGGGATCCAGTTAATTAATAAGACCCCGGGATTCTCTCACTCCGCAGTATCGAGATAAAATGACTTTTTTCAACTTACAGAGTGATCGAAGGGGAAAAAGAAAAAGGATCCTTCTACAATTCCTCCGGACCGGATGAAGTACGAGGGAGAACTCGATCGAAACTAATAATGCATTTGATTGAACAACCCAGGCACGGATGGCCGCTGCGGTATATTCCACCCAGGGACTGAAGTACATAGCCATGCAGCCAACAAGTTGCCTTTCCTGATAAGTACCTATGGTATGGTATGTACAGCACATGCGTACACACGGAAAGAAAAAAAAATTCGTAAGCTTCAACAGTGGTATTTTTTTAACTCCAGCCCATGGAATCAGATGAATCGGTAGATGAACAAGCGCACAGAATGTCAAGTACATACAGTACAGTGCAGTGCAGTGCAGCTCAGCGCAGCCTCTGCTTCAGAGACGCCATGTGTGCTTTGAAAGAGACGGAAAAAAAATCACCCTGGTACAATTTACAGAAATCACAGGAGTCCTCCAGTCAAATAAAAAAAAAGAAAAAAAAAGAAAAAAGTGCCATGAGAGTGGATGTTCGGTCGAGCCAAAACGCCTGTATCGTGATTCCCATTACGCACCCATTATTCCCAGTCAAACAAACCACGCCACGGAATACCCCCGTGCAATGTGTACGCAAGATGTGCCTGCAAAGAGCGTAGGGCCTGTTCGCAACAGGTTTAACCCGTCCGCTGCTTCTTATTATTATTATTATTGTTATTGCGATCGTTGCCTGACGGGAA
>JGI26055J44792_1000253_pt1 | contig 12466 bp, 9 predicted proteins | sample HigsolmetaGSP17D_FD_44792 | JGI IMG/M metagenome (IMG submission 44792)
CTCAGAAGCTTCACGAGAAGACTGGGCTTTCTGCGGTGTCTTTTCGAACTCGGCCAGGGAACCGTCCTCCTCATCATCTTTCCACCGGACGCTTCTCTTGGTTGAAGACTTCGTGTTGGCCTTTTTGGGCGTGAAGCTGACTCCCTTCTTTGCTATGCCAACCTTACGGCGCCGTGGTGATCCCGGCTTCGTTGGAGAAGAAGGTACAGGAGGAGGCAGTGCAACAGAAGTATTCAGATTCAGTGCCTTTGGTGGAAGTATCCCGGGAAGACTTGACTTCCTCCGACGCCTGGGCGTTCCTATCTTTGACGGAGAGCAGGCCTCGACCGAAGGCAAGTTGCCGTCAGGCTTAACAATGCTGGATGTAACGCTGCAGCAGGAGTCCTGCATCTTCATTAAGATCTTCTTCCCGGCCTCAACAGCTTCTTCCTCGCTCAACTGCATTATTTTCTCGATTGAAGATACGGTCTCAAAATGGGCTTGGAGCAGAATTTGGACTGTTGCCACGTCTCCCGCCTTCTCGTGCTCGGCAATGGCAGAAAGGGTTTCTCGTTCTGCGTTTGACTTCAGAAGCTCTGCTTCGCGGGTGAGATTTGCGACGTCGGTGTCGTCGCTAGTATCAAATTCCTTAAGCTGTCGGATACCATTATCAAGTGCAGAATTGATCGCTCGTTCCCAGTTGCTTTTTGAAAGCTTCTGGTGGTAATGCTGTCGGCTTCCCTCGAGCTCGAGCAGGATGCCTTGTGCTGTTTTGCGGATTGCTTGAAGATTAGACATTGGCGCTTCATCCTCGCGAGTTTCGCAGACGCTATCGAAAGCAGCGATCCAAGAAGATAGCAAGCTAATCCTGCGGCTGATCTGTCTCAGCTTCAACATGTTGTTGGTCTTCTCCTGCCTCTCCGACGCCGAATGTTCATATGCGTTCCGGAGACGAGCAATGGCTTCCCGCAACGCTGCCTCTTTCTTCTCATTTTGTTTTCGGAATTTCGCAAAAGCAATCGATTCATATTCCTTCTGCTGTGCCTTGAGCTCATTGATCAAGGCCATCTGTTCGTCGATCTTCACCAGGTAGTCCTTGACGTGACGGTTTACGTTGTACACATTTCTCGTTACTTTCGTCTGGATGTTCTTTGCTCGATTCGCATAGCGTAGAGTATTCTGTGTTTCGTCAAAGTGCTGGCTCGAGGGGCTAATGCAAACTATCATGACTGTCTTGCAGTTTCCACCGAGAGAGAACTTGAGGAGGCGGGTGAGCTTCGAGTTCCGGTACGGAACATGATTTCGTTTCCGGGGATCGCAAAGCGCATTGATACAGCTACCTAATGCCAACAGAGATTTGTTGATATTTGCGCCTTCCATGAGCCTCTCTCCTCGGTTCTTCGTCGCACTTGCTCGCTCGCTTCCTGCCAGATCGATGATGCTTAGGGTGGCCATTGTATGCGGTTCGTTGATGTCGGCGTTACGATCTCTCTGAGCCACATTAATCTGCAGAACAGCGTGGGATCGAGAAGAAGTTGCGTTAGCTTCCGTTGGGGACATTGTGCGACATTCATTTCCCCTCATGATCAGGTCCATAACTTCCTGGACATTCTTTGGGCGGTGGCTTGATAGTCCAGCCACCGAAACTGACTGATTGGAATCCTCCCGCAGCATCAGGCCGCCTTTGCTTCCTCCAGGAACAAGCAAATCGCGGATGGTCTCGTTATATATCTCCAGATATGAGAGCGAAACCTCGGTCACTTTCTCATGTGATCTCTCCTGTATCCGTTCGAATAGGTCCTGCATTGTCAGGAAGATGATTCCCGGCTGCTGCGCCGTTCCAGTTATGGTGTGAGTCTTTCCACATCCCGTGGCGCCATATGCGAAGACTGTCGCGTTGTATCCGTCCAGTACGCTGTCGAGCAGGCCTCGAGCGGTACCCTCGTATACTTCGCTTTGAGTAGCGTTTTGGTCGAAGATGCGGTCGAAACAAAACATCTGGTCCTTGACTCGCTTCCCATTGGGAACGACACTCTTTGAGAATTTATGAACCGGATTATCTTCAGGGGGGTCAAAAACTCTAGAATCATGTCAATTGCTGCATAGTCAACTCGGAAGTGTGTTCTCTTACAGGCACTTGTCATCGATGACTCTGACGACTGATCTGATGCCTTTCTGCGACAGCTTCGGGGTGGGAGCAGCGGCCAGGGAACCGTCGCCGAGGAATAGGGGTTCATCGTCGCATTTTGCGAGTTGTGCGGCTTCTCGTACTGTGAAAGGCCGCACTCGAACCGTCACAGAGATCGATGATTCTCCCGAGGCAGCCATTGTGTAGGGCTCGCGTTGACGCCGGCCGCCCCTGGTTTATAAAGATAGGTAGAATAAACAAGGCGCCGCAATGCGGACTAGCGCAACTCCCTCCAATTTCGTAGTCCTCCGGTCAAAGACGATGTAATCAATATGGAGAGATAGAATGTACGATGCTAACGAGGGAGAGGAACGTTGGTGTGGACCTGTCTGCTTTCCAATCCAACCCCAGATCTTGTTTGGTTAAGCTTCAGTGCTTATTTTTGTTCCGCGACCGGTTGCTCGGAGCAACCGCTGCTCTACGTGCAGATGTGCGTGGCAATATGTCAATACTCCGTAGCTTTGGGCAATCATGTGATCTTACCATACATTAATGCCATTAATAGCAGAATGCCACGCACTTTTGCATTACGCTACGCACGTGAAATGCTGCCCGTCGATCTCGGCCACATGGAGTTTATCCTTAGTACAGTACACCGGAGCAATCCTCACTTGCTCTTATTCTAGATTAATCCATGGTTCTCATTATATTCAATGATGTATTACCCCACTGGGACAAGATTTGGGGTACGCAATATGGTGGCATTCCATTTTATGCCCCCTATTATATCTCAGTAACACCTACGGAGTACTGTGTAGTTTTGCGTTCCTTTACAATTATTATCCTGGATATCAATGTGATATTAAAATACATCACAGAAGACTGTTAATGGAAACCAGCACTCTCTATTTCTGCACTAATCTAGAAATCCCATGCTCAGAATCCAATGTGAGGATAAAGTTTAGAATCGCAGACAGTATAAAAGTTTTTTACTGTAGACGTTCGGAGACAAGTTTAATTCAGGATGCGACTATCGTAAACTCATCATCCCGGGTATTCAAAATTTTAGTTTTTCCTCCTATTGCCCATTGTACGCAGAATGACACCTCATGTCGAAAGCCACCCACCTGGGCAGAGAATCCAAAGCCAGAAAGCTCACAAGCTTAACCATGCAGATATATTTATTCAGGCTCCTCATCGTCAAGACTCGGCACGATAACGTCCCAACCTGGGTCGTCCAGCTCCAGCTCCAGTTCGTCTTTATCCTTGTTGTCTTCACTGGACTTGCGGAACCTGAAAGCAATCGGCTGTCCGTCCCTAATATCCGCAGCCTGCAAAGTAATATTTCCCCCGTTCTTCTTGCCTACGACGCCTTTCTTCGTGACCCCCTCGCTCGCGAGTTCGGGCATCTCGACATCGAGCTTCGTCCACCCCTTGTCGAGTTCGTTCCTGTCCACGGGAACTCCAAATTCAATCTCTGAAGGATCATCCGGCACCGGGTCGCCGTTTATTTCTGTTAGACCACGAGACTTGAGAGCTTTGAGGAGAATCTCCTTAGTCGATGCAATCGATTCATTGGCTGGTAGCATAAGAAGCACGGTGGTTTTGTGCTTCTTAAACCGTAAGGTCCAGCTCAGCGGATCCGGTTTTGACTTTGCCATGCGTTAATAAAATGAATTATAGATACGCGATAAACGTAATAATAGGGACTCACCATGTTGTATGGCAGCGCCTTAGATCTGACAGCTGTGGAGTCTGCTCTGGCGGGGAAGCTTTGATGGAGTCGGAGATCGGAGAATTGGAGTTGCGTTCTCCGACCGCGCCAATCACCAAACTGCACTGCTGCTGCCCCAGGTGGAGGAGGAGCGAAGCAGACACCCGGGGGAAGAGTTTCAGTCGACTCTCCAATTGAGCACTCTAGACCCAAAGCCATTTGTACTATCCCACCGGCTTCATTTAATTCTGTTTGCCAAAATGGCGGCATTGGAGGGCCCACCTCCTCAGCCGGAGGAACCACCAACTCTGCTCAAGATCATGCAGTGGTACAAGCTGTTCGACTCAGACACCCCTCCGCGGCTTGGGATGGAGATAAAGAAACGTCTACCATACATGACCCTTGCTGCGTTTTCCGCCGGTATGGCCATGGGCGCCTCTCTCGGTAGCAAAAAGGCGGCGTTTCAATTTCGAGCGGAGAACGCCCACCGCTTTCCCACGACGTCGATCGGGTGGTTCCAGTACCACAAGACGAAGAACTACACGGCTATAGTCGGTGGTGTCAAGGAGGGTGTGAAGATGGGTTCGAAGCTTGGTGCTGGGGCCCTGACTTTCTGCCTCTTCGAGGAGGGGGTCGACTATGTCCGCAATGACCGGAGGGATTTCCTGTCTACCGTCATTGCAGGCTTGTCATTCTCAGGGATTTACAGCTTACTTGGTACATCTCCTTGGGGCGTATTGACGATATCTGATAAGCAGAAACTGACAATGTGCTGTTTTAGCTCGACACGACGTCTATACTGCGGCCCGCACGACAAAATTTGGTTTGAAAGTGAGTCTGACATATGGCTTGATGCAGGACGTGCTGGAATCTCTCAAGGGTAACCGTCCTGCATACATTGACTTTCTGCTGGGAAAACGACAAACCAGCGGCAAAGTTGACGACTAAATCTGATTTCTGAGCTCCGGTCCTGTGTATCTGCGCCTGAAGGACGCTACAATGAAAAGGTGGATGCGGGTTTGCGAGCCTCCCGAAGGCGGGCTGAAATTGGCTGTTGAATTTGCCTCATTGCATCACCAAGGTGGACCAAATTCCAGTGGTAAGCAAAAAATCTACTAGTCTGAGTGAATTGAGTCGATGGGTAACTGATGGTAATCAGCAAATTTCCATCAATGCACATAGCGTCGATGTCTGGACTTCGGTTTCCACTGGGTGAAGAAGGGTACGCCATTCATTCTTCCTCGTTCGACGCGTATCTCCGCTCTTTCTTCTGCTACAATTCCTGCATTCGGCTCCAGTCTCTAAAAGAGACTGGGTGACATTCTACGCCCGGGTCATGGCTGGCGAACCATCACCATGTTAAGAGCTTCCATTTCAAAGAGTTCCCGTCAACATTCAAAATTAAACCCCAGGTTACTACGACATCTGAGGGGCCGCAGGTGCATGACCCTCGCGCCGAGTCGGAATACGTTATCGCAGGCAGCTGATACCGAGGGTGACGAACCGAGGCCCAGATTACGTCCCATTCTCATCATTGCTGAAACCAGTGTATACGCTTCTTCTTACAGCTAGTCGCACTTTCACTGCGTCTGTGCCCTTGCGATTTTGTATCCTCTTTCCCAATATTTGCACGGCCGACATTGCACAAAACCGGAGCTACGGTATCGTCCGGTGTTTGGCAGACATGGGGCCCTATGGCAAAGTATCCGCGAGTCTCAATGGCTTCTTGGCTATAGTATCTCCCCGCTCCAAGTGCAGTTGACGTTCGTTATCCAATGGGATGGAGAGCAGCAGTACAGTGTGAACGGAATGTTTCAATGGCCATGAATTCTTGTATATACATCCGAAATAGATATGGATAGTTTTTTTGTTTTTTTATATCCTCCAGCGGCCCCCCCTCCCCCCCTTCTATCGTCAGAAGTGGTCCACTGCTGAGCTCAACAAAATGGTCTATCGTGGCGAAGTAGCAGTAGAACTCCTGCTTGACATATGCATCGAGTGGACCGTTGGCGCGTGCCTGAGGTATCGGATCTCACCTGCATAAGACGCAGGGCGCTGTACTTGGTGACTTCTATGGAGCTGCATGCTCAAAGCACTGGTATCTGGACAAAGAAGCGAGAGAGACAGCGGAGCCCTCTCTACCCTTGCCGTAGGAACAGGCAAGAGTATGCTCAGTCTCTGCTCCGCGTCAGAACAATATTGCCATACTCCGAACATACTCCAACAAAGCTGCCGGTCACCAGAGCAGCTACCTAGAGACTGTATGTATATGTACAGTACATGCTCCGAACATGTGCATACATACGTCATCACTTAGGCGAATCAAGCATGCATAGAAAAAGCGCTACTGCAAGACCCTGGTGATCGTTCGACGGCGAATGTGGGCGATAGATGCAAGATTGGACACCTTGCAGTTCCGGTACAATACAGAAGGATGTCCTAACAGGTTGCCCCAAGCCCGACACTTCGGTGGCGTCGACTGATTGGCGCCATGAGGAGCAGGATCAAAGACTTTGTTCCATTCATCCTGCGTCTCCCCTGCCTTGGGACAATGCTTCACGGACCTGGAAAGTCAAAGGCCCTGGGTTTATAGATAGGAAAGGGTCGAGATAACTTTGAAAACGAGCACTTATTCCATGAGTATTCAGGGTTCAGATGCCTGGGTAAGCAAGGCTCGTATTTTCTTTCCTACCGACTGCCAAGCTCACCTGACACCCGACTCGCCGGTTCAAATGATCTGAGCACAGCCATTGCGCCAAACATCTCTCCACGTTAGCCTCCAGGCGGACGCAGGGTCCCGAAAGCTTCATCGGGCCCAGTGCAGGAGGGTGAAAGGGCCACGACTACTAGGAGAAAGAGTTGAGTAATCTGTCGGGTTTCCAGAACGACGCTAGAAGACGAGCCCCGGCGAGCTTCCCACGCGTCCGTCGAGCTCATGCTGATCAGCCGGTGGAAAGCTGCACGGGGACCATTGATGGATTGGGATAGCTCCCCAATCGAGCACAAAGCTTTAAGAGGCTGCTCTTGTCATCTGGGGACGAAGGGGAAAAAAAGAAGAGCACGGCCGGCGAGGTGATGACATCGAGATGGACGAGAGGAAGGCCCCGGGCGGCGCGGGACGACGTGGTCCCGGCGGTGCCCCGCCGCGGCCGGCGACGTGACTGGGCTGCGGAGCGCGTCGCTGAAGAGGACGATCGCTCTGCTGGTCCTCCGCAGACGGGCGCTGAGGTCTGTACGCAGACCGTGCGAGGGAGCTAGAACCACGCGAACTGGCCCGTGTGGGAGCAGGAAAGACTGAAAAGTCGTCCAGCGTCTCTCCCTCCCTCCGGCTCTCTTCTTTTCTCTCCCGCCTCCCCTGCGGCCGCTCTCCTTGCTGCGTTCTTGCTGCGGGTTCCACCTGCGAGCTCTCGCGGTCCGCGCCCATCTCTCCCCCCTCTTTTCTTTCAGCATTCTTATCTCCGACCGCGTTTTCACCCGGGGAGCCTGACAAGCCACACCGGAAGGCTGCGTCGTGCCATTCAACCGCTCCGCTCCACAGCGCCTGCGGATCGCACGCTTGGCTCCTCCCCGCGCTGACGGTGTCCTCCCTGCACCGGTGTGTCGTCCGCAGGCCGTCCCCCACCGCCTGCGCTCAGCGGCCTCAGCCCGTCGTCGGACACGGCGAGCTCGTCCTTCCCTCTGCCTCGTATCCTCATTGATCCTGGTAAAATAATGCCGATGTGCAGCTCCAGCTCTTGAGGGTTTCCCGTATTCGAACCTCGAGCGGTGAAGCATCTGTTTAGCACAGTATTCGTAAGTGGATCTCCGTGGCATTCGGCCCCGTCATCCCCGCCTTGGCCAGGAATTGATCTCATTGGCAACCTCAGGATATCTCCAAGGGCGTATCATTAGGCATATTTTTTTTTTGCTCGTGTTTCTTTCCCGCTTCATCGCCCTCTACTCGATAATTTCTTCGTGTCTGCTTGGAGGGTCTTTGGAAGCTCTGACAATGCGCCGCGGAGCTCCACGAGTCTGATTCCGCCGACGTCATCGACCCATTGACCCCATCTAGTCCACCATGCGTCTTCTCTGATGCTCTTGCCTGGCTTTCAGATTGGAGACTGAGAGAGTGAGAGAGAAATTGAACAAGTCATGCGGCGCCATGGCAGATTCGGTGGAGGGTCTACCAAGGCCGCTCCTCGCCTCTCCGACACCGTCTCTTTAATACATACCTTCAACTCCGAAACAAATCCAAACCGTCCCCTGCGCCCCTCACCATTGGCATCATCGCAGATCCAGGGCATGCCCCTGGATCTTGTCGATCGGATACGTTCTTTCCCTTTGTTCCAGTCCACGCCGGAGTCGTTCCTGGCCGAAGTTGGGGCGCATCTCCGTCCCCAGTTGCATTCGCCCAACGACTACATACTAACGGAAGGCGATGAGGCCAAAGCCATGTACTGGTTGGTCCGGGGCGCGGTAGCGGTCACGTCACGGGATGGTGAGAGCGTATATGCAGAGCTCAAGCCAGGCGCTTTCTTCGGGGAGATCGGAGTTCTGATGGATCGACCCCGAACGGCAACTATCATCGCCCGGACACGATGCTTGCTCGTAGTGTTGACTAAGGAGGATTTCAGGAAGATACTCCCACGGTTCCCGGAGGTGGAACGGGCAATCAGAGAGGAGGCTCAAGAGAGATTGACGATCCTTGAGAAGAAGAAGAAGCAGCTGAAAGAGGCTGCCGCCTCGCCTTCTGACCCATCTGGTCTCAATCGAAGAGGCTCAAAGAGAGTGAGGGACAGCTCCTCGGGAGACTTGGCTGTCGGGGAGCAAGAGGACAATAACGTCATCAAAAAGCGCAAGTCCCCAAGCCCGGGCCTAACAGATGGGACGGCAGCGAGCCCGCTGGCGAATGGAATGGTTAACGTTCGACTTCTGCTGAAAGAACTACCTTTATTCTCCGGACTGCCTCCAGATTTACTTCATTTCCTTGGTCTAAATGCACAACCGCGGTCGTACCCTCCCTTCACGGATATCATTCGACAAGACTCCCAGGGACGCGAGATATATTTTATTGTCAGGGGTGAAGTCGAAGTCATCAACGAGAAGCCGGAAACCCAACATCCACGTAATAGACCGGGCGATCCAGGAAAGCGAGGAATCGAGGTCAAGGCTCGATTGAGACAGGGGCAGTACTTTGGGGAGGTTGTTAGTCTCTCTCTTGCGCCGCGCAGAACTGCGACTGTCCGCTCTGTCACTTCCGTGGAGTGTCTGATGATAAGCGGAGAAGTTCTTTCCCAATTCTGGGAGAGGTGCCCGAAGGACGTCCGACAGCAGGTCGAGACCACGGCCAAGAAAAGACTTGTATCTGCCTCTGATGGTGATGTTGTAATGGCTGATGCAGCTGACACGACGCCGTCTATCAACGAACTTGCAATAGACGAGAAAGTCAATATCGCCGCCTCGAGGAGACGGTCTATGCCGCTTGTGACGCTGACAGAAACGGAGTTGGACAGTCCACACAAGGCCAGCCGGATAGAGGACCGGCCCGTCTTGAAACCATCAGATCCGGACCCGTTCCTAAGTGTCGGGTTAGACAACGTGCGACTGAGATCTCGGCGTGGATCACTTGCACCCCCTACCCCTGAAGAGGCCTCCGGAGAACAACAACGTCAATCGCCGTCAAATGGGTCCCGCTCTGCTAGTTCATCTCACCTGGAAGTTCCAGAGGGAGTTGAAAACTCAAAGCCGCAAAAGCCTGTCCGACGTCCTTCCAACTCTGAAAATCGAGGAATTCTGCCCGAAAATATCCTTGTGAACATTTTCCAATATCTTGAGCTTCACCATCTTCTTCGCCTTCGGGCTGTATGTCTCCGCTGGTCAGAGATCCTAAAAAAATCGCCCGATCTCCTTCGGCATCTGGATCTTAGCATATACAACCGGAAAATCACAGATGAAGTTCTTACTTCGATTATTTGTCCCTTCGTTGGTGATCGCCCTCGATATATCGACATCAGTAACTGCTTCCATATCACAGACGAAGGCTTCATGGCGTTGGCTAATACGTGCGGTCATAACGTCATAGCGTGGAAGATGAAAAGCGTATGGGACGTAACCGCATCCGCGATCCTTGAAATGGCCGGCAAGGCAACGGGTCTACAAGAAGTCGATTTGAGCAATTGCAGAAAAGTCAGCGACACGCTCTTGGCCCGCATCGTCGGCTGGGTCGTGCCAGCATCAACGTATGCACAGCAGCAGAATCTAAATGATAAGGCTGCAAAAGGAGCGATAAAGCCTACCATGCAGACTGCAGCTGGCGTCGTCTTTGGCTGCCCGCAGCTGAAGAAACTGACGCTGTCATACTGCAAACATGTCACAGACCGTTCCATGCACCATATTGCCTGCTATGCTGCGGCTCGTCTTGAACAGGTTGACTTGACACGCTGCACAACAATCACAGACCTAGGATTCCAGTATTGGGGAAATGCTCAGTTCACGAGGCTGCGGAAACTCTGCCTGGCAGACTGCACTTACCTGACAGATAATGCCATTGTGTATCTGACAAATGCAGCCAAGCAGCTGCAAGAATTGGATCTGGTGAGTCTAAAAGCGCCCTATTCGAAGATTGTCGGCTAACGCGCATATTTCAGTCATTCTGCTGTGCTTTGTCAGATACGGCAACAGAAGTCCTTGCCCTTCAGTGCTCCCAGTTGACCCGTCTCAATATGTCGTTCTGTGGCTCCGCCATCTCTGATCCGTCACTACGCAGTATTGGCCTCCATCTCCTGATGCTCAAAGAGCTGTCAGTCCGGGGCTGCATTCGCGTCACAGGCGTAGGCGTGGAAGCTGTGGCCGAAGGCTGTAGTCAGCTCCGGTATTTCGACGTCAGCCAATGCAAGAATCTTACGCCTTGGCTTGAATACGGCGGAGATCTCAAATACAGGGACAGGATACATTTCGAGACAGTCGCTCAGAACGGCAAACTTTACCGGTGACCACCTCATTCCAGGCTTTAATAGTTTTTGAGCCCATCATTTTCGTGTCCCCGTGCTCAGTGGCATCTATCTCGCAAAATCTAATGGTCGAAATGGTCTCTAATCTCTGATATGAACTTCCCTGGTCGTTTCATATTCCCTTGTACCAATCGTTCATGATTCCCCTGGCAACTTTGTTCCATGCATTCCACTATATCATCCACCCGTCTTCCGATATTTCGCTTTCCTCTTATTGTCCAGATGTATCAATGATTCATGACAATGGTCAGCGTGCGCCACTGAATCGATGTCCCGTCGCCCCCCTTCTACCTAACTAACGTACCTCTTTTTTTCTTCGTCAGTGATACGGCTGGACTGAGATTGGCATCTGTATTTGCGTTTTGCTTTCAGGGCATTCTGCGTGCGGATTCTTGGCCAGAGCAGGCGTGTGAGGAGTTTTGGAGAGGGCAGACAATCGCCAGCGTTTTCTGATAGGGAAGCGGCGTTTTCATTTTTTGGTTGGCAGTGAGGACTCGAGCATCCGTGGTTTGTGTCTTACCTTAGATGTGTCGTATTTTGGGTTATCTGGGTTTCCAGATAGAAGAATTCAGTCTTTTCTTGGAGCTTCAAAACAGCATCCGGCTTTGTTTGACTTGAATGAAAATCCATAAGTCTCCTTTCTTTCTGCAGCGTTTCTTTAGTTTCATGCATTGTCTCATTGTCTTTCATAAAGAAACAGTCTTATGGACCATACAAAAGCATGAACCCTCTCACTAAAAGTGAAAGAAAGTCAACAATGGCTCCTTTGCTAACATGTGTATGACAACCCCGTCGTCTCCTGATGAGAATGCCCTGCTGGTCCATGCGTCTCTGTTATGTCGTGCAGTAGATAATGCAAGAAGCCAAATAGATATTTCCTCGGGAGGGAGGTAAAAGGAGCATATGCATTTTACCTCAACGGCTTTTGCTTGTGACAAAGCCCCCTTTGACTCCTATTATTACTCACTAACCTACCATTATCTAGGGACCAGAAATCTGTTCCAGAACATGTGGACATGAAAAGATTCCTCTAAGTGTGAAAACAAGCACCGATTGCAACGGGCTTTCGGCTCAATTGGGGCGACAATACATCCTAGACGCCATACTTTCTTTCCACGACTCTGACTATAGATTTGTCGCATAGGATCACTTTGTCTCGTCAACATCTTTGTCTGTTGAAAGAAGAGATCGCAAAATGGATTGCTTAGCTAGGGGAGACTCTTGTCCCCTAATATCTATAAGATCTTGTGCCTGGGCGATCTCCTGCTTGTCTTTCCGGTGCCATTCCTCACTATCAAGACTATTGCAGCTCGCTGTAATACCTTCTTAGCAAATATTCTTCCGCTTTCACGGCCGCTTGCCTTCTCGGATTATTCCTCAAGCTTTCATCGTTTCCCACATTTCTTGGATCTTGCCTTTTGTGTCTGGTTAATCTACTGTACCTTTCCGCAAAGATGTCTGATGATAATAATACCAGGAAGAGGACTTTTGATATTTTCAATGAAGATAATGGAGATACAACCCAGTTCCCTATGGGATACATAAATGACGACAACAACAACAACAACATTGAAGGTGATACGGATGCTCAAAATACTGGACTTCAGGACACTCTGAATGAGGGTGAATCTTCAAATGCGAATATAGTCGGGGACG
>JGI26055J44792_1000255_pt1 | contig 12418 bp, 8 predicted proteins | sample HigsolmetaGSP17D_FD_44792 | JGI IMG/M metagenome (IMG submission 44792)
GCTTACTACTCCGTACCATCCACAACTTGGCCTTTGGACTCGTCCACCTTTCCACACGTGAAGACAGCGCCAGGGCCAGACCCCTGCTGACCGCCCCCACTCACCGCCCAACGGACATGGAAACTCACACAAGTTCAGTCTGAGGCTAGCTGTCTACAGAATACGGACCTATGAATCATGTTCGTTTGAAGAGATGGAGAGAATTCCTCGTCCTCATAGGAGAAAAGCTAATATTGGCTTTTTTGTTCATCGCTTTTTTTTTTCATCTTTCCTCTTTTGAACCCGAGATCTACCATCCAAGCTAGCTACAGTACAGGCCTTTCCATCCAGTCCAGTCCAGTCCAGTAAGCAGATTGCCCTCGAAGGTAGATCGAATGAACGGAGAGTTCCTAACAAGGATTGTTGCTTCCTAGCTATCCCCAAACATTCCCCTTCCACTTCTCCATCTAGCGAAAACGATGAAAAGTGGCTGGCAGCGAGTTTCTCGTTGCCACAGGCCTTTTTTTTCCTTCTTTTCCCCCTTGCAGAATGAAAGGCAACCTCCCTTAGTTCCTCCAGTGGCATGCTGCATTCCGCGATGTCGTGGAAACAAAAAGAGAAAAATCCCCATACAGGATGAAAGAATAACCTTCGCACAAAACGCCACTTCCTTAAGATACTTAGGTCAATGTGCCCCCGTTTAGCTCCCTCCCTCGCTTCACTTTGCTGTGCCATGTTGATAGAAAGAAGATGTACTGTACAAGAGACAATCGTTTTGAGGATCCATCTCCCACATGCAGAGTAATACAGGAAGTTGACAGGATGATGGAAATTTAGTAGCATTGGGGAAAATGTCAACAGGGTCATTCATGCAAGCCGAGCAAAGCGAGTAAAAAAAGTCATGAGAAGAGTGAAGTAACAAAAAGTCAAAAGTATTTCGCCAATCCAACCGGGCAAACAGACAGAAGCAGCAGCCGCCAAGAACAGAGAGAGGTGGGAAAATCAATAGAAAAAAAAAGGAATAAGGAGAAGTGGGGAAGCTATAATAACTACAGGTGAAGGTCATGCCAGCCGCCAACTAGATCAAGGTCTTCGTCGACACTGCCATCGTAACCGTTGGAAGGATATTTATTATTAGCCTTCCTGGGCTTAATTGTATCGAAGGCATCGCGACGCCAGTCCCTGTCCAGGAAATGGCGGCGGTGACGGTCGTTGCCTGCCAACACGTCCTTTTTGCCCCAGTTCCCATGGTCGCATCCTTGCGAACCAAGACCACAGTCCCGTCTCCAGCTCATCATCATACTCTGTTGCTTCGTAGGACTAGATCCCTCCTCCTTTGGCTGATAGTTCCTCCTCCTATTGCCCAACTCAACCCACTTGTCGAGATTGGATTTTTTGGGCGGTGAATAACGGAAGTTTCGGAAGCGGCCGCTACGAGCAGGAGTCTCATTCTCCGGATCGAGTGCTTTTGCAGGAGCCCGGATTGGTTTGCTGCCAGGTACATCCTTCGGGCTCTGGGAACGCGCGTTTACCAAAGAAGATGTCTTCGGCTCGCAGAGGCCAGTCGGTCGGGAAGGTAGATCCTCATCCTTGCTCTCTTGACTCCAGCTGCGAGAGTTTTGCTCACGGCGCTGCTGCAAGGCGAGCTCCTCATTCTCCGACTCCTCTTCATCCCAAAGGTCGCTCCAGCTCTTGGAAATGGTGTCATTTTTGTTCTTGCCAAAGATCATGGACATCGAGGGCAATGGCTTGATAGCATGACTGGGAAGAGATCCAGTGATTGGGACCGGATCAGAAGAAGGAGGGTAAGGACAGTCACGCTGACGGATGGTCATAGACTTGAAGGATTCACCAAGAGCTGAATCCACCACTGACCCTACCGACGGAGTCTGTGCGTGAACCGAGTACCAGGAAGTGCCAGCAGTTTCAGAGGCTGGGAAAAGATCTTCAGAGTAGCTCTCGTTATCTGGGATGGCGGACAGCTGACGAATGGCCTGCGGCGGGGTGGACTGCAGTGCCTTTGCCCACGGGAATGAGTCAACCTGGTTGATCTGCAGGCTTTGAAGAGAAGGCGTCCGCAGAGGTTCGCGGTTGGCACTAGCGGGAACCACATCTCGGTCTTCGGTGCAGAAGTCGTCCAGGATCTCGTCGTCAGTCGTGAAGCTCACTGTTCTTAAGATGGCATCACGAACGGCAGACAGAGACCGCTTCTCGGGATCCAGAGCCAATGCATGCCTCAAGATCTCGAACGTATCCTGAGACATGTTTGGGAAAACGTCAAAGAGGGACTGGCGATCACGAACGTAGTCCGCAAAAAGGACATCGGACTCCGTTGGCGTGGTGAAAGGGTTCCGCGCAAACAGGATGTTGAGCAGGCAAATGCCGATAGACCAGATATCAGCCTTCGCAGGAGAGTAGCCCGTTGTGGTCGGATCGTATTGCTCCGGGGCCATGTAGCGGTCACTCCCAACACAAGCCTCGTAGCACCAGGGGCTGCGGGTAGCCAGGCCAAAATCTCCAAGTTTCATCGACCCATCCTGAGTCAAAAAGATGTTTTCTGGCTTGATATCCCGATGGTAAAGGCCATTCGAGTGCATAAACTCAACAGCGCTGATGAGCTGCAGCATGAAGTCACGCACGTGCTCCGTTTCGAGAGGACCTCTGTTGAGCCTGATGGCCTCATAAAGGTCACCATTCGCGCAGTACTCCAAGACCAGGTAGATATGCGCACCGGTCTCGAACGAATGGATCAGGTTGACGATGTTGGGATGGTACCCGAGGCGTCTGTGGCACTCAAGTTCTTCAGATCGGTCATCGACGGCCAGGGAGGTAGAATTTGAATCCGCAGAGGATGCCTTTGTCAGACATTTGATGGCAACATCCTCTCCAGTCTTGGTGTCTTTGGCAAGAAAGACCATCCCAAAGGAGCCATGGTTTAGGGGAGCCACTGTCATGAAACGCCCATCCAGGAGCTGTCCCTCGACAAACTTGTCCTTCAAGCACTCCATGCTTGTAAGGCTCGGATAGAAGTGACTCCTAACTGCTGGAGGACCGATCGGAGAGACGGACAAAGATGAGAAGATTAAAGGTCGTCGAGTATAGACCGCCCAATGGAGAGTGCTATCGACAACAATCCGCTTGAGCGAGTCTTCGTGACAAAAGAAAATTATGGACAAATAAAATCAATAAAGACAAGCTGGACCAGTGCAGCTAAGGCAATATGATGCGTGAAAGGATAAGAATAGCTCAGGTCCGCAACCACAAGTACTCAAGGTAGCCGCCAATGACCAAAGAGAATAGAAAACTCAACAAAACTCCGGATCGTCGAGTCTGAGGCTCATATAAATATCACAAAATGAGGATATGTCGACAAAGGAAATCAATCGATCGGCCGGGAAGGCACTGGGCGCGGTACCAGTAGCCGCAGGAGTAACGATGGTAGGAAAATTATAGAGAGCGTTATAGTTTCATCGGCATGTATTGGAGAATGGAAAAGGCGACGGCCAAGTGAGAAAGAAAAATAATAACGGAAAAAGAGCGCGTCGAAGAGATCAAATGATAACCCACGGCAGGTGGAGGAGAGAAAAAAAAAACGTAAGCGGATCAAGGAGTCGAGATGCGATCGCTGCGTAAGATCGTGACGGTAATTGAGAAGATTGTAGCCTCGCGAGCTATATCGGCCTTCGAACACCTGGTTTGAAGGGAAAGCGGTCGTGACTCAGCGTGTGAACGAGACGCGGTACGTTGGCAAGACGCTGAAGAGGCGTAGAATCCAGGAAGAGTACAAGTATATCCTCGGAGTACGGAAGCCGCAGACAGGAGCTAGGATGGACGGTTGAGATCCTCGAGCGGACTTCGGTGAACCCGGGCTGTGTTGTTTTTCTGTTGACGTCTTGATAGTGTTGGCACACTAGATCAACAAGTCATCACTGGGGCCAGGGTTCGTGCTTCGAAGATCCAGTCCGAGCAGCGCTTTGAGTCAGAGACAATGGCGTTTGACAACACCCACACCCCGCTCCAGCAGGTGAAACGCAGTGAGGTTGCTCGTAATGTGTCAAGACGAGAAAATGTCAAGCAGCTCTGCAGGACAGGATTCAGAAGAAGACGCTCGAGGTCGTTGCAGCCTAGGTGTGTTTTGCTGCGCTGCCGTTCGGAAGCCGAGGAGAGACTTGGGGAGGAGAGAGGCGCGAGAGAGGAAAGGGGGGTATAGGAAGAAGTGCACTCCGAAGGGCAGATAGAATTAAGGACCGGTCTATCGGGTCTTCAGCAAGAGCACTATCATCCTGCGAGGTGAGGGGGGTGGACGGAGAGAGGCGTGCGGGAGAGATGGAGAGTAGGGGGAGGGCGATGAGTCGAAGAGCAGGAAGTACGTAGGAGACGGGATGGGAGGCGGGAGGAAGCAGCGAAGAGGAGAAGAGCAGGAGGAGCAACGAAGGAAGAAGAGAACGGGACAGAGGACGGCAGGGCAAGTCGGTGAAGGAGGGATGGGACGAGGAGGACGAGGACCAGGCAGGCAAGATAGAGGGATCTCTTGAAGGGAGGGAGGGGAGGGCCGGGAGCCAGCACGAGAAGGTGCTGGTAAGCTGGGGGAGCAGCCCGGCCCGGGAGGCGAAGGCGGACGAACGAGGGAGAAACACTGACCTCAGCCAATGACGGCTGCAGTGGGGGGAGGCTGGGTCCCGGGCTTACCGTATCGATACCGCTTCGGGAAGCGGTCCAGCGGCGCGCCGGGACCAACGAGGGTTTCCTCGTGGTAACGATACGTGGGCGACTGCTGAAACGGACACAACACCAGCATCTACGGCGTGCGACAGCGCCCACCCGGGCAGCCTTACGAGTCGCTGCGCTGGACGGCTGGGCAACGCATGCCATCCCTGAGGGCGAGCAGGAACTCCCTGTGCTGCAGGGCCTAGAGGGCAAGCCGCATAGGGTTTCGAGCTTACAGCAGGCTCCGTAGCTGTCCAGTCCTGCCGAATCTTCCAGAGGTCCCCGCGCTGAGTCACCCGTTCATGTCTGCGCCGATGCCTGCCTGCCGCGGACAGGAGTAACTACTACTGCTACTGACAATCCTCGAGATCCATCATTCCTTTTCTGACCTCGTCCTCTTCCGTCATCGAACGGTCCGTCCAGTCGTCGACGTCTCACGTGGCCTTCTGCCCTTGCGCGCGGAGTCTAAAACGGCCCAGACAGGTTATCGCAGCGCCATGAATCCCCGCCAGCCCAAGATTGCGGCTGGCCGGCGAATCACATCTGTTGGTCCTCCCCAATGACCTGGCAGGTTCCGCGCCGGTGCCCAGTTTATGCAGGCATAACTTTTTGGCGGTGGTCCGGTCGCCAGATGAGCTCCTGCAGCTCGAAAAGGCGCACGACAGGCAAAATGAGATCGCCGTCACTCGCAGGCGATCCAATCTGGAGTCAGGGACCCGGCACGACAATGGTGGCCGATCCATGCTGGGCGAGTCCGGACGGCGGCGGGGCCATGGCGGTGGCACCATTCCCCTTCTGCCCCCGGCGGCCAATGGGGAGCGCTGCTCCAGAATACTATTTTCAAGGTGCATGACGCCAGCGAACTTGTCGGCAGTGGAGTGGTGACACTCTGGAGAAGGAGGTGGAGGCGCCGCGGTCACGCTTGAAACTGGGAAATTATGCACCTCCTGATGCTCGTCGCGAGTCCTGCTGCGGAGGAGCGCGTTCTGGGTGCTCGGAGCTTCTTCCCTGGACGAACCCGCGCTGGTGATTTCCAATGCGCAGCGGTGGGGATCTGCGGCAGAACCGGCTGCGTCGTGCCCTCCCCAGCATCTGCCTCAGACGCGGTGCCGCACGGTCGCAGGGCTGTCCCTCCGGATCAATTGCTGCCTCTGCGCGTGACGGGGAAGCTGTCTGCTCTCGGACTGTCCTGCGCTCCGTACCTGACGTCGGCGCAGATCTAGGCGGTGAGCGGCGTCGCGACTTGACCCTTCTCGGCCTAGCCGCGTCCTGACCGCCTCCGTGGTCCGCCCCCGTATGTTACTGCCTGCGCACGTCGTGCTTGACGCGTCCAACGGGTTGACGTGGTTGCGCCTGTCCCCTCCCTCCAGATCCCAGGATCACGCGATATGCTTCCGTCTCGTCAGAATCGTTCTTCTTGCAGGTCCTTGCTGCTCGATCCCGCGTCGGTCCATCCCCTTCTCTGGCCAGCCCTCCATATTTCGTCGCTCCTCGAGGCCCCCCACGATACAGTCGGCCATCCTCCGTAGACGATAGACGACGATGAATGGACTCTTTGTTATCGGACCCCGCCAATCCGAAGCGGTCGATAAGTCGACACTGGTGATGCGGTTGCACGGTTGGATATCCAAGAAGCACTCTGTATCTGGCTCATGAGCATACCTATGTGTAGACGTTTATCAAAACTGCCAGAGTGTTGTGCTTTCACAGACTCCAACTGCGATGGCGTGCTTTCTGGGAAAGATTTCCCGGGGAGGCGATGATGCCATTATTGACTTGCTCGAGAACACCTGCCATTCGTGCTACGCCACTAGGATGTATCAAACAACAGATGTCTTCCTGGAACTAACCTGCTCGTGTCCGAGTTGGAGTAATCTAATTTTAACTAGCATTGCAGTGGATTTGTCTTCCAACGCTCACCCCTTTTTCGTTTTTTTGTCTTTCACGCCTATGGTCTTACCCCGCTTCTTGATAACGCCCTGCTCTGGTCCGGGCGGGAAAATCCCTACGGACATGGCATGCCGCGCAAGGGCAGCTAGTGTTGAACCCCGGGAACATTTGAAACGGCCATTTCGAGTAAAGCCGCCCCAGCTGGTACACATGTTTGGAAGACATGTTTCGGAGGTCAATGCTGCTTCTCTTAGCCGCTGCCATTGTCAGAAAATAATCTCAAGTCCCTGGATCTGGAGTGCTCTGTTCGCGTCCTGGTCTATCCTGGGTTCCACATGGTACTTGCGGCAACTCGCGCCCAGTCATCTGGTTTTTAGCATTGCCCCTGGCGCTTAGTGTCGCCGTGTCTAATCTCAACATCTATCATTTTCCGTCGATGGATGATGCTGAACCCAATATCTTATTATTGTCGAGGAGGAATAAACTAATCGAGAACCAAGAGAAAATGTGTGAAAAGGGATGGTCGTTCTTAACTTCGTGTTATGCACACTCATGGAAATTGCGCACTTCCTCTGCTCCCGTTTGCTACTCTCCACGTGTACGGGAGTAGCCGTTTATCTCTCTCCACGACCCTATGAACGACCGCTCATGGTACGTATGTACTCCGTACGCACTACAAGAATGCTAGTCTGTCTGCTTCTCACTAACTGTGTGCGTCGAAGGCGATCAGTCAATGAGCACAAATTGATATCTTTATCGAACCAAGCCAATGTTCTTGTTCATCATCTTGAGACTTCGTCCCCTTACGCGTGGTTCTCCATTGCCATTATCACTCTCGTTCTTGTCCATATATATTCCAGCTGTCCTCACCTCACCTCGTCCTGCCACATCCCCAGGACCGAGTGCGGGTAGCGAACTTCATCTGACATTCCAGAGCCGTGATGACCAGCACCACATCATTTCCACTTGCATCATCCCCGAAGCTCTCTCCTTCGAAGCTAACCACCTAGGGCGATACACAATTGCGAATTATTGCGGGGTATCGTGTCACTGCCACCCTTTGTTTCAAAGCTCACTGCTCGAGCTCGGCGGGTCCCAATAGCGATGCGCTGGGGAAACGCGGCCTGCAGGACTGCATTCGAAACATTCCGTCCAAAGACACACATGTGGCTCTTGACGCATACATATGGGTCGGGTCCGGGGGTCCGGGAGGCTGGACAACGCGCATTGTGTCCACAGGACAGTACGCAATAAAGGGAGAAGAGGTCTTGAACGTGGGACAGTCTCGCAGATCATGCTGTACTCCGTATCGCAAGCAACGTGTGAAACGAAGGCACGTAGTCACAGCATATCATACTATTCTCAATACGGAGAAGTGGAAATGAATGGAGTGGGTACTGATATACCAGGCGCCAGGTCTCGCCCTTGATTAAAAAGGGATATGAATATGATTACAGTACTATACCAGCAAGCGGCTTGTCTCAAGTGACTCCTTGGATCTAGGGAGGCGCCAAGTCGTGAGCCAACACTAGCCAGCGCTATGTGCCCACACCTACCCATCTTGACTACACGGTGTATACGCGTATTTTAGTCGGATTATTACCGCAGAAAGGAATGGGTGAATGAAAGGGGCAACGTGCTTGATTTCTATTGCCTCCACGTCCGTCGGATCGGTCTTTCCATTACCTGACAATTTGAGATGGTCAATGGCAAGGAAGCCTGTTTGCTGATCCTTGGCATGGAGCAGTCATAGGCTGCTAAATTCATGGAAGAGACCAATTAGCAGATAGAAAAGACGTTAGTACGCGTTTAATATTTAGATAATTGGGCCTTAATTACGGGCAAACCGGATGTTTCCGGGTATACCGATTCTCTATATGTTTTTGGACACGTGGTGTCTACCACGATGTCAACGGTACTAAGGTACAGTCCATACTCGGATTTCGAAATGGCTCAATTATGGAACCATCCATAATTGCCATAGTGGTAATAGGATACCATACTTGCCTCCTGCTTCTGGCCCCATCAGCGAGAAATGAGAGGCAGACTAATAAAATCATTACGAACCGCCTAGATAATCTGGATGTCTGAAGGTATATTTATTAGAATGCCGAGTAGGTACACTACCTAGGTACTTGCCTAACTTACCAACCGTATATGTAGGATTCCGCCCAAGTATACAGTAGGCAGCTTCAAAGCGACCCAACCGACGATGAATGCAGAATCTCTTGAGGTATAAGGTGAAGGCGCGGCCGAAGACAGTAACCAACCTTTGAGCGTCCGGCTCCTTCAATCATCCATGCGCCTTTTCGCAACCATCCGTATATGAATGGCTCTTGCTCTGTATTTTATCAACTGATTTTTGAGACTGAGAGGAGATTCAGCAGAGCTCAGTGAGACCTCCAACGCATCTTCTATGTGAGATGTCGTTACTTTGGGGGTCCATTTCGGATGGTGATCGACCCAACGATGGTTGGCCGTGAATTGGAGCCGGCCCCGCAACGCCCAAAAAAAAGGAACAAGGGCCTTTCTCCCCCGCGACGCCACACTTGGACGTTCGACACCGCGCAGGGCGATGAGCCGCTCGGATTTGCTGTCGTTGGCCCTAGACTCTGAACTATGATAATCTTCCCACTCACCAGGACCAAGGTCACGTTATTGATCGCCGAACATGCAATATGAGCAAGCGTCCGTACGACGAGTCTGCGTCTCGTCAGGGCTCGAATCACACTCGGCCAGCAGACGCATCGGAGCCCGCCGATAGCAGTAATAATGGCCTTCCTCCAATCAATGCACTTCTATCTCCAGCCGGAGCACATGAGAAACCAGGGACCCATACTAAGAGGCCCAGAAATTTCATTGCGACTGTGGTAACTACTCCCGTTTTTATCCCTTTTATCCCTGAGCTATCTCTGCTCCCCCTTTCCAGGTGCTGCTTAAATGCACGCAGACAAGAGATAATGCTGAGGACATGTTAGGCATGCGAAAATTGTCGATTGAAGAAGACAAGATGCGACGAATCCAGACCAAAATGCGGCCTGTGCAAGTCCCTTGGCCTCGAATGCGTGTACAACGAGCGCAAATTATCAAAGTCGGTTTGCTCATGATCCGTTCCAGTTTCTCTTTTCTTCTATGCTGATAGGTAGAATGCAGAAAAGATTCATCGTTGAGCATGATCATGAGCACCCTGCATCGGCTAGAGACGAAGCTAGAAAATCTCCCTCTGACGATCCAGAGTAACATGCAGCCAACCACAGGGCATATCCTGCAGACCCTGGAGGCGCTCAGAGACACTCAGGCTCGAGTGCTGAGCAGCAGCAGCATGAGAGCCTCTTCTAATACGTTTTCGCAGACCACAAGTCCTTCAATGGCAGAACAGAGTGATTTTGAAATAATCGAGCACCAGGATTCCCCCGATTCAAAGGGGCAAATCCCGATCTCATTCAGTCAACACGGAGTAGTTCTCTGGCCTGGTGCCCGGGCAATCCTTCCCGAACGGCTCCTTGCAGCTCATGAGAGGCTGGGGAAGAGCTATGTAATCGATATTGAGATGAGCAGACCACCCCTTCCGATGTATATCCATCCGTTTCCCCCACAAGCCGGGGAGAGCTGGTTGGAAACACTGCCTTTCACTATGATCAAGGGGCTCTCAGATGCCTTCTTCGCTACATTTAACCCATTTACGCCCATCATGGACAAATGCTTTTACTACTCCTTTACCCTTGGTTCGGTAATGGAGAACGGATTCGGCTACACTATTGAAACTTGCCTGGTCCTTAACGTTATGGCATTAGGCTGTCTTGCTATACAAGCTCACCAGGAAGGGAACTACCCTCTGCCAGGTACTCGCAGTCTTCAGTTTGAGCCTCCGGAGTGGATGAGCGTGATCGAGGAGGAGCCACCTGGACTGCGTTTCTTCAACGAGGCACGCAAACGTATTGGCTTTCTGATGTGTGATAACGATCTGCAAAGTTGCCAATTCTACCTGCTATCGGCGTAAGTATTCATCTTTCTTTTTCCCTGGCTGCATAATATGCAGAGACGATCCCTGACTCCTTCGCAGTGTATATTATACCCAAATAATTCGTCCAATGGATTCATGGGCAATGATTAACCGAGCAGCCGCCTGCTGTCTTTCAATGCTTACGAAGTATACCTCCCCTTTACCCGCGATATACTCTGCTCTTAACTGACGCTGAGCGGCAGCCACGACATCAATTTCGACGAGTGGGAGGGGGACATGAAATCCCGAGTATACTGGAACACGTTGATGTATGAGACTATCCTCGTGCAGGAATTACATCTAGCCCCTAGTGGCATCTCACGCCTCGAGGACTATGTGCCCATCCCGAAATTCATCAATTTCAATTTAGCAGGTCTTCCGGCTCCCAGACTCCTTCCCTCGGACCAGCAGGATGATTCTTTCTTCCAGTATCACTTTCTCGCTCAGGTAGCTCATCGAATCATCCTGACTCGAATTCGACATAGTTTGTACTTCTATTGTGAGTTCTGTGTCTCTGCTTCAGCCATCTACCCACCAGAGTGTCGTCTCACTTCAGCGTACATGACGTTAACACATCTCTTGACGTAGCCGAGTCAGGGACATTCCCACTTCCCGCGGTCAACGCGGAACTGCACCATCAACTCGAACAGTGGCGCTCGAATCTCCCTCCAGCCCTCCAATTTTCTGATTACCCAGGCACGACTCCAACCGACACCACGCCACCATCCGCCGTTCCACACCTGTCAGCAGATCCCCGTCGCCCAATATCTCCCGCCACGGCCGTCGCGGAAGCGATGCTCCGTGGAAGGTACAAGATTGCCAAGTTTCACATCGGCCGTCCGTACCTGTACAAGGCACTACGTGCACCGGACTCCTTGACGAACGACGACCTGGAACAGGTCAAGAGCGGGCTTCAGAACGCGATGGACTGGCCGATCGTGAAAGGCGTCTTCTGCGTGATGAAGAGCTGCATCCCGATCAAGTTTGCGTTTTGCTCTCAGTAAGTCGATCCTTTATATTTTGTCCTCTCTCTCCTCTCAGAGACCTATCATATATTCGTCGTCACCTGATCATAAGAATCGCGCCGCATGGGGGAAATTCAATTTCTAACATTTCTGTCGTGATTCCAACAGGTTCTTCGGCCAAATCCTCCTCTTCTACTGCATCTCAAACTCGCCAAACCCACGACTCCGGCAGACGCTCCCTCTCGGCTGGGAGCGCTGGCGCGACGACATGCTTCTCTTCCTGGAGGAGTGCGCACCGTACAGCCCGGCTATTGCCAAGGATCTGGAGCTGTTGCGATTGCTGTAATATTTTTAATTTTTCCTTTTTCTTCTTTTTCTTTTTTAATAGCTATATATATACCTTATTGTTCCACTTTTTCCTTTTTATTATTCCGGGGCGGAGTAAGTACGGCACTTTTTTCTTTTCTTTGACTGTTAAAAAGTTGTGTCGGAGTTGGCTTTTTGCTTTCTTACTTTCGCGGCGTTTTTATTATTATTTTTTTTTTGGGAATCTATGGTGTCTGCCATAGACAAATGGACCTTGTGGCATATCCTGAAAGAGCGAACGGCGCTTGTCAACGGTACTGAAAGGAACCATCTGTATGTATGTTTAAGAAATGATGACGAATATTTAATTATGGGAGACTTGGAGCTCCAAGTTTGAATCAAATCAAAGCTCCTCCTTGCTTTCTGCCACTCCATCCTGATACACCGTACGCACCTGGTAAACGGCACGAGGTAGGTATCGTTTGAGACATTGATATCGACTATAACTAGAGCAATGTTGTTATTATAGCTACACAGACCAGAGACGTAATCAGGAAAGAAAGAAAAA
>JGI26055J44792_1000257_pt1 | contig 12393 bp, 13 predicted proteins | sample HigsolmetaGSP17D_FD_44792 | JGI IMG/M metagenome (IMG submission 44792)
CCGCAGGAGGCTGCTTGGATGAATCATGAGCTTTGCTTGCCTGGGGTTCTTGAGGTGGACCTTGATCCTTAGACTTTACATGTAAGTCGACTTTATCATATTCCTTCTGTTCTGCATTTACACAAGGATCGGTGGACGAAGTCGGGACTTGTGGCTCAGTACCACTTATGAGCGAACTCGTCAGATCTTCGGAACCAACATGTTTCTTTTCTTCGGCAAATTGCAGGACTAGCTGGGAGCTCTGGGGAGCAATTTTTTCAATCGGGCGAGTTCTCATATACGCAAATATATAGGCTGTGTTATTGACATCCTGGAGACGCTTGATATCCTCGAAAGGAATTGTTTTTGTACGGCTGTCATCGACTCTGGTCCACTGTCCATTAGGTCCCCTGACAACGGCATAGTAATGTCCCTCCCCGGAGTTCTTCCCTTCGTGAAATATGATACCGTAAAGCTCATATTGAAGCCAATCGCCTTGCCGCTGCTTATGTTCCTGTAAATATTTATCAAGCTGTAACTCCTCGTCAAAATGTAGTCGCGTCGCCACTTTTCTAGTCTCATGAGGGGTGTCTGAAAATCTGTTGATCTGGACTAGGAGAATTTCAGGCGCATCTCTAATGCGGTCGTAGGAAAATGTAGTGCTCCTTTCTCCACATTTACCACACTGTTTGTCAGAAAATAGCTGCTCCTTCATGTAACTTTCGATTGCTCGTTCGATTTTGACATATTGTTCACCAGATTTTTCTCTCCCGGTGGAAAGGAAGCCACTAGGCGACCGATATTATCAGCGCTGGCTGACAATTCTTCCTGTTTGCAGCTAGAGCATACGAAATTTCTATCTATCACCGTCACGAAAATCTGGTCCAAATCATTTGCAACGTTTCTTGGGAACGTCAGATCGGCTCCATTCATGATCCGAAAGTCTGTGGTACAGATATCTTACCTGTAATCTTGCCTTATACCTGAAACGAATTGATCCAGGAATTCAGACACATCTTGTTGTTCGTTTAGCTGAACACCCCAGCCTGTCGTAATTAGGCCCCAAAATCTCTGAAGATGGTCCTCAGTTTCTCGTTGGCCATTCCTACTACTCCTTTCGCCAAGCCAATATTTTTCAGCTAGCTTGCTGAAAGAACATATTATACATGAACCCTCGTCATGTTGGCGGTAATGGTCATAAGCCCAGTTTATAATGACAGGGGTATGGAGAAGGAGTATAAATGCCGCGTTCCGGTAACAAAATACTTCATTGGGATTACTGAATCCTTTTCCTGGCGTCTGAAGGTCTAAATGGGTTGTACTGCACCCCGTCTTGACGGCAATCTGTTGCACCAAAAAAAAACGTTAGAAAGACTCTCGAAGTGAGATGCTTCAGGCTACTTGCCCTTTCTCGCGGCTGGACATCATTGGGACTTCTTGGGGATGACATTGTCTGTTTCATCAAGCCTTTGGCAAGGAGGAATCGAAAGGTGGTGGTGCATATATATCAGCGACCTTCTCTTGAATTGGGCGATATATATATCTGCTGGCGATTGTTGAAGTTAGACTGTTGGATATATACAACTTCGATGGGGAAATTGCCTATGTGAACTGTCTGGAATAACCTTTGTTTTCCTTCCTTCTCTCCTTTATCATTATTATTGTGATAGCTCTTTGTTAAGTTGGATCCTTGTCTTCTTTGTATAGTATATCCAGTGAAAGGGAAAAAAAAGAATAAGATCGATGTATTCAACAAATACTACGTATATTTCCATATGCGGCTTTGTAAAATAGAAACATGATTCCTATAAATAGCCGAATAGCATATTTAAATAGCAAAAGGAGCTCTCTGGACAATAACTGCGTGCTTATTGTTGCAGAAACCCCTTTTCATTGTCAAATATGATTATCTATAGATGTAGTGTTGTAGGGGCAGGTCCACAATAACTCTACCAATGGTACCCAGTTAGAGTACGAATGATAATCGTGACGGGATGCGAAATGAAGCGACTAAGGTGAATAATTTACAATGACAATTTATCATTCAAGGGCCTGTTATGTTGTTCTGCTGGCAGATTCTTCATCATCGAATTGGTCTCGTGTACATCGGAAAGTGAAAGGCACTGGTGAAACAATTCCAGAAATTGCCCTTTAATTCCCTAACCCTGGGGTTGGAAGATGCAAGACACCTAGTTCCTTGTTGCAGCATTCACAATTTCATTCCTTGCGTCTCTATTGAGAAGGACGGAAAACACTCTTTGTTTTCTTGTAAGCGTCATATTGTCCCAACAATCTCAGACAAAGGGAGATCTCACTATCAATTGTCTTCCTGTTTTGTTCTTTATCTTATACAATTCCCGTATGGACCAGACTTTTGTCAAGTCTGCCATAGAACAGTGTACTATTGATGATTCATGGATAGGTAGGTAGGTGAGGAAAAAATTCAACACTTGTGTATTTGTGCGGAATAATGGTAAAATAATCACCCAACGAAAAAAAACAAGTTGGCACCAAAGCTTGACAGAGAGCTAAAAATTGCAGTGCAGCATGTATTAGCGGAACTTCTGCCCAGAAGGGACTATTCATCAGCACCGCAGCTCTCTGCAGGATAAGTGCAGGCCAACACTGAACTTTGGGTTCTGCAACATCATGCCCCAGAAGGGGTGGTCATGGCGCTGGTACATCTTCTCCTGATTAAAATGAGAAACACGTCCTGAATAATCCTAAGAGCCTAGAAGAAGGGTGGTAGGCGGGCTCACAAGCCCACCTGGAAGCAGATTGAAAGCAGCCATCCGTATGCATGTATTGACCGCTCTTTTCCCCCACAGCCAGTCTCCGTGTCAGCTCAAACATATCTTGACAGGAACAACTCAAACATCGCCGCCGCCTTTCATGCGTGGATCCAAACAATTCAAATATCGCCGATAGAGGGACCTTGCATCAATGTGGGTACCCTCTCTTGCTGTCAGTGCAAATGTACATGCCTGTTCCCCATACTCCAATTGATTGCCAGGGCTGACAGTCCAAGTAGCATGCACTCTGCCTTGAAAGTCAAGATGCTGCAGTCCAACTGATCCAACCTTTGCAGAACAGTGTGTGCTGGCGTGCACACCGGTGAAACACATGGCTGGTGATCCCTGGAAATATCCAGTGTCTCATCACAGCGACACCCACTGACTTACGTGGAGGGAGTTCCTGCAAGATTCCAATTCCGGAGTCATGATGAACAAGGACTAAATTTTGGATAGGATGCCATGATCTGACTTGTGGGCTCCAGGACGATTAGTTGATCTCTTGCCGACAGAGCAGAACAACAACACTGCCATGTGGAAAGCGCATGCACACATGATGATACCATATACTGTATTGTACTGTATGAGAATCGTTCTGTTTGTTCTCCACAGAGAAGGACAGGTTGGAAGAGATGAGTAGATATCTGCTGTGACTATAGATTCACGCTGGAGGTACATGGGCAGCAGCCTCCTACGGAGGTGATCCCCAGTAGCAGATGGTAGACTGTACATGTGCAAACAGACAAGATGTTTCTCAGAGGGATATATGGTAACTTGGGCAACCATACGCATAACATACCTAGGTAGGTCGTTAGGTACCTAAAGGTAGCCACTACCGTTAGGTGCTTGGGAAGGGCCTCAAGTGGGCATTGCTGGTCTGGGAAAACATGCTTACATAGGTACACAGTTACGACCTGCAGGCGTGCGGTCTGGCGAACTGGTTCCTCAACGGCCATATGATACCCCACAAGGTGGCTTGAAGCGCGAGACTCGGCGAGATTCTGGAACCCATGCCCCACACATTGGGTGGAGCAGGACCGGATCCTTCATAATAACGAGCCGTGATTCTCTGACGACGAAGAGTCCTTGGGCCGATGATCCAACTCCAGAATTAATGAGAGGTGTGCATCGACGGTACCTGTTGAAAAGGGTTTCCCGACGGGGCCCCATGCAGCTCATCGTTTTTTTATTTTTATTTTTATTTTTTTTTTCGTCGAGACGGCTCTCTCCGCCACAGCTGCCCACGACGATCGTCCTGTCATCTGCGTGTCACAGGCTACCCTGGCCATCATGATCACTAGAGCAGGGACGGAGCCGCAGCGGCAGCCGGACCTCGGAAAAGCCGACCACCTGCGGTCAGCGCCCCGCAAGGCTCCGGCGGCGATACGACCCGTCCGCCTCCTGTGATGGAGGAAGATCGCCCGCTCTATTCTAAGATTTAGGGATGGGAAATTTCAACCAAAAATCGCGGTAATGAAATTTCGGAAATTTCAAGGGGTTTTCTTGTAAGAAATTCTTACAGGGTCATGTGACCTATAATTAGTCAGCAAGAAACATTGACCAATTGTGCTGAAGTGTCTGATTAGTCAGGCCAACTCAACCAATCACTACAGTCTTACCTAATCTAGGTGTGATTAGTCAGCTGGTAAGAAAAATCACCATGTTTGAAATTTCTTACCGGAGGCCTCAAATTTCTTACGGAAAAATTTCCAGCCCCATCCCTACTAAGATTGTTGGGAAATCCGCCCGGTTCTTGTCGCAGTCGTAACAAATAATGGTCGAAATACGTATGTACATGCTTCTCTGGACGGTCTGTTGTTTCCCCACGCTCACGCACGTCTTTCTGCAGGGCCGGTCCTGGGTTGCGACGTTTCGTTCTCGAGATGCTCCACTGACAAGCCTTCCACAGGGGTTCGGCATATGTTCGGTTGGTTTGATCTGCCTTGGATCTTGGTGATGCACCAGAAGGTCGCATCGACCTATTAGCACTGTCAGAATTGAGAACCCGGATTCACGAACGCGGTCCTCATGCCTTTTCGACCAGTGATGATCTTCTGTGCCAGGAATAGGCATCCTCCAGTTCGCCGTGGGGTCGTTATACCAAGGACCTATCTAATTATTATTTTGGTCCCCTCTGCGAGTCCGCTACTACTGCTAGTGCCACGGAGTACAGCGTAGGTCCTGTTCTAGTGCCGTAAATTGCAATCGACTTCGTGTTCTTCGTTCCGCAGAGGAACAGGTGGAAAGGGTTTGGGACTTATCTTGCCAGGTACTGTACAGTAGTACCTAGATGGGTACCTATCTCGCGACGGCGCATGGCATGATGGGAACATCTGAAGACATGACCGAAGCAGCAAAGGAAGCTCCAAGTTTGATTCATGTCCTCGCGGTAGACTTCGAAGCAAGGTCAGCCGTGGACAAACTGCTGCTTACAATAGACTAGCTAGGTATTCTCTGATATACTAAACTTGAGGCCCTAACAGCCCAAACCCAACGCCAGTTTGTTCGGGCGCGATTATAGATCCGCGGCTGGGAAATGGATCACCAGCGCAATGCCCTTTTTTGCGCGTGGCTTGGATCTAGAGATCGGTGCGGTTGGCAACTCCTAATATTCGCAGGAAAACGCGGGAAACAGCTCAACGCCCCGTCGCGCAGGGCTTTCGAGGAAACACATGTCCTAGACTGCCGGGTTGCGCGCCCTGTCCACCGCCACTCCAGGAACAAGCTGCTATGGAGTAAGTTTGCATCCATTTAGCCCGAAGGCAAAGTGGTATCATTGAATCTGGCGGTGACCTCACCGCCTGCACGCGCACCACTCCTTGCCCGTCGGCGGATCAACACCAGGCGTGACGGGACGCAGCGCAAGTCGTCAAAAAGACAACGGCTGCTTGGAAGACAGACGTCTCTTGTTGCCCTGTGCAGACGCGGACCAATGGCGCGAAGCAGAGTGCTGCCATGCGCCATCGAGGACACCGGGGTATGGCGGTTAGGGCACCTGTCCAGTGTCCAGACGTCCCGCCTTGCGCGGCCACGAGAGAACCCATGCACAGGGTAGGTAATTGTCCGAGGCTGGGCTGAGTCTGCCGAACATCTCGAGGACAAGACCCGAGATGACAGATCATGGTTCTTCACGTTCTGGCTTAGCGCGCTGGAACACCCACTTAGCCTCCGAGCTTCCCAGCAACGAGCAATTTGCTCCTCCGTGAATCGCTCTACAGCCATCTCCACCTCGATGGGCTTGTCTTTTGCAAAAACCCCGAGACTCAGGCCACAGGAAAAAACCAAGCCCAGCGAGCCGTCCCCCCTTGGCTGCTCAAGACCGTCAACTCTCAAGCAGCCCAAGCCAACGCTAGCCCCACTCCATCCCAGGTAATCTTGCAGAGAGGAGCGCCCCTTGTACTGTGTGTACATGTACTGTACATACATACTACCTAGGTACCTACCGGAAATTGCATTATTACGCAGGATATGTCGACTCGCTCCCAGTCTACACGGGAACTAAACGCCCTCGATCCTGGACAATGGACACGAGCAACAGTTCTAGAAAAAAGAAAGCTACAAGAGAGGTAAAAGGGGAAAGACGCCAAAGGCGCGCGCCGGACGCGTTCTTGGGCCGCCAACAACAACGTCCAATCCCAGGAAGCACGGAGGATCTGGGCAGAAAACAAAGTACATGGCCACGGTTTCAGGTTCACCAGCCCAGTGGACAGGGGTCAGAGGCAAGCCATGTTTGGGATCGCAATCTGGCGGCCCTGGCGGGTGCGGAAACCTGGAAACTAGTACCACAGCCACCGCACAAACATGATATGTCACGAACCCGACGATGTATGATTATCCACAGGCGATACAGGGTACTCCGTACGCCGTGGTACATGTACATTATTACGGAGCATGGCAAACTGGGGCGGATTTCCAAACCCGCAGCAGAAGGGAAATTGGGCAGGCAGGATATTTTTTTTAAAGCAGTCCAATCCACGGCATCTCGCGGGATCTTCGTATAGAAGAGTCGTGGCCATGGAGAAAGCCATTGTCTAGAGAGATACGGTACAACGGAGCTGAAGACAACCGTTGCCTTACGAGAGCGTACGTCGGTTCCGCCGTGAGCATTCTGCCTCTGCTGCACCTTCATGACGCCGGCCGCTGGACGAACTCTTTTGATGACAACACATCGTCCACGCACGACATGTCGAAGATCAGGTTTGACCCCAGCGTGTTCCGCGCTCGCCTTGCAACGGTTAGAGCGTAACCGTAAAGAGCATGGCCGGCTCCTCAAATAGAACGACTCTTATCCACATTCTGGGCAACTCAGAAGCGGGCAGCCTTGGAAAGGACGCCCGCCTTGCCGTCTGGACGGTGCCAGCAGTGCCAGCTCCATCAGAATCCGAGACGAACGCATGACCCCAGATCCTAGCCGTCTTGCTCAGTTCCTCTCGTTGGAAGCTCCATACACTACGGAGTACTACCGCTGAACGTCCTGTCTAGCCTCTAGGAAGAGGGACATCTTGACGGTCTGGGTCCTGCGGCGAGTGGGAAGCCTGGACGGGACCACCGTGCAAAGGCAATGAAACTTTTCCCCCTTCTCCTTCTTTCCCTATGGTCTTGCAAGTCGACGGACCAGAGGGATACGGATGCCTGAAGGCTCAATGGCCGTCGTAGTCAGCGCATAATGCCAATTATATGCTGTTTGCTATTGTTCAGCCTTTTTTTTTCGCTGCTGCCTTAAGCCCGAGCCTTTCAAATCCGGCCTGAGAGAGAGAACTCTCCACCTGTCGGGAACATTACAGTATAGGTATTCAAGTTGGTTGGTCTTGCAGACAAGGGTCGCCCAGTCCACCTCAATCTCTTGGCCCTTCGTTGAAGCTTCCATTGACTCGTCTGTCCGTCCCGCGAAGCACGTTCCCCCGTGCCCCTGGACCCGGTGATGCAATGAGACCAAGCCAAGCGTGACGTTAGAGATATCTCGACAGCCAACGGCGTCATGCTCATCATTGGCTCGCCCCTGTAGGTACCGTTTTCCCATTCGGGGCAGCTTGGACCAACCAAGTCCCAAGGAACAACATGCCTCACCTCGCTGGGTTTGACCGCTTCACCCTTCGTTTATAGTACCCCGGGTGGGTATCGTTCTAGTCCCTCCTCCACCTCTGGCGGCTGGCTTGCCTTGAACCGTTCTGACTGATTTCATTCAAAAAACTCTTTCTCGCCTTTGCGTTTCCCGTATTAGATTCTTATTTTGCGAGCTCTCTGTTGTCCTGTTCTTCCACGTTCCGACTCGATACCCGCTTTATGAACTATAGATGCTCATGTCACGATTCTACGTCTAATCATCCTGCTTTGATCAACATAAGATCTCTCATTGACGTTGTTGTTCTTCAGTCTCCTTACCCGTGTACATCATACATTCTTCGAGGCACGTGTCTATCTTGACAGGCGAAATTCTTTGGGGTCGACTCGTCCCTAACCGATCATAACTACTATTCTAATTTGCTTGATACCCACCTTCTAGAACAGTGCTGTTATCTAGAACTTCAGTGCCAGGCAATCCAGCCCAGTCAGCCAGTCTAACCAATCGAGTGACCCTCCGGCCGCCAATTTGTCTCACGACTCGCAGATCTCCCTGTCTGTGTCGCCACCTCTGCCTAAGCATCTAGGCTCCTGGCATTCTGACCCTCGAGAGTCAGACTGCCTTTTCTTTTTCACCTAGGGGGTCTAAGGTCTTTGTCGTGCGTGTTTGTGCCGGCCTGGTCGTGCTGAAAGGGAAAGCAAAGAGAAGACCGTGTTGAGACGCGCATATGATCGTCGTACAAAAACCAGCAACTATTCCCTCCGCCAAAGTGGATATCTCACTGCTGCTGAAGCCGCAAGATGAGGAAGAGACCACAGGAGTGACAAAAAGCCCTGCCGTTTCATCCAGAACCACACTGACGCCGGCACCAACAACGGTACCTGCGGTAACAGCCGCGACGTCTAGGCCCGCGGCTTCAATACCTGCTACCACAGCAAACGTTCCGACGTCTATCCCAGCGAAACGCCTTCAGCCAGCGCATCCTGCGGAATCGCCTGCAAAGAAGCAGTCAAAATGGTCACCAGAGGAAGACGCGTTGATCATCGAGCTACGAGGCAGTGGAATGAAATGGGAGGATATCAGTAAACGATTGCCTGGCCGAAGCGCGATCAGCTGCCGCCTCCATTATCAAAATTATCTCGAGCGCCGCAGTGAGTGGGATGAAGACAAGAAGAACAAACTAGCCAGATTGTACGAAAGGTAAGTCGTGACGATAGCGGACATGCTTATGGATGGATTGCGTTCCAGAATTGTAAACGAAAAGGGGGTTTCAAACGTATTGCTGACTTTCGCACAAACAGATTCAAGGCAGAGATGTGGGCGAAAGTTGCAGAAGAGATGGCCATTCCATGGCGAGCGGCAGAAGCAATGCATTGGCAGTTGGGAGAACAAGAAATGGCTCGCAGAGCCGGCGTAGTGCCGTTCTCGCTGTCCAGTTCCGCTGTTGNCCCTCCTGCCTCAAAGTCGCGCCGAGGTGGCACAGTCATGCCCCGTCTAAGGAGAGAATCGGCATCACGACCAATTCCGCCGCAGCTTCCATCCGTTGAAGAACTCACTGCCGGCGTTCCAGCATACGCGCCGCCGCCGCCACAGTCCAGAGAGCCATACAGGGAGCCTCTGTACAGACCGGCAATGCCTCCTCCAGGGCTGGGCAACAGTCCGTCTGTCAGTCAACCCAGACCCGGTTCGTGTCTCCCGTCCCGGACATGTCCTTAGGAAACGTGCGAAATTCTTAGGTGTTCCTTTTCTTTGTCTGTTTGTGTGTGGGTTTCTCAATTGCATAGCGCGGGTGGGAGGTAGACAATCATCGGGCAGAAATTTTGCGGTTTTCGTTTGGGTGTTCGCATGTTTAGATCTCTTGCATTTTTTTTCACTCATGACATGATAACCTTTTTCTTCTTCTTCCCCCCTTACTCTTCACGTCATGTTGAAACAACACGAAATACAATGCCTCTCAAGACTGGATCTTGACGACATCGATGAGTTATCTGTGCCTTTTATCCCTGTGGTCGCATTGCGATCGCCCACCAGTTGTCCTTCTCATACCCCGAGTCCAGAACATGGCCTCCTGCGCTGCATATGTCACGCTCCAGCTCCCCTGCTTCGTATAGATGGTAATAGCGATGAAATGTTTTCGTCTGCTCATTTGAATCTGCATTGGCAGAATTGCATTTCATGACCCAGGGAACCATTACGTCCTGTTGGTCACCTTTATCCCAACCTCTACGGCTCGTTCTCTGCTCAAGAGCCCATACGTAGATCAAAGCCCTGCCACCTGGACTCTTGTCAGTAGCAGGCTTCAGGGTCTTCAAGATCTCGGATATAGCCTGGACTCTCCTTTCTGGAGTTGAGAGGTGGTGGACCACCGCGATTGATATGGCAAAGTCAAAGAAGGAATGAGGATGTGGTAAATTGAGAATGTCAGCCACGATGGTAGAGTGTGGCTGATGTCTCATGGCAATCCGTGCCAAGGCTTCGGATCTATAATTTCAGATGTCATTATCATTTCATGCTCCATTTATGTATATCTCAGAGATTGAGGATGCATTGCCGTGGCCTTTTTCTTTTGATCGACCAAATAGGAGATGAAGCAACAGATAATTGATATGTTTCATCACAGAGAGCAGGGTTACGGCCAAATACTTGCCTGTCCGACGCAATAATGAAGACATTAGGATTTACAGCCAGATACTTGCCGTTACCGCATCCGATATCCAGTCCGATGGCACCCGGTGCTAGATCCTTGAGGAACCGCTCGACAAGGGGCCAGGGCTGTAAGTTCCGATGGTCAGCAGATATTCGCGTGCCAGGAGATGAGCAAGCAGAGCACGAAAGCCAAACAAAAAAAAAAGCAAAGCGCTTCCATGCCTTATACCGGGTAGAAGAAAAGTGCTCCGCGATCTGCTGATACACCTGATGGACATGCTCCTCCTCGTACGCTTCATCATCTCTCCGACCACCGCTCTGGGGTGACGAGCCGTCGGGGGAAGCCATGCTGCATGGCCCTCTGTCGGATCCTGGTGCACTCGCGGCGGGCAGGACGATATATCGGAGGGAGGCTCCTGTGCCTGGGGCACCGACAGAGGCGTGCCTGGGGGACCCAGCTGGACCGCTGACTAATGTAGCAGGCCACGGAACACCACGTCGAACGATCGCGCATTCTATGCGCATGGGGTGTTCGAGATCCACGTACTACTGTGAGTACTATTGTTGTGACCGTGGAGCCTTCATGTGTTTTTGCCACGCGTCTTGAATTCTTGTTATGAGCTTTGGGGAGCTCGTTCGAAGCCGTCTGAGTTGCCATATTGCCTTGCACTGCAGAGTTCGGAAGTGTTGTATACTTTTACAGCAAGTATGTTCCCCTTGTGACTGGTGGACATTCCCCCTCGCCTTTGCGCCTGTTTGCATGCTTTCTTCCCTTCTAGTTTTCTCTGTTTTTTTCCTTTTGTTTTTCAATTCGAATTTCCCTGAAACTTTCTCTCATTTTAAAGCTCGCAGCTGTTGCCCTGTGCATACCTTCCTATTGATCTACCTCTATCCTGGCGTTCGTCTGACCTAATCCTGAAGGAGCCATACCCCCTGCATTCTTCCTGACGATTTACAATAATGTCATTCCAACAAACGCCGAAGGATGTCTCCGTCTTTATCTCAACGCCCACATCTGGGGCTGCCGCGGATAGCACGTCGTCCTTCGCCACAGAGCGCCGCATTACTCCCACATGGACAATCTCACAGCTAAAAGCGAAGCTGGAGACCATGACTGGTATTCCGCCTGCCAGCCAGAGATTACGGCTCAAGGCTCCGGGAAGGCCAGATGAATGGATCGAGGGTGATGAGAGGACCATTGGTGAATGGGGTCTGGGGAAAGGATGCGAGATCGAGGTAGGTGTCTCGTTTCAAGATGCCATCGTCTTTTTTTCCACTGAGGGGATCTTCTTTGCGGATATTGCTTCCTTACGGTACCGGAAATTCCCATGGCTATGCGTTTGTCAGGCTCTCTTACGTCGTTAATGTCAGTTGACGGCGTTTCGGTAAATCTCGCTAGATCAAACCCATAGCAATTTGATCCAGAGGAGAATTGCTCGTTGTCTTACGTTGTCTTACGTGACACACTTCTTCGGGCATAAACTCGGCCAGCTTGGTCGTTATTGTCACCACGGCTCACGGCTGTACGCAATGCTGCAGTCAATGATGGATACTCTGCTCTTCAAATTGAACATTTGCCCTTGTTTTCCAAGAACCGGCCTGCAGATCAACGCAACCCTTATTTAAGAATAAGACTCGGAGAATATAAAAAGAAACACAATGGAAATCAACGTTGAACTGACACAGCACAAAACAGGTCCATGACACCCGTCCTCCATCCGCCCGCCCAAACTTCTCCGATGTTTCGTCGGTCGAGAAATACACCCTCCCAACCTCCACCTATGAGTCGCTCCCAAACTCCGTTCTCGCCTGGAAGAAGGCTCAGAAACTGGGTCGCTTCGATCCGAATGCCCAGTCGCCTGAGGAGTTGATGCGGGCGCAGGCAGCGAAGGATGAAGAGGAGGTGAAGAAAAG
>JGI26055J44792_1000261_pt1 | contig 12306 bp, 12 predicted proteins | sample HigsolmetaGSP17D_FD_44792 | JGI IMG/M metagenome (IMG submission 44792)
TGATGCAACTGCTACAAAATTCCCGGAAGCACACGTCTAGTTATGTATTTTAGGCCAGAAGAGAGAAAAAAAAAAAAAGATACGGATGCAATCACACCATCCACTCCATTCATTTCAAGTACTTTCAGCAGATATTTATAGTACTGTACATACCGTACAAGCTTAATTCAATAAGTACGGCGTACGTCATACAACATCCTCGGTGCTCCTCCACACTCACCTCTCGCAAACCCTATTTTCCTTTGAGTTTGAGTGGCGGGGGAGATCGTTATCGTCTGTACATGTACGGGACATGTCCTCTTGACTAGTTCAGGTGACGAGAATCGATGGAGATTGGACTGGAGATCATATTTACGTGCATACCAACCGTTCTTCGTTTCTACCACTCCTAGACAAAAAAAGGTGTCTTATATCCATGTTTTTCTCTTAACAAGGAAAAAGGTGTCAAGTACAGAGGAAACAAGAAACAGGGTCTTAAGAGGAATTGAGACAAAAAAGGATATATCATTGCTTCAATGCAAGAAGTATGAGCGCGAAAGGGGAAAAAGAAATAAATCAAAGTATCAACAAATGCCGAGAAGGAAAACATAGAAAATGAGAAGAAGGACGGGTAAAGCCGCTAGGTGGAACATTTCAACGCGCAGGAACGGCAGTCAAATCCACCTAGAACCACCCATCAACGCCTCCCTTGCCGTTGTGCCTCCGCTTGTGGTGGGAGTGTCCGGGAACCTGGTCCCTCTTGGCAGCAGCCTGCTCCGTCGGGTCGGGGAGGACAGTGGTGATGGTCTCGGTCCATGCGGACGTGCCGATGGCCGCCACCTCAGTGGTAGCAGTGCCGACGGGAGTGCCGCTGCAGTCGACGGTGACGATGACCTGCTTCTTCATGGTCACCACCTCGTGCGCGATCTCGGTTTCAGTGGAGAATTCAGTGAGGACGGGCGCTGCGGTCGGGTTCGGGGCGGAGCCGGCGCCGGTCGTCACCGCGGCCGCGTTGTCGTTAACGTCGGGAACCTGATAGCCGGGCAGCGAGCTATCGGAGGGGGACCTTGGTTTGGCGGGCGAAGTCGCGGTAGGCTGAGGCGCTGGGTGGTGAGTCGCAGGGGCGGGTCCGCTCTGGATGGGCACATCGCCAGGGATACCAGTTGGACTCAGAAGGCAGTTTTCGTTCTTGAGGAAATCGGGAACCTCAAACTTGCACTTTTGCTGATCGTCCTCGCTCTGGAGGTCGAAGATATGGCAGTCCTCGACCTCACCGCTCTGGTTGGTGCAAGTATCAACCGCTTGCTGAAGGAAGTCGGGATCCCAGCCGGTAATGAAGTCAGCGTGGTAGCCATATCCCGTGGGATCGCCGTTCGAGATGACGAATTCTCCCTCCATGTCCTTGAAAGCATAGGTGTTCCAGATTGTTTCGTAGAAAAGAGAAACGAGACGAGTCTCGAAGCCCTCGGGGCATTCACCGTCCATCACCTGCGACGGATAGGCCATGTGAGACCTGTGGTCGGGAGAATCCAGGTCTTTGCCATTCCAGCAAGATGGGAACATGATTTCAAAACGGACACCGTCCTTGCAGTGCGCATCCATGTAAGACTTCTCGGGAAGGTAGTGACGGTACAGCGAAGGTTCTGGCGCAACGTCATAGTTGAGACAGTTGAAGCCAATGGCTTTTTGTTGTAGTGCGAACTGAGACGCCTGAGCGCCGGTCCATTCAGACTTTGGCGGGTCTGGGACAGGCCACGTAAAGTTGCGGAGGTTGGTGTCGCCAGCTATCATCCTGAAGTTGGGCGGGAACGCTTTGGGGTTCTCTCCGTACAAGAGATAGTATCTATCATCGGATCAGCACTCACTCCAGCCCAATAAAACACATCAACACTACTTACACAAGCATTCCTCCAACCTCCTCAACCATCTCTGCGGTACCATTTTTATGGATGAAGTACAATGCCGGTACCCAGTAAATCGACTTGTCCTGCTTCACGGCACACGATGTACACTGGGATGCCCTGAGGATATCCTGGTCGACCTTGAGGCCGAAGTCTGTCCATCATGTTAGCATCCAGCTCAGCCATCAACACTCATCTACCGCGCTTGGAGCGCTGCTCATGCGTCTGGGAGGCAATGATCTTTTACGGGAAGGACTTACTGCTTGCACCGTGAATTGCGTGGACGTGGTCCGCAGCCTCACCCGGCGACACCAAGGGATCCATCCTAGCAACTCCGGCTTGCCCCCGACAAGGGAGACGCCAGAAAGCCTCAGCCGAACCGGAGTAGAGAGCCAACGCTGCTGCGAGAGCAGCGTTATGCCGTTGCTTCCAACGCATGGTGAAGGATCTTTGAAAGATGTGTATCGAATATCAGGACGTCTTGTGTCTGGACACTGGTATCAAAGACCAATGTCTTGTTCAACTCCCCCTTCAACCACGGATCGAGAGGCAATTAATGAATAGACCTCTCCCAAGCAATCAACACCCCAAGCCGCTGTTCTGATATATATATGTTCGACTGAAATATAGCTCTTTGCTGTCTCTTGACTCTAACGCAGCACAGATATTGGTCGCGTATCGATATAAGATTGCGAAATGCGTGCAGCAATCCCCCGGGTGCAGCTCCTAGGTATCGCAACAAGAATCAGAGGGAGCTACCACGAAGTCCCTCGGTGAAAACAGAAGACGTCCAAGGAAAAGAGTGGCAGACTTGAAGAAACGCAACGTTAAATGCCGAGGAACGAGAGAATAAAGAACTCAAAAGGACGAATCAAAAGGAGTACAACAGCCCAAAAGGGGACGACGGGAAAGGAAGGAGTCCAGGCACACAAGCGAGAAGCATCGCTCATGTCGATCGACAATCACTTGCACCGTCGCTACTTGGCCGTGATGCGCCTTGACCATTATCTGCGGGCCAGCGGGGTGGCGGGATGCCGGCCTGGGAGACGGATGAGTGCCGGCGCGCAACACCAACATACTCCCGACTTTTCCAACCAGTGAGGAAAGGCGGAGAACGAGACAGTTTTGTTGTCAGCTGAGGAACGGAGGATTCGAGGGCTCCGTGCTCTGACACCTGTACTGTGTACAGTACGCAGGGAGCAGGGCGGCGTCTTTTTTTCCATCTTCGACCTGGTTGTACTGTGCAGGTTCCCACCCGCGTTGGCCTCATGAATCATTATTCCACGTGGAGTCTTTTACTCTCGAACATCTGATTAGGTTCAAACAAATTATTGCAGGAGCATAGCACGTTGACAGATGCCGTTGGGCGCTTGTCTTGCACGCGCTGCCGAGAGCCCGATATCTGAGCCATGAGGATGGTAAAGGCAGGGACCAACCAACCATCTGCCAGGTCGAGCCCCCTGGCGGCTCCTTTTGGGTCCCGTTCAAGTTTCTCGGAACCTAGATAACATCCGCCGTCGCGGGGATCCTCCGTCTCGAGTCTTTCGGCCGCTTCCGTTGGACAGAGGGAAAGATTAAGGAGCGGTTTCCTAGGGGTCTGCTCCGCCTGTCTTGGGCCCCCACATGGCGGATCATCGCCCAAGGCTTGGTCGGCGCAGGCACAGGCGTCTGACCAGCGCTGGGAGCGCAGCGGTCGCGGACATATCCCAAACCGGCGGCGGGTTTCATATCAGAGTGCAGGGAAGGGGGAGAGATCTCATCTCCGACGGGATGCTTTGTGCCTGACAGGATGAAGCGGCTGGGATGCTGCGGCTGAACGGCACCCGTAGATCTGAGGCACGTGACGAGGTTAAATAACTCGGGAGATTCCTATGACGTCAGCCAGATCTCTGCCGCGCAGAAGAAGAGATTGATAAACATGCCAACACAGTACACAACAACCTCATCCATTGCAGCCGTCATCCATCTTCTCTGGCTTCCATGCTTCTTCTTCCAGCCATTCCATCAGCGGCCTGCAATAATAGCTATCTGCGCCAGTCCCATCTTTTGGCCCCAGGCGTGGGTATCCCCCTGGCCCTAAAGTCCTTCGGGTGTGGAGAAAACGAGGACGGTCGCGCCCGAACACAGCAAGCTTAAGCGCCTAAGTCCCTAGCGGTCTCTTTCCAACTCTTCACCGGTTCGTTCTCGATGGTGAACCACAGTCCAATGAAATTAATCTCTCTGTCTTGAATCACGGTGATTATTTACCTCAAGGAGAAAGAATGAAGCTATATCCACCTGACCTAGATTCTAGAAACCTGCCTGTGTTGTCAACACGCTGAACAGAGCGTCTGGTAGACACTGCTAGCTGCCTACTAATTAACATAGTCTGTTATAGTCACCGTATTAGCCATCACAGCATATGAAAAAGCCTTTCTACAACTGCAGAACCCTCAGCGCTGAGATTCTCTGCTGCTCCTGGAGCCCATAGATAATTCCTCCCATAGCTACTTCAGGGACCGAAGACCTCACATAACTACGGTGAGATCCCGTCACCAATAGTCTGGTCTACCATCCAAGGCTCGGTGGAGATTTGGAAAGAGACCGCCAGAACCCATAGCGTAGATGGAGTGCGCCCGAGGGACTTAGGCGCAGGCTTAGTCGGTTGATCGACATGTGTTCGGTCCGCATTCCACATGGAGTGCACTAACCTAAACTGTCAACGACTATTGAATTATTTCTGCCTACGGAGTAGTACTTCATCGTATATCTTGCTCTTCCACGGCGTACGGAGAACTCCGTATGATTCTCAAGATAGTAGTATTTTGCCCGACAAAGTTTCATTATCTCACCTCTGCTTGCAGGTCTCAAGGATTGCCATGGGAAGACTCTGGACGCGCCGATGCTTGTAATCGACAAAGAAAAGACCCTTGCTAAACACTTTATGTAACGCTGCAGCCAGCATCTCATTCCGGCATTTAGTTAAAAGTCCGCTTAAATCTATCTACGGCGTACTCCGTGGATACGGCACGGGATACCGGCCATCTGGTCTCACCGCAAGACTAACACGATGTAGCGTACAAAATCTCAATTTAAAATGAATCAGGTCCTCCACGAAATCCTCTGCTCTGGACTCCGTAATAATGCAGGAAGGTAACTCCGTACAAATAAATCACCGTTTATTATTCTGTTTTTGGATTATTATTATTAGGACTCGTTGAGTGGAGCGGTCTTAGACCCATCCATAGACCACTACGGTACTACCTGCATACTCAAGTCCGCTGGAGGGTCCTCCAGTATATACCCGCATTGGAGATCTCGACCAGTGCACCAACTTCTTTATTATTAGGACTGTCTCGGGAGTGCGGGTGGCAGTGAGACCTATGATAAGGTCAAAGGATTGGGTAGAGCTTCTAGAAAGGTCTCAGGCATGTCAAAAGGAGGGAATCGAACATAAATACGGCTCTACTGTACTCCGTTTAATCTTCTAGGAAGTTCCTAATCTTCATCGTTGTCTGTCGCTTCGCCATGGGTAGTTAGTTCGCCATTAATCCATCTGCTCATCCCGAAATCACCCTGTTTACTTGTTTACTGTGTAGTCATATTCTTCAGAATGCATTATGCATATGTAAAGTTCAATTGGCAAGAACGCAACGCCTTCTCAGGCACGTTTCCTACGAGTAAAGCTGCTGCTCCACAAAAGCTTGAGCTGCCTAACAGCTTAAAGACCATCATATCATATCATGGTTCCTCAGGTTCCCTTTCGGGTCTGCGTCTCTTCCTCCCCAATGCGTCGTGCTCCTTATCCCAGAGAGAAACCTGGTCGTTCGGGATCTTTCTCAGACGATGGGTCGTTGCGCCGTCCTCCAACTCCACCACTTCCTGGCGGATCTGGTAGTTCCCTAGCTTAGGGAGAAGGTAGATCCATACATAGTAATAAACCCCGCAAACGACGAGACTAGTCGAGGCTTAGCGACGCTTCTCTGATAGAAGTAACTCAAGTAGGATAGGAAACAAAAAGCTTACATTCCGATGCCAACCGCGCAGTACGTCGCGTACCAGAAACTGACATCGCCACCAGTAGCTCCACCCTTTGGTGGATACCATGGCATCGCCAGCAAATAAATGTTGACCAGCAGCGAGAAGACCAAGGCGATGTTCCAGCCTCTGAATTCCGTCTTCGACGCGCCGATCTTCTTGCGCTGGCGGCGGATAATGAATATTCCAACCGTCAAGGCGGCATCGAAGAAGGCTCTGGGATATGAATTCAAGTCGACAACTGTAGAAAGGTCAGAGATGGACAGGCACACTTGGTCATCGCGCTGGATAAGACAACTTACGAAAATTAAACGCGTCCCCAGCTGGAGGTGCTAGAATCATGAGAACTGTCATGCACCACTTCAGAAAGTACGGGCCCAATGGTGTCCCAAACGGGCGTGTGGATACCCAGAATTTAGGAAACGGCATCACGCCTTGTCTGCTCAGTGCTTCGTTGAGCTTATGCGGATCACGAAAGCATTCTCTTAGGAGTTTGGCTTACCTGGCGCACTCCCGAATCATTCGGGATTGACCGATAAGCACGGCTATGAGATTGCCGAACGCACTGAGACAAATCAGAAAGCTTAGCCCACGAGAAGCACGGGGTGAATTAAAGACAGCCTTGAACAGCAGACTCGCTGCGACTTGTTTTGATTCTTTCAATGCCTCCTTGGGGACTGCATGCAGACGATATAGTTAGTTGGATGCATAGGACAGAAGACGTTGAGCAGACACCTACTTGCAGCGAAGTATGCGATATTACATAGGATATATAGGATAGCCACAATCAATAGTGAGACTGCTGAGCTCTTTCTCAGGGTCTTTATGGGTTTCTGTTTTACTTAGCCGATGTCAAATCAGACAATGTACGCATTGTGCGGTGATACTCACCTTGACCTCGTTAACCACGTTGAAGGCGTTCGAGTATCCTTGGTATGCATACATAACCTTTACTAACGAATTTGTAATTCCATATGCGGAATGATCCGTTCCCTCGAAAGCGTTGCGGAAGTTTGCCTTTGGATCTGGCACAGAAGTATGGCCGCCGAGTACAACAAGTCCAGTGATACCGATACTATAGTAGAGAGTTAGAAATCGAGTTTCAAAGAACGGAAATGACACATACAAAACTAGTGTAATTATCTTTAGGATACTAATGGCATTGATGAGATGGAGAGAGAACTTGGTATTGAAGGCGAGAACTGGTTTGTCAGCATACACAGGAATGCTTCAGAGACAAATATAGCCCAGCGTACGTAAAACTGCAACAGTGTAGCTTGCCACTGCAACGCCTTTCAGCTCCCATGCTGTAGGTTCGTGATCGGCCACTTGAAATAGATACTGCGCGAGAACTGCAACCGACTCAGTTAGCGACGCCACGCTACCGGGTTTTGCTCAGGACAGACGGACCTATGGAATTGCCGCTGCTGAATGACAACAGCACCGACTGTACAGCGAACGTCGTGGGGAAGAGGTATTTTGGGCGTGGATAGGCTTGTTCCAGGTATACCACTTCGCCACCGGATCGACTGGGAAAGTAAGATGCCAGCTCCAAGTATACCACAAGAGCAGCCGCTGAGACTACGAAGCCGATGAACCAGAACATCATGGCAAGGCCAACAGAGCCGACATTCTGCAAAATAACAGCCGCTGATTTCTCATATATGCGGTAAGTTAATTGATACATTCAAGGTTGGCAGCGGAGTCTCTTACGTGTAGAGAAGACACCCGTTCCGATGATCATTCCAATGTTGAGCATCGCAGCTGTCAGCCATTTGACATTATATCCCAATGGAGACTTCCGCTCCACCGGGGCGCCAGACGCCTCTTGATATGCTGGCGGAGCATCATTTCCACCTTTTTCCTGGACAAACTCGAGGCTTCCCTCCACGACGACAGAGTTACTGTCATCCGCCTGCGTCGACGCAAGCGCTTCTTTGGACGCCATATCAGATGGTGTAAAACTATCAACGCAGTTGCAATCTTGTCAAGTCATCAGCGAATAGGTTCGAGTTATATTTCTGGTTCTCCAGGTCTTCATCGCAATTTATTGCGCTGGTGAAAGAGAAATAATGCATCGCTGTCCCATCATTGTCTCATCATCCTTAGCGAAATCGCGTGATTCTGCGATGCTACCTCAGGTGCCTTCCTATCTTTGAGGTAAATACCAACACACTTAAGGGCTGGGCGAACCGTAATCTTTATCTGAGGTCTCGGCAAATCAGCTGCCAAGATTGCATGCGGTAGGTGGAGATTAGAAGCAATATATGAAATCCATGCATTCAACCGCGCGGGGGCCTAGAAACTGGCGGCGCCAGACGCGGATGGCTGTCTATGGCAGCAAAGAAGGGGAGATGGGAAAGAAAACCACGACGCTGGTTAAGGAAGCATATGCCGTCCTCCAAGAAGAAGGTGGTCCAGGGGTTTTGGATAAATTCCTCGCATCAAGCGCTGTCACACTGTGGACTGGCCTGATAGCAATAGTAGTACGGAGTGCGGAGTACCATATCAGTCCAGCTGACGATTGCATCAACTCGACGCTGTCTAACGACATTCCAGGGTGGATGAGGAGCTCACCCCTGTCTCTGGAGATAGGTCTCCCTCGCCTTATCTCCAGGGATAGATTGAGTACCCAAGTAGGTAGGTAATCCTTGGACAACATTGCATGCATCATGTCCCGCAGTCCACCTCGGATCTTTTGAGTGGAGCGCCTTTATCAAGCTCGAGGGTGGGTATCTCAGCGGAAGTGATAATGGACCCCTCGAGGGATCGATAAACGTCTTAGTGTGGCTTGGCTTGATCACTTTGGGGGCAAACCGCGTCCTCTCTCCTTCCCCCGGATAATGCCAAGCTTCTTGGGTCCCCAGGGCAGAAGAGAAAAGCCCCGTTTTTCTCGTGCCAAACATCCGGGGACGCCGCAGCCGGTAATATCCGCGTCGAACTCCGGCCTATTCTCGACGCAAACTTCCACAAAATAAACTTAACAACTTAACATGATCTTTTATTTCCTGGCTGTACCATTTTCTTATTGGTTGTCCTCGATTTCAATTCGAATGTCTGCTGCTGATACAGGAATTCGATCCAACCAACATGCACACCTCCTGAATACAGCCACGGGATGTCAACCAATCATTTCAAACCCAGCTTCGCCCAAAAAAAAGCTGTAGTTTAAGATGCAGGAAACACTGTGTTTTGATATACAGAACATTGCTACCGAGAACTACTCGCGGCTTAAGCTGGGATATTATTGATTCTATGAGGACTCCTGCAGTGACTGCAACACATGACCAAGATGATGAAACTGTGTGACATACAGCCATATTATTTCAATAACTCCAGTTGTCTCGACTGCAGTTACACCGGCCGACCAATGTGCTACTCGTGAGGGAACTCATTATCTCAAGACCGACCAGAAAACTGGATGAGCGACAAAGGTAACTTAGTACTGTACACTGGAAGCGACTGAAGGCAGGAAGAGTACGCGGTAGCAATTCTCTAGATGAAGTGTAGCCAGCTATAGCGAGGTTCTTGAAGAAGCGAAGATCGTGGAAGATTAGCAATGCCTGTGCTTCGATCTCGCTTGCATGTGTAGGTTCTGAAGAAAGGCAAAGCGCCAGCTGTAGGAGGCAGCACGACATTGCACTACGTTGTACTACACAGTTCTTTCAATAGTAACATCCATTAGGCACAGAACTGCTATATCTCCCAGGAGCAATAAACTAGTATCTACCACCTTCGCCCAGGCCAGGCCTGTGGCGGTGATCTGCAGTACTGTAACTGCTTTTTTAACCTTAATCAGATCTCTGCAGATATGCACTGCACTAGGCAATAGAGGGTCGATCACACAAGGCGTAAGCTGTGGTCTGCTGGTCAACACCTATTGATGTTTAGTTCATTTCATATTGAGACTCCCGATTTATTTGACGATCGTGGACAGAGCGGCCCACACCACCCATGGTTTGATTGGAAAAGGTTCGCGTTGGCGGGATGGTTGGGCGGAAAGGGAAAGCATGGTAATCCTTGAATAATGGGCTTGTCGGGAAAACATTTGCGCTGACCGGCCCGACCACGAGCACTTCGGAATCCGCCCTTCACCGTTCCAAAGGCGCATGACATCTCACGCTCAGTCTGATGCCTGTCCAAGTCCAGTCAACACGTTAGAGGTCCTCGACCTAAAACTTTGATAGCTGTGTCTCTGTCAATGATTTCGTCGAAACGCAAGAGGTGTTTTGAGTGTCGTGTCGTTGCTTCAGTTCCCCGCCGTTCTAATTACTGCAACGCTTTTCCATTTAGAATTTTTCTCCGCATTTTTCTATTAATTAGGCTTCTTTCGTCATTCGTTCGATACTTGCCACGTTTTACCTAATAGAAACGAGGGTTTCGGAGTTCAGTCGACGACCGCGTTTCTCGAATTGGATCAGGCGGAGGCTATCTGCATCATCGGTCTTAGCACATGGAGCCCGCCTCCCAGCATTAATAGACACAAAAGAAAAATATCTCACTTCTTGCTGGACGTGGAGTTTCTTTTCTGATTATCCAAAGAACTTCTAGCCAGTTCTCTATTATCCTTTTTAACACCTTATTCGTTCGATTTCTCAACAACGGCGCAGAAAATGGCGGTGACGACGGCGACAATTCCTGAATCGGATGAGCAGCACCCAGAGCACTCAATGCCAGAGTCTCTGGTGCTAATCATCATGACCGGTGGTACTATCTGCATGCAGCGCTCGCCGTCAGGCTTGATCCCGGCCAGAGGCTTCCAAGAGTCGTGCCTCGCCCGAGTTCCGACCTTCAACGACGGGTCAAATCCACCGCCGCTCGAGGTCGTTGTTAACGCAGCCGGCGATCGTAAGAGCTACCAGAGCCTGCGAACACCACCGAGCGCCTATGACCGCCAGGTGCGGTATACTGTTTTTGAGTTCGAGGAGCTCCTGGACAGCAGTTCGATCGATGCCAAGGGTTGGGCAGAGATCGCACGCACCATCTACTGGAACTACACGCTCTTCGATGCATTCGTCGTACTTCATGGAACTGACAGCCTGGCATACACCTGTTCCGCCCTGAGTTTCATGCTGCAAAATCTTGGGAAGCCGGTTATCCTCACAGGATCTCAGGCACCAATGCTCGAGCTGCAGAATGACGCAGCGGACAATCTGCTCGGCTCCCTGGTTGTGGCCGGTCATTTCATGATTCCTGAGGTCTGTCTCTACTTCAATTATAAGCTTTTCCGCGGAAACAGAGCGACAAAGGTCGCGGCGAGCGACTTTGCTGCATTTGACTCCCCGAACTTGCCTCCACTTGCAGTAACGAACTCCATGCGCACGCACGTCGCATGGGATCTTGTCAACCGGCCAACAAACATAGAGCATTTCAGTATTCAGACAAATCTCGACACCACCCACGTGGCGTGTCTCCGCATTTTCCCAGGTATTAAGCCGGAAATGGTAGAGGCAGTCTTGAAGCTCGAGGGTCTTAGAGGATTGGTGCTAGAGACGTTTGGAGCTGGAAATGCTCCTGGAGGAAAGGATAATGCGATGACAAAGGTGCTGGCCGATGCCATCAAGCGAGGAATCGTCATTGTCAACGTCACCCAATGTAGGTTTCTTATCTTGCCTGCTTAGGTACAGATGATGTATTGACCCTCAATGTCCTGTAGGTCTTACGGGGAGCGTCAGTCCCGTGTATGCCCCTGGGATGAACCTGACCAAGGCCGGTGTTGTCGCAGGTCAAGACATGACCACTGAAGCCGCGCTGACCAAGCTCGCATACCTCCTTGCTCTTCCTGGCGCGACTCCTGAGTCCGTGGCCAAGAACATGTCTATTTCGCTCCGTGGAGAGTTGACGGAAACCTCGCGCCCAGTTTTCCGGCATCCCGACGGTGCGCTTCCAGAACGCGTCAAGAGTCTCACTGCGCTGGGCTATGCCATCGCCCAAGGAGACCTTGAGAGAGTCAAGGATATTCTAAAGGGAGAACACGAATGGCTGTTGAACGATGCAGACTACTCTGGCAACACGCCTCTGGTATGGCCTGAAATTTTTTTAGCCCATTCACTATCATTATATCCTTGAATTACCAAGCGATCTTGAACACCCTTTTTCGGGAAAAAAAAGCATCAGCTAACCTTTTCTCCAGCACCTCGCAGCCACATCCCCCTCGCTCTCCATCCTCCGCTACTTCCTCCTCCAAGGCGCCTCCGTGCACATCCGCAACCGCGCAGGCCGCACCCCACTTTTTTTAGCCGCCAGCGCCGGCCTGACCGACCACGTCCTCCTCCTGCGCAAGTCCGGCGCGCACCTCCACTCCGAAGAGCTGCCGCTGGCGGAGCTCTACGCCAAGCAGAAGCCCGGGATCTGGGAACTGGCTGGAATTGGGCCGAAGACGACGAGCGATGGGGATGTGGATGAAGAG
>JGI26055J44792_1000262_pt1 | contig 12222 bp, 9 predicted proteins | sample HigsolmetaGSP17D_FD_44792 | JGI IMG/M metagenome (IMG submission 44792)
GGGACGGGCCGAGTATCCCACGGCCCCCGTGCACACCCCGCAGCGGCGGCCCCCGCTACTTCAGCGGGGTGAACAGCAGGTCCTGGAAATCGAAGCTGAAGTCGGTCAATTCGGAGATGGCCTGCAGCCGCACATCGCGCACCTGGCCGTCCGGATCCAGGCTGAAATTGACGAAGGCGTCGGCATTGAGCGAGCGGTCATCCCAGCGCACGATGAAGGTGTCGTGCTGCCAGTGCTCCAGCCGGCCGCTGAGCTGGGCGGTCTGCGCGAAGCGCAGGCGCAGGCCACCGCGTTCTGAGCTGATCTGCATGTCGCCGTACCAGCGGTCGCGGTAGCGGCCGGCATAATCGGCCAGCGGCAGCGAGGGCGTGCTGCGGCGGTCGCGCGCCGCCTGGTGGGCGGCCCATGCCGCGTCCGCCTTGTCCTGGCCCTTGGCCACCGCCTTGGCATAGGCGTCCACCCAGTCATGCTGGCCCCCCAGGTAGGCATCCAGCACGCTCAGAGTGATCGCATTGAACGCCGCCCCCACTTCCTGGTTGGTCAGCACCACCACACCCAGCTTGTGCCCAGGCACCAGGGTCAGCCGGGACACCATGCCCGGCCAGCCGCCGGTGTGCCACACCAGTTTCTGCCCGCGATAGTCGCTCAGGCTCCAGCCCTGGCCATAGCCGGCGAAGTTCGGCCGTGCCGGCGCCAGCTCCGGTACCGCCGGGGTGGCGATGCTCTGCGGGGTGATCATCTGCCACATCTGCTGCTGCGTGGCCGGGCTGAACAGCGCGGTGCCATCGGCCAGGCGGCCCTCGGCCAGCTGCACCTGCATCCAGCGTGCCATGTCGTGGGCGCTGGAATACAGCCCGCCGGCGCCGGCATTGTTCGACCAGGTCAGCGGTGCCACCGTGCGCAGTTCGGTGAAATCGTACTTCGCGTGCCCGACCGCCGCGCGGTCGCCGGGCTGCAGGTGATCGGCGTTGTAGCGGGTGCCGGTCATGCCCACCCGGTCGAAGATGCGGGTCTGCAGGAACTGCTGGAACCCCATGCCCGAAACCTGCTCCACCAGCTGCTGGGCGACCGCGTAGAGGATGTTGTCGTAGGCATAGCGCTCGCGGAACCCGCCCTTCAGCGGCACCTGGCCCAACCGCTGCACCACCTCGGCATTGCTGTAGCCGGTGGTCGGCCAGAACAGCAGGTCGCCGGCCCCCAGGCTCAACCCGCTGCGGTGGGACAGCAGATCGCGCACCGTCATCTGGCCGGTCACGAACGGATCGGACATGCGGAACGCGGGCAGGTGGTCGATGACCTTGTCATCCAGGGACAGTTTGCCGTCCTCGGCCAGCAGGTTCAGCGCGGTGGCGGTGAACGCCTTGGTGTTGGACGCGATGGCGAACAGCGTATCGGCCTGCACCGGGTCGGGCTTGCCGTGCTCGCGCACGCCCCAGCCGCGCTCGAGCACGATCTGGCCGTCTTTCACCACGGCCACGGCAATGCCGGGCACATCGAATTGCGCGCGCACGCGCTCCACCGTGGCATCAAGCTGCTGCAGCTGCGCCGGGGTCGTCGGCTCGGCCGCCACGGCCGCGCCCGCCAGGGTCGTGCCGGCCAGCAGCACGGCGCCTCCAATCCAGGTGTTCATCCACATCTCCGCACAGGGGAAGCGCCGCCATGACGGGCGCCAACAGGGTCTGGCCCGATGGTACCGGTGCGCGCCCGCGCCTGCCCCTGCCATAGGAGGGGGAGCGACCCCGTACCTGCAGCGGCGTGCATGCCGCACAATACGCCCGATGAGCACACCCGATACCCGCAAAGCGCTGTGGCAGATCCACTTCTGTGTCCTGTTGTGGGGCGTGACCGCCATCCTCGGCAAGCTGATCACCCTGCCCGCGCTGCCGCTGGTGTGGTGGCGCATGCTGCTGGTGGTGGCGATGCTGGCCCTGCTGCCGCGCGTCTGGCGCGGGCTGCGTACCCTGCCGCTGCGGCTGGTGGCCGGGTACGCCGGCATCGGCGCGCTGGTAGCGCTGCACTGGCTGACCTTCTACGGCGCGGTGAAGCTGGCCAATGCCTCGGTGGCCGCCACCTGCATCGCGCTGGCGCCGGTGTTCACCTCCATCATCGAACCCTGGGTGGCCAAGCGGCCCTTCCAGCCGCGCGAGCTGGCCTTCGGCCTGGCCGTGCTGCCCGGCGTGGCGCTGGTGGTGGGGGGCGTGCCCGATGGCATGCGGCTGGGCGTGCTGGTCGGCGCGCTGTCGGCGCTGCTGGTGGCCATCTTCGGCTCGTTCAACAAACGCCTGGTCAGCCACGCCGATCCGCTCACCGTGACCGCGCTGGAACTGGGCGCCGGCACGCTCACCCTGACCCTGCTGGCACCGCTGCTGCCCTACCTGCTGCCGGCCCTGGCCAGCCCGCTGTGGGTGCTGCCGGACCTGCACGACGGGCTGCTGCTGCTGGTGCTGGCCGGCGTGTGCACGCTGCTGCCGTTCGCGCTTGCCCTGGTGGCCCTGCGCCACCTCAGTGCCTACACGGTGCAGCTGGTGACCAACCTGGAGCCGGTGTACGCCGTGCTGCTGGCCATCGTGCTGCTGCGCGAGCAGCATGAAGTGACCCCGTGGTTCTATCTGGGCGTGGCCATCATCGTCGGTGCGGTGTTCCTGCACCCGCTGCTCAACCGCCGCCGCCCGGTGCAGCACCCGGAACTGCTGGGCACCGCCGAAGCGCGCAACGTGGTGGAGTGAACGCCGGCGGGCACGCCCCGCCGCCGCTCAGTCTGCCAGTGCCACCCGGTTGCGGCCGTTGGCCTTGGCGCGGTACAGCGCTTCGTCGGCACGCTGCACGGTGGCATCGGTACTTTCCCCGGCACGGTGCGCGGCCACGCCGATGCTCACCGTGACCGGGAAGCCCAGCGGCAGCTCACCTACCGCCATGCGCAGGAAATCACACTGCAGTTGNGCNGCCACCAGATCGGTATCGGGCATCAGCACCACGAACTCCTCGCCGCCATAGCGGGCGGCCATGCCGGCGCCAGCGAAGTGCGCACGCAGCAGCGCGCCCAGTTCGGCCAGCACGCGGTCACCGGTGGCATGCCCCTGGAAATCGTTGATGCGCTTGAAGTGGTCAATGTCCAACAGGGCCACGCAGGTGCGCCGCGGCCGCCCCTCGGCATCCTGTACGGCGACCTCCAGCGCGGCGGACAAGGCACGCCGGTTCGGCAGCCCGGTCAGCGGATCGGTGCGGCTCTGCTCGGTCAGGTCGGCGTTCTGCGCCAGCAGCACTTCATGGTATTCGCCCAGCAGCCGCTCGTAGTCCTCGCGTTCCAGCATGTGCTGCTGGATGTCCAGCGCGAACCGGCGCAGCTCCATCACCAGCATGACCTGCCGCGACAGCGCGGCCAGCGCCTCGGTCTGCTGCGGCTGCAGGTGCTGCGGGTGGGCGTCGAACACGCACAGCGTACCCAGCGGCAGCCCGTCGCTGCTCAGCAGTGGCGCACCGGCATAGAAGCGCACATGCGGCTCGCCCACCACCACCGGGTTGTCGTGGAAGCGCACATCCTGCCGCGCGTCCTCCACCACCATCACTTCCTGCGGCTGCAGGATCGCGTGGCCGCACATGGACTCACTGCGCAGGTTCTCGCTGGCGTCGATGCCGTGCATCGATTTGAACCACTGGCGCTCGGCATCGATCAGGCTGACCGCGGCCATGGAGGTGCCACACACCGCCTTGGCGATGGTCACCAGGTCCTCGAACGACTGCTCGCGCGCGGAGTCGAGGATCCTGTAGCGGTGCAGCGCCTGCAGGCGCTGCGCTTCATTGCGGGGCTTGTCGGGCTTGATCACGGATCATCATTTTCCGGCAGGTCGCAGACCACTATAGACCAGCGGCCGCGAACGGATTGCCGTTACCACTCCACCTGCTGCGGCAGCAGCCCCCGCAGTTCCTGTTCAGTCAGGTTGCGCCACTGCCCCGGCTTGAGCGCGGCGAGCTTGATGTTGTCGATGCGCACGCGGCGCAACTGCGTGACCCGATAGCCGAACTCGGCCGCCATCAGGCGGATCTGCCGGTTCAGGCCCTGCTGCAGCACGATGCGGAAGCCGAACTTGGCGATGCGCGTGGCACGGCACGGCAGCGTCATCTGNTCGTGGATGCGCACGCCGCGGGCCATGCCGCGCAGGAATTCATCGGTGACCGGCTTGTTCACCGCCACCAGNTACTCTTTCTGGTGNCCGTTCTCGGCGCGCAGGATCTGGTTGACGATGTCGCCNTTGCTGGTCAGCAGGATCAGNCCTTCNGAATCCTTGTCCAGCCGGCCGACCGGGAAGATGCGCTGCTCGTGGCCCACGAAGTCCACGATATTGCCCTTCACCGAGCTTTCGGTGGTGCAGGTGACGCCGACCGGCTTATTCAGCGCGATGTACACATGCCGGCGGGCACCGGGGCGGCGCGCGGCACGTGCACGCAGGGGCTGGCCGTCGACCAGCACGGTATCGTCCTCGCCCACCACGGCGCCGGTTCCGGCGGGGTGTCCATTGACGGTGACGCGGCGTTCGCCGATCAGACGGTCGGCCTCGCGGCGCGAGCAGAAGCCGGTTTCGGCGATGTATTTGTTGAGTCGGGTGGTCATGCCGGCATTATCCGGCATCGGCCCGCCGCACGTCAGTGGCCCAGACCGAAGGCGCTTCCAGCTGTTCACCGTCCATCACCCGGTTGCGCCCGGCGCGCTTGGCCGCATACATGGCGTGGTCGGCCCGCCGCAGCAGTCCAGCCAGATCGTCCTGGCCCCGCCGCCACTGCGCCAGCCCGATGCTGGCGGTCACCCGCAGACCATTCACCTGCAGGCTCTCACCGGCATCAAGGATGCGCTGGCGCACCTGGTCCAGGCGCGCGGCGGCCTGCGCACCGGAACAGCCCGGCAGCACCAGCAGGAACTCCTCCCCGCCCATGCGGAACACCTCCTCATGGTGGCGCACGCAGCCGCGCAGGGCGGCGGCCACCGCGACCAGCACCGCATCGCCCGTTTCATGGCCATGACGGTCGTTGATGTCCTTGAACAGGTCGATGTCCAGGAAACCGATCGCCAGCGGCGCATCGGCGCCGGCCTGGGACATGCGTGTGGCCAGCTGGCGCAGCCCGGCGCGGCGGTTGCCCAGCCCGGTGAGCGCATCGGTGTCAGCCAGCTGCCGCATCTCGTCGCGCTGTTCGCGCAGGCGCCCCAGGCGCTGGTTCAGTGCGTAGGCGGCCATCATCAGCAGCCAGGTCAGCGACAGCTGCAGCGACTCCACCCGGTAGGCCAGCAGCCATTGCGCGCCGACCAGGTCCGCCACGATCATCACCAGGAACGGTACCACCGCCGCCAGACCGACCAGCGCCCAGCGGTCACGGTGCGCCCACGACCACACCCCGGCGCCCAGCGCCAGCACGCAGCCCAGCATGTAGACCGCCTCCAGCGCCCGTGTCGCCCAGCCCATCGCGTGCCATCCCAGCCACGGCAGCAGCGCCAGCATCACCGCCATCAGGCCACCCAGCGCACGCAGCAGCACGGTGGAGCGCGGCCATCGGCGCAGCCCGCCGTTGAGCCACCACAGCACCGGCAGCAGCAGTGCCACCGTCAGCGCGGTCACCCCCACCACCCAGGCGATGTCCACCAGCCCCACCGGCAGCCAGGGATACAGATAGCCGCCCAGCCCGCTGACCAGGGCCTGCCAGACCATGAAGACGGCACACACGCCCACGTAGGCCAGGAAGGTGCGGTCGCGCGCGCTCAGATAGCCCATCAAGGCCGACAGCGCCAATGCCAGCGCCACCGCGATGCAGGCTGCACGGACCAGCAACCGCGCGGTGTCGTTCTGCTGCACCGGGCTGGGCGCGCCCAGCAGCAGAGTGGGTCCCCAGCGCGCTTTCAGCGGCTGCGGCCAGGAGACGGCGATCGGTTCCACGCTGCCGGCCGGTGGCACGATCACGATGCCGATCCCGGCGCGGAAGCGCGAATCGCGGGTGCGCGCGTCGTTCATGTTGCCGCAGATCTCACGGTCACCGTGTTTCAGGCTGACCTCACCGGCCAGCACGTTGAAGACATCCAGCGACTGCGGCTGGCCGGACCAGCCGCCGGGCGGTGCGGGCACCAGCAGCTGCTGGCGGCGGCTGCCCAGCTCACGCGGATCGCAGGCACGGTGGGGGGTGGGCTCCACCGTGGCGCGGCCCAGCAGCACATAATCGTGACCGGGCTGCGGCGTCGCCCACGCGCCGAGGGGCGCCAACAGCAGGGCGCACACGCACAGCAGCGTGAACCGTTCCAGCAAGCCCGCCCCCCTGATCGTCCAGCAACGCACTGACCACCTGTCCCTTGCTGCGTGCGCGCAACCCGCGCCACGTTCCGCGTCCCGTCGGCATTATTGCAGTACCTGCCAGGCCGTGTCCGCTCCGTTGCCGACATCTCAGGCGCGGACCGGCGGACTGCCCGGGCCGCCCTGTCCCCGGCGCACCGGCCACAGCCCCGGCTGGGTCAGCCGCTCCAGCGGCAGCGGACGCTCGATCGCATACCCCTGCAGCCCCTGTACCCCCATCGCGGTCAGCTGGGCAGCAGTCTCCTCGTCCTCCACCCATTCGGCCACCACCTCCAGCTCCAGCTCGCGCCCCAGCGCCGCGATGGCACGCACCGTGGCGCGGCTGACCGGGTCGGCCTGCATGTCGCGCACGAACGCGCCGTCGATCTTCAGCAGGTCCGCCGGCAGCTGGCGCAGGTAGGCAAAGGAGGACACGCCCGAGCCGAAATCATCCAGCGCGATACGGCAGCCGCGTGCCTTCACCGCCTCGATGAACCCGCGCGCCTGGGAGACGTTGCTGATCACGGCGGTCTCGGTGATCTCGAAGCACAGCCGCGTGGCCAGCGTGCGGTTGCGCTCCAGCAGGTCCACGACGAAGGCCAGGAAGGTCGGCTCGGCGATGGACTGGGCGGACACGTTGACGTTGCACAGGCCCAGCGCGCGCACATGCGCCGGGCACAGCTGCAGGTGGCGGAACAGCATCGACAGCACGCAGCGGTCCAGCGACATGCCCAGCCCGTAGCGCTCGACCGCTGCGATGAACGCCGCCGGTCCGTGCAGCGTGCCNTCGGTGTCGCGCATGCGCACCAGGACCTCGTAGTGCAGCCGCTCGGGATCATCGGNATGGGCGATGCGCTGGGCATGCAGCACCATGCGGTTGTCCGCGATCGCCTGGATGACCCGCCGCAGGCGTTCGGCGTCCTCGCGACGCTCGGCCAGCGCCATGCGGGTTTCGTTGAAGCAGTGCACCCGGTTGCGCCCGGCCTGCTTGGCGGCGTAGCAGGCGCTGTCGGCCGCACTCATCACCCAGTTCACGTCCGGCGCGTCGGCCGTGATCTCCAGCACCCCCACGCTGCAGCTCACCGCCGGCATGCCGGGNGAGAGCTGCAGGCTGATCTGGCCCAGATTGCGGATCACCCGCTGCAGGATCTGCTTGGCCTCGTCCTGGGTGGCATTGCACAACAGCAGCGCGAACTCGTCCGCGCCGAGCCGNCCGACCCAGTCATGCTCNCGCACCGCCCCCTTCAGGTGNTCGGCGAAGGCGCGCAGCATCTGGTCACCGGCGGCATGGCCGGCGGTATCGTTGACCAGCTTGAAGTAATCCAGGTTGAGGTGGCACAGCGCATGCACCCCACCGTTGCTGCGCACCTGCTGCAGCGCCCGGTCCAGCAGCCGCTCGATCTCATGGCGGTTGATCAGCCCGGTCAGCGGATCATGGCTGGCATGGTGCTCCACTTCCCGCGCCAGCGCGTGGGCCTGCGAGACATCTTCCACGATCGCGAACACCGAGATCCGCCCCTTGCCCAGCGGTACCACGGTGCCGCTCCAGCGCCCCCAGAGCAGTCCCCCGTCACTGCGGCGGAAGCGCAGTTCGCCCGGCCGCAGCTGCAGCGGCCAGTCGATGCCGCCCTGTCCATCCAGCACCAGTTCGCCTTCCACGAGCAGATCGGCCAGGTGCAGGTCCAGCAGGGTTTCCATGGTCAGGTCGAGAATATCGGCCAGCGCCTGGTTGGCTTCCCGCACCCGGCCGTCCTCGTCCATCTTCAGCATGCCGACGTGCGCCTGGTAGAACGCGGCGCGGAAACGGCTTTCCTGCTCGTAGATATCGTTGCGCACCCGCCTGGCCAACAGCACTGCCAGCAACGTGATGCACACCACCGACAGCACGCTTACCGCGAATGTTGCCCGGCGCACCAGCGTGGCGGCCTCCATCAGGCCGCCGGCGAACGCGCTGGCCTGCTGCTGCAGGCCGTCATCGAGCCGGTGCAGGCGCGTACGGTAGGCATGCCGTTGCGCGGTATCCAGTTCCTGCCCGGCCGCCACGATGCGCTCCAGCTCGTCGCCGAGCGCCTGCAGCTGCAGCAGGCCGGCATCACTCTGGCGCCAGACCCGGGTGGCCTGGCGGAACGCCGGCAGTTGGCGGCCGTAGCGATAGGAGAGGATCAGACGGTTGATGTCGCCCGGTGCATTGCCGCCGCGCAGGAAGCCGCTGCGCGCGCCCTCGGTGTCCGGCACCGCCTGTTCCAGTGCCAGACGCCCGTGCATGTCGCCCAGCGGCACGGCCAGCGACTGGCGCGCCTGCGCCAGATCATCGGCGCGACCCTCATCCACATAACGTTCAAGCGCGGCGACCGCGCGCTGCTGGCCGCGCGACCAGTGCGACTGGCCGACGATCCACGCGGTGGAGGTCGCCTGCAGTTCCTGGATGATCACCGAGATACAGACCAGCCCCACCGCCATGCCGGTCAACAGGCCCACCCGGCGGGTAAGCCCCTTGGCCTTTGGAACGTANCGCACCTGCACCCGCGTCCTGTCAGTGGTCCCGTGCATGAATCCCCCCGAATCCGTGGCTGGGTCTACCTGCAGTGTCCTCCGCTAGCCTCGCCAGACTAGCGTACCAATTGTAAGTTCGCCGCGAAGACAAGATGACCGTCCACATGCGACAACGCCAGCCCTTGCGGGGCTGGCGTCGGTGTCATACGGCGGGTGAGGGATCAGAAGCTGCGCGGACCGCGCGGCTTGAACCCTTCACGGCGCGGCGGCCGGCTGTCGCGGTCGCCGCCCGGCGCTCCCGGACCGGCACGGCGCGGGCCGCCCGGACCACCCGGACCACCCGGACCGCGCTTCTCGAAGCGCGGCTTGAACGGACGCGGTGCCGAGCTGATCTCCTCGCCGGGTGCCAGCGGGCGCATCTGCAGCTGCTGGCCCGATACCCAGACCTTCTTCAGGTGGCTGAGCACATCGGTCGGCATGTCCACCGGCAGGTCCAGCAGCGAGAAGTCGTCATGGATGTCGATGCGGCCGATGAAGCGGCTTTCCAGCCCTGCCTCGTTGGCGATCGCGCCGACGATGTTGGCCGGCTTCACCCCATGCTGGTGACCCACCGCGATGCGATAGGTCTCCATGCCCTGCTCCGGCGCACCGCGCGGCGGCACCTCGCGGCGCGGGCCACGCTCGAAGCCGCCCTCGCCTTCGCCACGCCCGGGGCCACGCTCGAAGCGGGGACCACGGTCGGCGCGTTCCGGGCGCTCGAAGCGCTCGCGCGGCGCACGTTCCTCGCGCGGCGCGCGCACCGGCGGCTGCAGCAGGAACGGCGTATCGCCCTGCAGCATCTTGGCCAGCGCGGCAGCCACGTCGATGGCCGGCACGTTCTGCTCGGTCTCGAAGCGCTCCAGCAGCTGGCGGTAGAAGTCCAGGCCNCCCTGACCCAGCGTCTCGCTGATGCGGGCGGTGAACTTGCTGACGCGGGTATCGTTGACCGCTTCCACGCTCGGCAGCTGCATCTCCTCGATCGGCTGGCGCGTGGCGCGCTCGATCTGGCGCAGCATGCCCTTCTCGCGCGGGGTCGCGAACAGGATCGCCTCACCACTGCGGCCGGCACGGCCGGTACGGCCGATACGGTGCACGTAGCTTTCGGTGTCGTACGGGATGTCGTAGTTCAGCACGTGGCTGATGCGTTCCACGTCCAGGCCGCGCGCGGCCACGTCGGTGGCCACCAGGATGTCCAGCTTGCCTTCCTTGAGCATGGCGATGGTGCGCTCGCGCTGCGCCTGCTGCATGTCGCCGTTGATCGCCGCCGCCGCCAGCCCACGGGCCTGCAGCTTGCCGGCCAGTTCTTCGGTGCCGGCCTTGGTGCGGGCGAAGATGATCATCGCATCGAACGGTTCCACTTCCAGGATCCGGGTCAATGCATCCAGCTTGTGCATGCCACTCACCCACCAGTAGCGCTGGCGGATGTTGGCCGAGGTGGTGGTCTTGGCGGCGATGGTCACTTCCACCGGATCCTGCAGGTAGGTCTGCGCGATGCGGCGGATCTGCGGCGGCATGGTGGCCGAGAACAGGGCCACCTGGCGCTTTGCCGGCAGTTTCTTCAGCACGGCCTCGACATCGTCGATGAAGCCCATGCGCAGCATTTCATCGGCTTCGTCCAGCACCAGGGTCTTCAGTTCGGACAGATCCAGGGTGCTGCGGTCCAGGTGGTCGATCACCCGCCCCGGGGTGCCCACCACGATGTGCACGCCGCGGCGCAGTGCCGACAGCTGCTGGCCGTACGGCTGGCCGCCGTACACCGGGAGCACGCGGAAGCCGGGAATCTTCGAGGAATACGACTGGAAGGCTTCGGCCACCTGGATGGCCAGCTCACGCGTGGGCGCCAGCACCAGCGCCTGGGGCTTGATCTGCTGCAGGTCGATGTTGGACAGTACGGGCAGGGCGAACGCGGCGGTCTTGCCGGTGCCGGTCTGCGCCTGGCCGAGCACGTCGCGCCCTTCCAGCATGGCCGGAATGGTGGCGGCCTGGATCGGCGACGGGGTTTCATAGCCGATGGCGGTCACGGCCTGCATGACAGGCTCGGACAGACCAAGCTGCGCGAACTGCAGCTGGACTTGGGTTTCTTCAGACATGGGGGAACTCCAGAAGGCACGGCCATCTGCATGGCAGTGCGATAAAAAAGGGATGGTCCGCGCTTTGGGCGCCCTTCTTATCGCGTGCCCTGGCGCTGCTCGGTCGGAGGAGAATTCACTCACTCAGCGCGGAATCATACCGCAAGCCGCCTGAACCCGTCATTCATGGAACAGCACTGTGCGCCGCCGGCCACGCTGGCGCACACTACCGGCCGCTCTTTACTACAGGAAATGTCGATGCAGGTTCTGGAATTCGATCTGGAAGGGGAATATGTCGAGCTCAAGCAGCTGCTCAAGCTGGCCGACCTGGTCACCAGCGGCGGAGAGGCCAAGATGGTGATCAGCGAAGGACAGGTCCGCGTGGATGGCAACGTGGAACTGCGCAAGGCCTGCAAGATCCGCGCAGGCCAGGTGGTGGAGTTCAACGACAGCCAGATCCGGGTCCTGGCCGCGGCCTGAACCCGGCGCCGGCGGTCAGACCAGGGTCCAGACCAGTTTCATCACGCCCACCAGCGATACCACCCACACCAGGCTGCGCAGGTAGGGGATGCCGGCGGCGTACAACGGCAGGTAAACCACGCGCGCCCAGAAGTACAGCTGCACCGCCAAGGCGGTGTTGCTGTCCTGGCGCCCGGCGATCACCACCGCCAGCACGGCAGCGGCGAAGAACGGGAAGGTTTCCATGAAATTGCGCTGGGCGCGCTGCAGCCGCGCCGGCAACGGCTTCAGCGGCGGACCGTCGTCATCGCGCGCCGACGCGTTCCAGGCCAGGCCGCGCTGGTGCGTGACCGCCGCGCTGGTCAGCAGCAGGTGGGCCACGCCCAGCAGCATCGACCACGCCAACAGTTTCAGTTCGATACCCATGGGTCTGCTCCTCAGGCGCCGGGGGCGCGCAGGCTGTAACCGGCCACGCGCCACACCTGGTCTTCATCCAGGCGGAAGCTCACCAGTTCGCGCACCGGCTGCGGGCTGGAGGCGAAGCGCGTGGGGAAACTCACGCTCACGTACAGGCCTTCGGGCACGGCCGCGCCCGCGCCGTAGCGCACCCGGGTCACGCTGGGCTGGCCGCGACCGACCAGCGCGCCCAACCGGGTCCGGTCAGCCTGCACCTGGCTGATGAAGGCCGGCCGGGTGACCGCCCTGCGCGCAACCGCGGAAGCACCATCCCAGACCTCACCCGTGCGGCCGCCATCGACCAGCTGCGCCGCCCGCAGCGCCGCCGCGGTCATCTCTGCATTCTGCTGGGCCACCTGTGCCTGCTGCGCCGGGGTGAGCTGGGCGGCGCCCTGCCC
>JGI26055J44792_1000266_pt1 | contig 12178 bp, 12 predicted proteins | sample HigsolmetaGSP17D_FD_44792 | JGI IMG/M metagenome (IMG submission 44792)
CAACCTGTGGTTCGAGCTGCATCGGCAAACCGAGCGCTCGGCGGTGCTGCGCCGGCTGCGCGCCGAGGTCGACGCCCTGGGCGGGAAGAGACCCTCGCTGGCGGAGCTGCGCGGCATGCAGTACCTGGACTGGTGCGTCAAGGAAGGTCAGCTGAAACTTCCGATCTATTTCTTATATTACTATTGTTGGAATTACTGACGACTGACCAGTGCTCCGCCTCTGGCCGCCCGTCCCGCTCAACGCGCGCTGCGCCGTGCGCGACGCCGTGCTCCCCCGCGGCGGGGGGCCCGACGGCTCCGCCCCCGTCTTCGTCCCCAGGGGCACGACTGTCACCTTCAACGTGTACGCGATGCAGCGCAGCCCTGCAACGTTCGGCCCCGATGCTGCGACTTTCAACCCCGACCGCTGGAACGGGCTGCGGCCCGGCTGGAGCTTCGTGCCCTTTGGTCGGGGGCCAAGGAATTGTCTTGGCCGTGAGTCCCTGCCTCCTGTCCAAGTAGTGTGCAATGCTGACTGACGTCTGCAGGAGAAGTTGCAATGGACCAGGTCAAGTTCATCACGGTCCGGCTGCTGCAGACCTTCGAGATGCTGGAGCCCAGGGAGTCCCGGCCGTGGCGGGAAAAGCTCACCCTGACGTGCTGCAGCAAGGACGGTGTCAAGGTGCAGATGCGGTGGAGGTGAGTCCGAGCATCATTATATAATTATACACTAACTTTACCTTCGTGCCCGGGATGGGGGCAAGAGTCCCACTGTGGGACGTACCAAGTGTGCAGGTTTACTGCTTTATTCTTGTTTCTGTGGCTTCGGGTTCCAAGCTGTATATAGGTAGGTATTCAATGTCAGTAGATTAGTTGTACAGAAAGCATTTTTTTTATTTACAACATTCAAAAAACCCCTTGTGATGCACTGCTTCGTCATTTATTTAAAAAACAAGAGAGCACATGCAGTAGGTTGCAATTTCGGAACCGAAGCACCATCTTATGCCTCTCTTGCTTGCTCAAACTCTCATCGGAGAAATACAAGTCAGCAGAGACAGAGGTGGGCTTTTAAAAATATCCATGGGCGTATCAGTAGCTCTCATGTCGCGGGCGAGAAGGTCGATTCCGGAAGGGCAGCGGCGAAGGCGGATGCCTGTGTGTCGAGGCCTGGTTTCTCCGGGCGGACGGCATCTTTGGAATCCGGGTCCTTGGAGGCTTTGAGGATCTTTTGAGTCGTCAGTAAGGCAGAGATGTCAATGTTAGGATGTGTTGTCAGATGGCGGTGGTTTGGGATTCGTTCCGCATGCGAACTCACTTTGCTAGGGTTTTCAGCAGCCAGAGCAGTCGAGGGCCATGATTGAAGATTCGCTTTCTCCGCAATACCCATTGTCGATGTAGCAGGGGGAAAGGGTCTGGAGTGCTCCTCCGTGTCCGGAGAATACATGCGGACGAAAAGCTCCTTTATCTGCTCCCGCGTAGCCAACGTGAACCCGATCTTCATGTCCACACGTCCAGGCCGAATTAGCGCATCGTCCAGTCTCTCAGGGTGGTTCGTGATCATGACCAACACCCGTCCCTCATGCGAAGCGACGCCGTCGATGGCGTTGAGGAGGCCGGACAGGGAGATCCCTTTGTTGGTTTCTTTTCTCGTTGCAGTAATGTGCTTGCATGTCTTGCAGCCTTCAACTCGAGTGATCTCGTCTGTAGTGTTGCTGCCCTGTTCGTGCGGTCCTTCGTTGCGATGACTATCCGCGTCGTCCTTGTCCTCTACGCGCGACAGACCTGCACTGTCGATATCCTTGTGCAGGTTCGAGAGCGCTTGGAGCTTCTTCTCCAGCGTTTCGATCTTTTTCTCTGCTTCCGACTTTGCCTCCCTTAGATCATTAATCTCTCCAGGGGAACAACGCAATGGCGAGGTAAGCTGCTGAACAGCAGACCAAGGTCTTCTTCCATCAGGCTCGGTTCCGGAAGAGAGATACAGTGAATGTCGAGGCCGAACACTCCGGCGATTGCAAAGCTCAACGATGTCTTCCCCGTCCCAGGCGGTCCGTAGAAAAATACCCTCGACGGTACGGGATGCCGCGGTTGGCGTACCACCTGGGGGTCGCCGGACGCGGATACTCGTTAATATCCGCAAGCAGCCTGTTCTTCTGTACTGGGTCCAACACAACTGTGTCTATCGATCGAGATGGACGTACTGCGACTTTGCTCCAGGCTTGCCGCCCGCGTTGCCTATGTTCTTTCGGAGTAGGGCGCCGGACGGTGGTCTTGGTCTTCTCCCTGGAGAGATACAGGGCCCTTGCCTCAAGGATCAGGTCCTTGATCGGTTGTGTCGATCTCCCCAGCACCGTCAATGTCGCGCACTCGTCATCCTGAAACCTTCGTCCAAATAACCCATCTCCCAATGTCGCGCTTGAAGCGGAGGTGTCCCTTGTGCCAGAACCACTTTGATATCTCGTCAAGGTCGAATCTCGGGGGAATCTTGGCTTCCCAGTTGCTGAAATTGAACAGGGAACCGCTCCTGAGGCCACCACCAACGGCTCTGGCGTCGGGAGCAAGGTGGACTTCAGCGTTCCAGGTCGAACATCTGCCGCTCCTGACCCTCAAAGACCGGGTGACGCTCGAGACGTGATGGTCGGACACCCAGGACACGATATGGTCGAAGATGTCATCGTAGGATTCAACTGTGACTGACGCGGTGAAATGCTTGTGGATCTGCGCCCAGATTCTTCGGTAGATATAGTCGAGGGCGGTAATGAAGCCAAAAGATGAGGACACTAACGGAGACCACCAGAGACACGTCAAAGCCAAAGGCGACCAGGATAAATCTGGAAACCAGCGAATATCCCGGTATAAATGTCTCGAGGACACTGTTTTGTAGGTTGGTGAGATTCATAAACGGCGTCATACTGTTGCAAGTCGCAGAGTTTGATAAGCAGAGGCTCTTTCGAAGGGGCATGTGTAGTTTGTTCAAGTTATCTTCTGGATGAGATGAAGGTGTGCTTTCAAAACGGCGGCAACAAAGTGAGGTTAATTGGTAGTCACCATGACAAACTCCCAGATTAACACAAGAGAAAAGCCCAACTTTTTTTTTTCTCAGGTCGACACTTGATACAACATGGCGACAACCCGGTAAAGATCCAGAGAACCAAGTTGCTCATAAATACTCTGCCTCAGAAACCTGTATAGACATGGCGCTGGACCGCTTAAATTTGAATTTCTAGGGTCCTCCCCGTAGAGACAGACAGAGAAATGCAACAATGGGGAATTGTAGCAGCAAACAGCTCTGTGTCTGGCAGGAATGTCCTCCGCTTTTTTCAAATAGCCATACAACAATAATATTAAAATATGCAGGACGAAAAACAAACCTACATTGTAGTTGACAGTTCACTGCTGTCTGATTGCGAACATATGCGGAGTTGCTTCCCATAGTCGTTGGAAAGGATGCTTCATGGGAAGAAGGCTGAAACAAACAAACAAACAAAAAAGAGCAAACCGAGCGATGCCTCCGCAATTGCGTCTTGTAGTGCAAGGGACACACTCAAGTGCATTTTACAGAACGTGATGCCTGCCAAGCCACCTAAGTTATCTCAAGAAAGAGCACATAGACAGATGAGGCCTGACCGAAGCTGCAAACCTCGTCTTTGTCACCGCGTCTCGGAGATAGGGAGCTGAAGAGGCTGCAAGAGCCGGAATATGACTGGGAGCTCCCTTAAGGAATCCTTGAATGATTCGGAAGACTGGAAGTTAGTAAGTAGCTGGGTGTGTCCACCGTGTCTGCTAGCCCAATTGTATTCGACCTTCTCCTTAGTGTAGCCTGTATCACTACTGAGACTTCTGTTTGACATTCCAGACCAAGTCAGCTGAAGAAGGACAGCCGCAGATATTGGAAGGTCCCCCTTGGCAAACGTTCTTTTTGTTAGAACTGTTTGTAGTTGTATTGCTGACAGGTGTAATGGCGCAATGGGGCCGATTCCCTCTCGGTTAATTGTCCAAAGAAAATGCACGTCAAACCAACAAGGAGGGTGTGGTGAGTGTTGGCCCTGCTGCTGCATGACTGGATGGCGGCTAAAACCAGCCCATCAAGAAGCTGTGGTATTTCAAGGTGAGGATACAATAGCGCCTAGCTGTACATACAGACCTGGTGGCAGAACTTATGATATCTTAAACCACCCTGCGACTTTGCAAACACCGGCATGTTAAACGTCAGAACTGATTTGAAACTGCAAAGCCTCAGGGTTCAGGCCGAATCTCAGGCTGGACTGTGCAGCTCAGCTGCGTCAACAGCCCCTTCTGGGGGCTAAAAAAAGGCTGAAAGAAATGGAATATTGCTGCAGAGCTTTCGGATGAATCGGCCAATTCACCAGCTGAGCATTGCTGTCCTTATCTCCCGACGGTCCTCTACAACCTGTCTCTGGACCCCAAGACTTACAGGTTAGGTTCGTGATAAGCGCGTTCTGCCAGCACAATGCCGTGTGGCGTGTTTCCACAGGCTGCAATTGCCGGATGACTTGCATAGTTGGTTCAGCTTTGGAGATAACCGTGGCGCGTGAAGGACTTGCAATCTGCCCAACGAGAGCCATGTCTCCCGGATCGTCTTGCAGGTGCTGAACATGCTACGTAGGCCTCTCTGCGAGCGACCCCGCAAGAGGGCAACCGCAGAGGGTGCCTGCCGTTGTCGCTCCAAGGGGCCTGAGCTCCGCACGATCTCTCGGCTCCATCTTCCAACCTTGGAATTCTCCCTGTATTTCCTGATTGGGTCACATTGCATGCCTGCCCTACTTGAAAGGTTGCGATGCTGTCTATCTTATCGCGCACAGCTCCTTTCGTGTTACACTTACAGAGACGCCACGTCAAAAAGGACATGCGGCTGAGAGCATCAGACGAGCTTCTTCTTCAGCTAGCTAGCTAGAACTCCGCATAAGGACATGTTGTCCCTGTTTTTCGCACGTCCCCACTGGATACTACCCGCTTTTGGGCCTATTCGTGCCGACCAATGCGACTGGGATCAGTCAACCACGGCAGCTTAAGAGCCAATCCTGCGTATTCATCTCCATATTCAACAGTGTTATCGCTGTATAAGGTATAAAACATGCCAAGAATGGAACAAAGAGTCAAAGGCGGCAGAAAGGACAAACACAAATGTAGACGCTTTGCTGTACATGAATACATTACACTTTTCATGTCCATCCCAAGTTCACAACGCCTCAAATCCTTCATCATCCATGTATAATGCATCATTCACCCAAAAAAGCAACGACTCAAATGCCAAAGTGGAATATGTGATCCAGTACTGTAGAGAAGAGCAACAGAAGATCCTACATCTCGCAGCGGGGTAAAAGCAGACCATCGGGTCATCCCGATATGTTTTGACATTAAGCAAACCCTTTCTCGCTTTCCAACTCTTTGATCCAAAGGATATTTTCTTTTGAAATAGAGCATTCCCCTAGTCCCAAAGCATTAATATATCTCTCCCGCGAGAGACCATACACCAGGTCTCCATTAACTGGTCCCGCATGTTCATGTTGCAAAAACCCAAGTCGCACCCGACTATCCAAAGCTGAACCCTCAATTGCAAATCCAAGCTTGCCATCCAGCCTCGTCTGATCCTTCAGTGCTAAAGAAATTGCCTCGACCCGCATCCGCATTAGTCGGAGCTGAGTGCGAGCACTGTCCCAGAACTGGCAGAGATCCTCGACAAGATCGAGACCTCCGTTTATAAGAGATATGCATTCTGATATGTCTGCTATAAAGCCAGCGGCGCTGAGCACGTCCGTAGCAGAGAGAATCACGTAGGTAGCAAGTGGGGTTGAAAATATTGATCGCGGCGACGATGATTCATTATAAGGTCGGACTTGGCCGTGCTCGTGATTGAATTGGGTCAGAGCAACAGAGATGCGGAGAATCTCGATCGCGTGGTGTCTTGCCCTGCGGATGTTTCGCTCTACCATATCCGCTGGTAGATGCTCGTGTCGGGCGTGTCGATTCAGCTTCATTAGCATGACGTGATACAACATATGGATGGAAATGAATGCATCGGCGCTTCCCGCGCGAATACTTCGCTCCATATTAGCCATACTGTATGAGAAGTGGCTAGGAAGATTCGTAATCCATTCTTCCGATCGTTTGACGATTGTCTCGTAGAAATCCTCGAAAATCTTTCTGTATGTCTTAGCGGATATGTGCGGAGAGCGGAATACGTGATGGGAAACGTCGCTCCAGAGAGATACAATTTCGACCAGAAATGCCATCGGGCTGAGAGCAGACCGATTGTCCTGTTCTAATGGTTCACAGTCATTTATTTCATTCCGAAAATAAGGCACTGCCACATATTCTTGTGCTTCGTAGATATCTTCACGGCATGGGAGTCTCAAAAAGATGTCGTGTGACTGCAAAGAGACCGGAGAGATGGAATAAAACCAACAAAGTCGCTAGTTTGTCGTCAGTCCTGCGTTTAACACTTAGCGAGAAGAGGTTATCACCAACATCCATTATAAACACAACCCAGAATGTCCGCCGGCGGCATTCACCCAGGGCTACAGGGTGTAGCATATATTCGCACATTTGATTATTGCTGACAGTCAGACCGTCCGATTCGATATTATAACGAAGTGCGCACACTGTCCTCACAGCTGCCCCAATGGAATCCCAAGCTTTTGCCAAAGCGCCTGTAGCATAGTACCACAGGCTCAAAATTATCCGACTCTGAGCGAGTTGCAAAGTCAAGCAGTTCTGCCTTGTTTCTACCGCCAGCCTGGCCGTCCTTGAGAATCTTTTCCCTGCAATCACTCGCTCGGGACGATCAGAAAATATAGTTCCCATCGCCAGCATGGAGTAGATCAGCATTTTGTCATCAAAGGATTTCTTCCGACAGGACTTCAACCACAAGAGGAAAGGCTTCCTCGGGAACATATTGTAAATGCCACCGTTGACATTGGCAAAATACTTATCAATATAGTGTGTTACCACTTCAGGATTGGCCTCATACGGATCAGAATCCAACTCGCCCATAAGCAAGTCATGGAGATTCAGATCCGTGACCTCCGTCAAAGTATCAGGGCGATCAGCTTGATCAGTCGCGTTCGCCATGTCTGTTCCACGTTTAGAAGAGTATCCAGCACCACCAGAGGGGCCAATGGAGCCTCGCCTTATTCTCTTATGAGGCTGTCCAAAGACTGGTATGCTCTCTTGATTTTCGTCCATCGTGGAAGGTGAGAGGAGGGAATTATCAGACACTGGGGACAGCTGACTGGCGCCTGCAAGAGACGGCGAACTGTCAGAAGATCGCGGTATGGAACATGGCATGTTTGAAGCAAGAGGAAGGTTTCGAGTGTGAGAATGAGAAGACAGACCCTCTCTTAGGCCCGACTTCGCTGATTGGGACCCATATTGAGATGCCTTGGAGGCAGCCTGGTGACCACGAGGCCTTGAGTCGAATCAGCTAAACCTGGAACGAGAATTTGAAGTGAGATTGTTGTATAAGGGCCACTCACGCACTCCCAAACCTGCATTCCCTCCCAGACTTTTGGCATTGATCGCACTTCGGGAGATTTGGCTGACACTTGATTTTCTTTTCTCTGCAGGCGATACACGCCTGCGCCAGACGCTTCCTTGGCTTCCCAGCCTTTGTGATTCCCCAACTTGCATTAACAGGCTCCCCGTCGATGACTTTCGGGCAGTGCGATCCGTCAGCGTAGATGTAGCAAAGCCCTTCGCCTTCTATGTATCGCTCATCCACCACCTGAGGAAGGATCGGAGGAGTCTGAGACTTTCCAGGAGCAGAAGACACTGCCCCTTTCCATTGAGACAAAGGGGGTCCCGAGCGAGGTCCATCCCTGTTATTCAATGAGCCATGGTGAGTAAGTTGGCCGTGAGGATAGTACGCGACTGGTGGATCAATGCCGGCTGTGGTGTACGACTGAGCTTCAATTCGAGGATTATGAGTCGGATTTATTCCAACCTGAGAGATTGGAGGCAATTTCGCCTCTGGCTGTTGTTGATATTGTCTATTACGTTGGCTGTTTGATGAATCGGGCAGAGAGGTCGACACCGTTCGAGAAGCGAATCCAGAACTATGACGAAGGAACGACTCACTTGGATTATCGTACAGATCACCGATTGCATGTTGATTCACCGAAGTCGCAGCGGATGGAGTGCTTCCATAGGGCTGCGGCGAATATGGCGACGCTGGAAGGCTGGAACGTGATGCCGGCGTAAGCAACTGGCTCACAGGAGGTAATTGCTCCCTGTTTTTCTGGTTCCGATCGCTATCATCCTTCAAGTTCAAACCGGGCCTAGAGTCTGATGAGCTATGCTGCGGCAGGGACGTCTCCGTCCCAAATTGCAGCGGCATTGATATGCGAGGCGGTGGAAGCTGATAGGCGTGACTGTGCGATGCTGATGGGTTATCCGAACTTTCGCTCTCTTCCTCCGAAGATGGCCTGTCTGTGACTGGTAAGATGCGCCCGAAAGGTCCGATATAATAATCCGACATAGCTGGCGCTTGCTTGTTCAGCTAATTATAGAGTGGGACCGCCTGACCATCAAGAGTCGTGCGATTCAACCAGCAGCCTCAACGGGCTGTTGGGCAGAAGCCGTGACGTCCAGTGCGGGGGAATGATCGCCAACGATCTCGAAAATAGAGCATGAGATCTCGATCACGCTGGTTGTGCTCACAGTTGCCCTCCTGTGGGAAGATTCCTTGGAGACAGCAGGTGAACACCTCGCCCGACAATGGGGCAAAGTGAACCGAAGAAAAAAAGCAACGGTTAGTATCAGAAGGCTGGCGGTCTAGGAACACCTGAGAGTCAAGCTATGGCAGAAGCAGAATTCGGGCGCTTTTCGATTGACCTCCGTTCTAGACCCTGGTCAAGGAGAAGCTCCCGGCATGTATGCTCTCTTGGCAGAAACAGTCGGATCTTATCACGATGGAGGATGCAAAAAGATGTACGCTGGGGACAAAACAAACTGTCCGTTGCCAGTCTTGGGATCTGGAAGAGATAGAATAAAGTTGGGCCAATTTCTGGGATAAGGGTTTGGAGCAGAAACTCGGACACTAGGCTGACGGTGGGGACTGGCGCAGGAAGAGGGTGGGCATCTCAGACGAGAGCGGCCATGCTCGAGTCTTCTCCAGGCTCCTGATGCTGCGGTGTTTCCCGACTGCGGTCGCTGCAGGGTCCGTGTTAAGAGCACGGCGCATCGAACACTTGCTTTGAGATCGAGTCGAGCCCAGCTGGCTTCCGCCCGTGATGTTGCTTGTGCGTTTCCACAGGCATCCCGGGATCGCACACAACCGCGGGATACCACGCAGCGACACAAGCGTTGCTCTCCAGATACACAGAGCGTGACGATGATGGTGGTGATGATGAGAGGCTCTCCCAGGGCAGGATCGGAGGCTAACTACGGAGCATGTTTCGAGAAGCAGACGGCACATGGACCGAATCGGCGTCTGACTGTCGGATGGATCATGGCCGAGACTCAAAACGTTTGCCCCTAAAATCCCTTGGGCACAGTTACATCCTCCTTCGGCACAGGACAGGCGTTGTACCGCTTGGACTAGCGGCCCTCCTGCGCCACATGCCGCCCCCGCGTCGCCCAGGATGTGCTTGATGTGCTATATGCGCTGCGTTCGAGGATTGGCCAGTGAAGAAAGACTATCTTCACAAGAGATCCATGATGTTTGGAGGCCGCTATTGTTCAGGAAATGAGCAGAGCCTTCTAGACCCTACAGGACTCCAGGGGCCATCTAAGTCCTAAACCGCCTGCAGAACGATTCGTGCTTTATTACCATCTTGCCTTTTTGCGAGGGTCTTCACAAAATACTCCATACGACGGTGCACATCTGGATTCTGCGGCATTCCAGCTGACAATTCAACATGTGCATCAGCATCCTCTGAATAGAGATGGTTCCAAGTCAGTTTGCCTTGTTTTTTCACATACACCATCTCATACAGCATAACCAGACCATCCTAACACGATCGACACAGGTCATTCTTTTGATCTAATGATTAAGGGTTTTGCATCATGGCCCAACCACGAAGTAGCTAACGTAACGGAGATTCAAGATATGTCAGGCGAGATTAGCTTCATAGGCTCTGCTCCCATCATCTTCATTGGACATTTTATTATTAAGGAAGCATTATGGACCTGTCAATCCACCTCCACATCGTTGATCTGGTAAATGGTCAACACTTGCTTTTGGAACAAGATTGGTCGAATCTTGGCCAAGACTCCCAGCAGACGCTTGGGGATGATTGGCAATCTCGCGTGGAAAGTTTATGCATAATACAGAGTGCATGAGACTCGCCATCATGATTAACATTGATCAAAGAACGCCCGAGTTTAATCTCATCAGGCTCCACAACCACAGAATGTTTGCTCAAAATAATCCCACAATCACTTTCACTGTCAAATGCACCCGTATACAAACACCGTCAATCGAAGTCACAGTCACCTCCACAAGCTTTCCTAGAGAAACATGCGAGCCGCATCCTGAGAAACCACGGAAAGGGACTACATCGTTTACCACAAGGGTTGGAAGGTATGGTGAGGATTGTACGAAGTACGGAAAGAAACAAATGAAACGTTTCTTTTGAAAGGCCGGGGACCCCTGTCAAACCGAAGTATTCCGTATTAGCCTCTAATTATTCCTCCATGCCCTACTCAGTCCCGAACTCACTCCGTTCCCGACTGTCAAAATCGGTCCTGCTTGCTGGATCTGAGAAACATCCTTGCCTCGGGCGATTCCCGAGAACTGCGTAATCCGTATGGAGTAAGTTATCTGAGATATAGCAGAAGATTTAACTAATCAACGCTCACTTCTCCCTAGTCACCTAGATATGTGGACCGGAAGCTTAATGGACTGGACGTTCGTTTTCCCCATACAGCTTAGTTTTGTTTAGCGCTGGGCCCGATACGCGCGCTCGTGCTCGACTCCAGGACACTTGTCTGAATTCCAACAGCCAGAAACGACTTTCGAATGTTCTCGACGTTTTTGAATAGGATAGGGCTCTAACCGGGAGAGAAGTATGGGATCTATTCCGTACTCTTTTGCGTATTTGTTTTTCTCTCTTTTTTTTTTCTTTTTTTTTTTACCGTCTCAATTCCGCAGTTTACTGTAGACTGCTGTTGATTCATCTTCAAGCTTGACACATAAAAGCAAAAAGCAGCTGCTTTTGGTTTGAATTCTTGTACAGGACATCTGATTGGTAGGAAACGACAGAGCCGCATACTCAACGCCAGACTTCACGCTGACCGTCTGCCGAGGACGCAAATACGTTGAGCTGTGGGAGATCTCCTGGGGTATGAGAGAGCCACAGCGGCGCCCAGCGGGGCCGGGAAACTAGGATGCGGTTCCGCGAAAATTAGCAGCAATCACAGTCGGCACTACGGAGTATTTCCCCGAAGCCGCACCACGCTCCAAGATTTTCCCCTGATGTTCAATGACACTCACTACTGAGATTAGATCTGCAATGCATCTCGGATCCCACGCCGTCCTTTGTCTAAACTGCTTCTTCTTCTGACGGTCAGTTCAACTTCCACACCATCTCCATACCTAGTCTGATTATCATTATCATCTACTAGGCTGTACCTTTTTAGGAGAATGCTGCACACTTCCCTTCCATCCATGGACAATAATGGATGCTCGAGAGCGACCAGCGCAGTGCTGAAAATGGACAAGTTATTTAGCTAGTTCCTCCCAGGTTTCTCGAACTAAAATAATGAAATAATTATTTCACTACGCAGTAAGATGCAATATGGCTTGGTAATACATGATTAATTAAAAACCCGAAGTTATTCCGAAACACCATTCCTTCCTGAAGTTCCTGTGCTCACCCTCTGGACAAGTACTCCATACTCCGTAGTAGTGAGACCGACAAGAGGTTCGATAATATCCTGGCCCCAAAGCGTTACTGTTTGTCACCCGTGGGAGGTTACATATGCGGCGCAGCAAGCATATGATGCTGCCATAGTTGCTCCCGCGCATGTGAATCACATAAAATCACATCTACTTATCTCGCATCTGAAGCACCGTCGAACGAGACACACACACACCGAGGCAAGCAGGCTGCTGCATATATTTTAATTAACATATGGAGTATAGGCTATATCACCCCATCATTATTCACCGTTTGCCGGAATCGGCCCGCGCAAGCGTCTCGGCTCCTGTCGATGATGACTGACGGGCTTCGGTGTTTCA
>JGI26055J44792_1000271_pt1 | contig 12137 bp, 5 predicted proteins | sample HigsolmetaGSP17D_FD_44792 | JGI IMG/M metagenome (IMG submission 44792)
ATCTAATATTTAGTTAAAGCTGCCTCCAAAACCGTTAATTTTTAAGGGAAAATACTAAGAATTACAAAATTACCACTAAGTAGAGCTTCACTATTTCAAAGTATACAGTGTCATAATTTGAGCAGCAAGGGGATAACAGGGCACGTCAAAAAGCCTGGCTATTAGGCAATAACAGATTATGGCTGCAATAACTTGGGAAACATAGAGTACACTCTCAATAAAAAAAGTTACTCACATACTAATTGCTTGGCATATTTCCATGCTAAATACACATGATTTTGAAGCTATCTAACAACCATATAGAGTTGGAGCACCCCCAAAATCACCTTCTTTACCTAAATCAATTAATTAGACATCAGATCAATAAGATCACTAGATCTTATGATCCAGGCAAGTGTCTTGATGCTAATGGAAGATGAATTGTGATCTTGGTGATCTAAGACTAGAGTGTTGAAGATACAATCATGGCGGTGATCCATAAGATCACATGATCTATAATAGGCCTAAGCAAAGTCAGCCTAGTAAAAGCAGCATGGCAGTAGGCGGGGGAGTGGGTCAGGTGTAACAAAACTTTTCATCGAGAGTGTAGTTAAGTACAGTACCTAAGTACGGTATCCTCTTTGTGGGCTCTGTACTGATTCTAACCTAAATAGGTAATGGATCTACCTAGGTACTCACCGCCTTTGACAACAATAATCAACACCCAAAGATATTGTGGCTGCAGCAAGAGTACTCCCCCTGCTCTATGCCTTGATGGCACTTTCCAACCGCTCTGATCACTGCCTAGCATAAGTAACCACCAAATCGCAAATGCACTTGGTTTTCTAGGTTCATAATCTGACTCCAGCAATGTTTGCTCCTGGTGTGACCGTTCACTCAACGGTTTCCTCTCTACGGAACCCTCGAAGGCGCCAGAGAACAAATTCAGACGACTCCATCAAGTATCCAAAAGCCAAGAGACGACGATCTCTTTTGCGAGAGGATACCTTTGAACCGCTCAGGGCTTCTGAAGCGGAGTGCGACGTTCATCACGAAGTCCAAACATCTACCACTTATGCTAGCTCAAGTCTCGTCTCAGAGGACAATATAACTCAGAAGCAGCTCGTGTTCAGGGGACCGAAGAAATCAGACAAACAAGGCGATCACGCCAACGGAACTGTAATACTGGTAGGCCATATGTTTACGTTTGTCTTCCAGCGGAAATCATAAGTAGGGGCTAACTTGGTTTTACTACTGCAGTCCAAAAATGACTATTACATTGTTTCCCAGCTTCCTTCGTTGCCTGACCAGATCCGTGGGACAGACTCAGGTAAAACGGCCAGCTTTTTCTTCAACATGCTGTTACTAACCTGTTTCAGTTCCTCTCGAAAGCTTCTTTGCGACTGATCAAGGTTACGCACTTATCCTGACGCAATGTTATGCAATAATTTGGCCGTACGCGATATCCGAATCTTCGCCATCTCCGGCCGATGTCTTCACTGTTATGATTCCGGAATCCTGCAGGGACCCTAGTGGTGGGACTCCTCTTGGTGTTTTTGTGTCGAACACCGCAACTGAACTCCCGGGATTGATGGTTGTAATACCTTCTACTGGGAAAATAATCTACTGGGAAACCGTATCACATGCTGCAGTCCTGGGATTAGTGAGGCAAAAGCAGAACGGACTACAGGGCTCAGTTCCAGGTTTACTCTCAGGAGAATACGCCACTGAAGTTATAAATGCGGAACCTTCGGGCATTATCATCACCTTTTCCTCTGGTCGAGTAGCCCATGTTACTGTGAGGGATCCTCAGGGAAAGCCCACTGTAACCGTTAATTTTCTTCGTGGTATGACTAGAATCACCAGTGGGGGATTCTTTGGTGGGATAAAGAGTGTTCTGGGAGGGAGTTCCTGGAAAAAAGAGGTAGCTGCTGCAAGACCTGGTGAGTCTTTACAACGGGGCCAACGTGATATCATAATCGCTACTTCTACGGGCCTTTTGGAGATGTGGGATACGCACTGGAATAGCGGGAATACATTGAAAATACAGATGGATGTCAGACATGACCTCCACAAGGCTCTTGGGCTGGATCATGTTGAGAGTGGCAGTGAACAGAACCTTAGGATCTTGGATTTTGTGTGTGTGCCCAGGCAAGATAGCGACGCATGCGGCCCAGCGACTGACCACGAAACGTCGCTCTTCTTCTTGGTTGCCCTGCATCGACTCCAAGATTTAAAAGATTTAACAACCTTGGCCGTTGTCAGGATGAATCTTTCAAATAGAGAAGTACAGGTTGTTTCGACTCATCCGGTTGAACGTCAAAGACTTCCTTCAAATCTCGGAAAGCTGAAACCGAAACTGCATATCCCGAAACCTTTTGATACCGCTTTCATTGTGTTGGGCCAGACAGTTGTCCTGTTGTCTCTGACGCGGATTAAAGAGTCGCCGTCATCGCAGTTACTGATGGATTCGAATCGTATTCCTGTTCCTTTCCAGGACTGTATCCGGTTTCGAGATGAAGAAAAGTATAAAATACTAGGCAGTGGTCTTGAAGACCAAAGTGTCGAACAAAAACATCCGGCATGCATTGTCATGGTTCGAGGATTTGGCGTCATTCGCATCACCGCCTTGCCTCGCCAGATTCCAGACAGTGACTTCGAAGATGCCCAAATTACTGCCAAGCTCAAGCTCGAACAGGCCGTTTTCTATGGAAATATGTCAGACAATCCTTTGGACTTTGTCAGCGGAAACGAGTTGAACTTCCCACCGCAAGAATTAGAAGAGGCCGCACTGGAGATCTGCAAGGAGCTGCTCCAATCGAGCTCAAAGTTCATACCGAGTGCAGCCCTTTCGCTTGACCAACACTTGCGTTTACGAGCAAAAGCACTTGATGACTTAGCACTTCTTCTGATTCGCCACGGTGAGCCGCCATCAAGATTAACACGTTGGCAACTGTTATGGGGCGCCGAGAAACTTGCTGCTCAGAGGGCTATGTGGAAGGTGGAAGAAGGATTTAGGAAGAAAAAGAACGGAAAACCAACATTCCTGGCCCGTGTAATTGAGCTGATGAGTGAGAAGTTCAAGACAAGATTTGAGCCCCAAAACGGAGAAAGCGATCGTGTGCGACATTGGTTCATACATGATACCTATAGAATGGAGCACATCATCCCCTGGATCTTCAATGCTATCCGAGATCCGAAAGGAAATATTTCAAGACAAGGACGACTGTTCTCGGACCAAGTTCTGGAAGCCAGCGAGCTTTCCCTTTCGGTACTGGAGACAGCTTTCCGATTTAGAGACGAGCATGCTGGACTATACGGTCTCGGTGAAGAGACATTCGAGGATGGAGTGCTTGTCTCTGGCTATGAAGGATTACCTGAATTTTGGACTTCACAGAGCGTAGGATACGCCGAAACTGGACATCTATTGGATCTGGAACTTGATAGCTGCAGATCTTGGTTGCAGCAAACAGTACCAAGGAACGATACACCGGATTCGCTTACAATAAAGAACATCGCACGTAACAGCTCCCGTCAGCTTCGAGTTCTTGGGAAGATGCACCGTGAGCGAGTTCGTTGGCTCTCTGCGCAGGATGATTCCAAACTGACAGACGAGAGCCTAGCCATCGAGGAAGCACACATAAAACAGAGAAAATGGCAGCTGTTCAAAATTGCGGGAATTGGGCAGTTAAAGGATGCTATTTCCTTGGCTGAGGAATTTCGTGACATGAGTGCGCTAGTAGAGCTCATAGTTGAACTCCAGGACCAAGCGAAAGGCGGGAATATCCAGCAAGGCGTGTCAGGAGAGGATTCTCACGTTGATGAAGATTTGAAGCGGTTTGGGCAGAGAGTCGCAGGCTACTTCGAGAGATTTGGTGAATCTTGGGCAGATGCATTCTTCTCTCGGCAGATATCTGTTGGGCAACCTGGAGTCTTGTTGGCGATGAGGAGTTACCAGCCCTATGTCACCCGCTTTTTGCGCAAGGCTCCTTCACGTTCACGACTGGGTTGGATCAATGATATAATCGGCGAGAACGATTACAATACCGCGTCGCGCTCCCTGGAAAATCTAGCTATCGAGAATGAATCTGATTTATGGAGTCAACGCGTCGAAATTTCCCTGGCGAAACTTACGAGGCTAGCAGCATGGGAAAAGAGCGCAGCGTTCGAGCAATCAGATGTTCGTGAGGAAATAAAACGCCTTGATGACTACGCGGAGATAAGTATGATTCAGGAGCTGGTTTATGAACATGTCTTACCCGCATTGCGCGGCGCCATCGATCAGAAGGCTGAACTCGAGCTGGCAATGGACCATTTTGGCAAACATATTGTTAATGACAAACCTTCTCTCCATGAAATTCTTGAGGACGCACTTGCCAAACTAGTCGCCAGAGAAGTAATTGGCGTTGAGCAACTGATCGATTTGCTGACCCTGATGGATCCAGTACAGTTCCTTGAGGGCGAAGACAATGGACTAGTAGGACGCGAGTTCTATTTGGCCCTACATGTTCTTCGACTTAGTGGCTATGCTCATACAGATCCAGCATACTATGAGATGTTGCAGAAGCTGGTATGGCGGAGATGCATGATCCGTGATAATTGGGAAGCCATTGGGGAAACAGCTCAGAAGCTGGACAATGAGGTCGAGGCTCGTGTCCGCGACACAGCTCTGTTTCGTACTCTAACAGAGTGTCTCAAAGAAGGTAAAACAGAGAGATTCTTGTCACCTTACGTTGCTAACTTGATCATAGAACGTCTGGGAGCGCTTGATGATCTTCCGATGTACACCAGATATTCCCCTTCGGAAATTGTCAACTGCATTTCCCATTCCAGTTTCCTTAAATCGCGGTTCCACCCAGAGCATAGCGCTCGGGTACTTCGTGATCTCGATAAGGAGGCCGAGATCTTGCGTCGTTATGTCGAAAAGGGCAAGCTTGAGGTCTGGTTCAAGGATATTTTGGCATCAGTGGAGGCATCAGTGGCAACTATTCACCAGAAGGCTCAGAATAAGGAACTCGGAGTGCAAGAACCATTGAGTCCTACCAGGTCGTCAGATGTGAAGACAAGGTTGAATTGGCTCTAGGTGTGGGAATAAAAGATGTACATTACTAAGCAGTATGTCCGTTTTAATTAATGTTTGTAGATGATTTACAGCAGCTATTGTTAATGTTTCATCTAAAGAGTAATTTCAGTCTAAACCCTTTCTTGCTTTACCCACTGTTTAAACAGTATGACTTAATCTACATACAACCCAAAAATGCATGCAAAGTTGAATCTGCAATAGATTTGTCTAATATTCAATTACTCCTCATCGTAAATTTCTACATACAATTAAGAAATAAAGAACTTTTTAGTCAGATAGTAAGTAGTAAAGAAAGAAATCAGTTAAATATAAAGGCTATCTTCTAATGACTATATATAGTAGCTTCTAGTATGTTTGAATATAATTTAAGAACACAATAAAATAGAAGGCCTTACAAATATGCAATAATTCTTGAAATCAGGGATTCACGAATGCCATAATACCATAAACAATACCCAAACGGCAGTGGCCGGGGATTAGATATTCTCGGCCCCTAAACACAGCCACTGACTGTCCTCATAATAAGGTAACCATGGACCATGATAAATTACCGGCTGAACCCCTCTCAACAAGGTGAGCCGGCCTGGGGTCGAAGGTCAAACAGGCGCGGAGTAGATGAGGAGGACTTAATTCGATGAACAAGGTGAAGGCGGCTTTACATAAGGGGTCGAGGGAGCCGCCCAGGCTAGGTGTGGCTTGTGTCCGCCGGAGCACCTACCTAGGTAGATCCTGGACCTTTCCATGTTTGGCTAGTCAGAGTATTGACCTCGGGAGGTTAGGTAATGTAAAGAGACTTCGAGTGATTAAAAACCTTGGCATTTCAATGTAATGGGGTTCCCGGTCATTCGGATCAGTCATTGTAAATTGTCCCACCTGCATAAGCTGAGGCGACCGGGTGGCCCAAGATGGGTGTTCAGAAGAAGACACGGAAATTCGCTCAAGTCAAAAGAGCGATCAGTTTACGCGATAGTCGCCTGTTTGTATTCTCATCTTTCTCGACAAGACATACGCTGACATGGACAGCAGGAAGGAGAACCAGGCAAAGAATGACCAGAAAAACAATGAGAAGAAAGATGATCTTGTTAGAGAAGTGTATGTATACCTATATCTTCACTGAGAAATATTCTGAGGCGTACCTAATTGAATTCTACTGCACAGGCCCCAGGTCTCTTCTGCTCTTTTTTTCCAATACAATACCGCACTTGCGCCGCCTTATTCAATCCTCGTCGATACCAATTTCCTATCCCATACCATCCAGCACAAACTCGAAGTCATTCCATCCATGATGGATTGTCTTTATGCGAAATGTATCCCAATCGTTACCGACTGCGTTCTCGCCGAATTAGAAAAACTTGGTCAGAAGTATCGGCTGGCGCTGCGCATTGCGAAAGATCCAAGATTTGAGAGAATAAAGTGTGACCACAAGGGTACATATGCGGATGACTGTTTGGTTGATCGGGTTATTAAGCATCGTGTCTATATTGTGGCAACGAATGATCGTGATCTGAAGAGGCGAATCCGGTAAGGATGCTCTGTTTCTGAGGGACCAAGTTCTAAAACATTTGTCCCTGACGATGAGACTATAGGAAAATTCCGGGTGTACCCATTATGAGTGTCGCACGGGGAAAGTACGTTATTGAACGACTTCCTGATGCACCAGAGAAATAAACACCACCTATACTTGGACTCAAATCTCGCAACAATTTATATGCGACACATGACCCTTCCGTCATACAGAAGGGACGATCTGATAACTCTTGTGGCCCATGTAGGGGGCCAACCAAATCAGCCCGCTTTGTATGGGGAAAACAGCCCACCTTGCTCTGCTGCGGCAGCCCAGCATCTGCAACTCGGGCTTCGACATACGCGACGAGTGGTCGTAAAACAGATCAGTCCCAGGAGAAATATTTAAGGTGGTGTAATGGCTGTTTCCAAGGCCACAAGACGGCTACAACCGTTCCTGTGGTATGATACTGCTATTGTAGCGTGGAGGGCTTGAAGAGAACTTTTCGATCTCTCGCTGAGAGTAGGTATCCGAGCTCAGGAGTTCATAAAACTCGAGTTGGAAAGGGAAAATTAATGAGAAAAGGTCGCACCTTGGAGGTCTACGACAAACAATAAGCGGCACTTGAGAACTCTCTCCGATAGTATGAAAACAACATTGATCTCTGTATAGCACAACTCTCAGCCAATATACTGTCTCAAAGCGTTGGAGTGTTTTTCATTGCCAAATGTACAGGCAGATGAAGTAGTGAATATAGACAACATTTCGATATTTTTATGTTGCTTCTCTAGGAATAAGACCCAATACTGACTGAATGTTTGCCCTATCTGAGTGCATTCGAACCTGATATCTGATTTTCCAAATGGGAATGGGATGAGTGCATGAGGGCTCCAGGAAGCATTGATCCAGGATACCTACTGTTGAGAACTATCTTTCACTCATAACTGTTAGAATATCAGATGGGATAGTGACAAGTAATAATAACAATACATAGATGCTGAGTAAGATGTAAGATTTGTGAATGGATCTATATGATTAGTTGGTGTACTAGACTACAGTCCTGTGTCAAAAGTTACATTAAATTTAGTGCATATACTAATTGCTTGGCATGCTGCCATATCATATTCATGCGACTTTGGAGCTATGTAGAGGTAATTAAACATTATGATTATCTACAGAGTGGAGATATATAAAATAGTATACAGAATCTAGATTACTTACCATTTAGTAGAACCCCCAATTGGATGTCAGAATCAATAAGATCTTTAGATCTCATGATCTAGGCGAGTGATCTTGGTGATCTAGAACTAGGGCGTTGAAGCTATTGATCATGGTGGTGAGCAGTAATCTGGATTGGTCACATGATCACTAATCTGGGGTCATGAGACTCTCTAAGCGAGGTCAGTCTAGTAAAAGCAGCATGGCAAGTGGCTCTGGCTAACTTTCCGCACATGATTACATATCTTTAAATGGGTATGCTTTCAAGGTTTGCAGCTCAGTAGGGTACAAAAATTACTAGGCGGTGTTTAGGCTAAAATTTTTTACTCAGTTATTAACTAGTTATTTGACTGCCAATAAATAAATCATGTGGGGCTACTGAAATGAACAATCTAACAACAGGATAATGCTTTGCAGTGTGAGTCAAACTATTATAATTGGTTCCTTGCTCTACAGTGACAACCTTGTGGAAAGATCAAATTACAAGCTGTTTCTTCCCAGAAGTTACAGAACACACAAGCATTTAGAGCAGCACAGAAAAACCAATAACAAATCACTCTCACCTGGGACATATCTACAGGGTACTGTCTGAACTTGTGGAATAATACCTAACACAATGGGTATACCACATCTAACACGACACTTGCTTCCATTTTCAGAACCAGTGCATTTAGGAGACAACAGCATATCTGGAATCAAGTGCATAAAGTCAGTAGTCATTGATGGGCCAAGCCTGGTCTATCATGTTTATTTCCGATTGTTGTCTTGGACAGATACTCATTTGAATGCACTGGATGCGCAACCCACATGTGAGGAAGTGAGTATCGGTGTGATGATATACCTTTTGCAGCTGAGAAATCTGAATATTCAAATGTAAGTAAATCCCGAAAGTGAATGCTCAATATGCTCTTTTTCTCTTCATCATATTTCCCGTGACTGAAATTGACTTTTATTACTGGTTTTAGAAACAAGATCTTTTTTGATGGAGCTCTGCCGACTACAAAGCGCGAAATGCGATTCGCTCGACTGGAGAAATTAAGAAGAAAACTCGAGCTTTTCTGCTTAAACAATCGAGAAGGCTTTCAGGCTGGGCCTGCAAGGGGACGCTTGCGCATAGACCCTGGAAAGGTCTTCCGCAGCCACAGCCTACCGCAGAGGTATAAGGGCTTGCCCGAAAATCCTTTTATGGTAGCAGCTGTATTTGAAGACTTGAGGAACCGGTGGAATTGGTATAATCTCAAGAGGGTCGCGACAGGTATTCATCTGCCGCCTTTCACGGATGACAAGGAATTTCCATGGGGAGGGATTAGCGAAATGGTCCCAGGGGAAGCAGATATCTACTGTAGCTATATATCAAGGAAAACAGGCTGTGCTGTGTTGACTAACGACTCAGATCTTTTAATTCACGATCTTGGGCCAGAAGGCTCGGTGATATTCCTTGACTCGATTGAATTGAACAAATGGGACATTCAAAACCAAACGGATACAGATATCTGGGCCATGGAACTATGTCCAGCTGCACTTTCAAGAAAGTTGGGTCTGAGCAGTATCCAAAGGCTTGCATATGAACTGAAAAGAGATCCGCACGCGGGGCTGAGAGAACTGATACGGCGTTCAAGAGATACTACAAAGACGGTGGAAGATGGTTCCGATTTCAACCGCTTTATGGAGGAGTACCAACCTCTTACAGATGAGCCAGACATGAAACAGGTGAACCAAGCGGCTCTTCAATGCCTCGACACAAGGGTGTCGGAACTCTTCTTGCAATATGAGTTGCCGAACCTCCATGCGCTTCAAGAAGCGCCGTCTATTTATCTTGCAGTTCTGAATGAAGACCATGCCAGGCGATGTGCGTGGTCTGAAGGTAGAGATATCAGATGTCTTGGATACTCTGTTCTTAATATTTCTCGTCCGCAGTCGCACAGATCCACAGTTGTTCTCGAGTACGTGCGCAGAGGAGGGAGAATGTGTTTTGATGCAATATCTCTTCACGATGAGAATGTCATTGGATTAGAGCTAGAAGCTCTCTTGGATCGGTTGGCTCAAGCATGCGTTGCGTCTAACAATGTTCCAACCACCATTAGTCACTGGAGAATCTTCGCATTGAACAAGATCTACAGCGCCAAGGACAAAAACAGGGTCCTGATTCCCAGTCGAGAGCAGCTGAGACGCTTCTTGACCTTTGGACATATGGGAGAGAAAGTTGAATGGACAGACATCCACCTCCTCGCCCAGATGCAGGCGATTTTCTACTCGCTGAGGATTTTGGCGCAGCTCCTCAATGTCGCGGCGCTTGGCACAAGCATCACGGAAAAGGCACGAGGTGTACTTGCAGGCCTTCCGCCTCTCCATGCACTGATGAAATCGAGAAATGAGATAATGCTGGAAAGGCACTGTGAGGTTACTATCAACGAATTGGTCAACAAGTTCTTCCACATCCAGGAACAAGTAATGCAGCAGAGGACCGTCGACGGGCCAGACGAAAACCAGTACGACATTGTTGGGCAGAAACAAGACATTGATGAAGATGTAGAAGCTTGGAATATGACACAAGCTATACAGAACCGTCCACGGCTGGATTCCAGTGAAGATAAGTTGGTAAAAAGGCAGAAGGTTAACATGTACGAGCTACTCAGATGTGAGGAGTGAAGCTGTCTTTCATGCATACTGTTGCATGCCATGTCGAATAACAGATCAAAACAGTCCATATAGGGGTTTGAAACTGCGGCAAGGCAAGGAAATGTCGATCTGTTGGGAGTTCGTGGCAGACAATAATCTGTTGCGCGCAACAGTCCTCTCAATGATTTCACTTGATTGCTTGTGAGGAATGCACTAGTACTTACTTATGTACTCGTGAGCTCTCTCTAAACATGTGCCTACCTATATAGGTATCTATCTGGTAGTACAGTAGTGGATGGCCAGAGGTAGTACTTGCCTGGGTACCTATCTAGGTAGATAGGTAGACCAGATCTAATACATCTAAGTGGACTTAAGAAGTCTATTCGGATAGCACAGACTTTGACAGGGGTCGGATTTTTCGACACTACTCTTGAACCCCATTGCCGGTTATCTCACTTCCAAGTCCTTTCGACAGAAAGAAGGCTTTTAAGTAACTCTTAGAACTGCCTAACAACCATCTGATATTCATTAGGTCTTATTGGTTTATATTTTCTATTATTCTTATTTGAGATATATACATCTTAAAGGGATTCAGAGGTCCTGCAAGAGCAGTAAAAGTTGCCGGTTGCAAAAAAAAGCAGCGTCAAAGTCTGACTTCTGCTGCTGGCTGTCAGACCTTCTAGAGGTCAGTGGGAGCATCCAAGAAGTATAGTGCCAGGATCAACCACAGTTCTGGACTCCAGAAGAAGAAGGGCTGTCTATTTAGTATGTCTTACTAGAATATTCGGCACTATGTATATGTAGGTGGCCCGCCCAAATGTAAGTGTGGCTCTATCTAATCATTTATTGTCTATCGCTGACCTGCCCAGGCCTTGCACTGTAGGTAGAGATAAGATTTGGTTAACTTTACCGCATACACGGTACACCATACACGGTGGATGCTGAGCTTGTGTAGACCACGATCCTGCTGAGGCAGTAGTGCGCAATAATGATAGTCTGATCTGCTCGGGCTATTGGCTTTTTTTTTATTGATTAACCTTGGGGGTATTATGACATAGATGTTTCGGTCATGTATTGTTACAAGTGTCCTCCCTAGCCTTGCCTAGGGCCCTCATACTTTCTCCCCTCTTTCCTGCCGTGCAATGGTTCCAATCAGCCATCTATATATAATCCAGGTGAGCCTACGTTTATATAGTACGATAAGGCTGCGCGAGCGCTTGGCATCTGCAAGTCTGCCCCCTTTGAGCCATCTGATCATAGTGAAAATTCAACTGCAGATAATATGGAAAGCAGGCATAATGAGTTGCAGGGAGATGGATATTGACCACCTTACTGATTAGAACTATTTTGAAACTCCAAGGTGGCCTCCAGTACCAAGCTGCTCGAGCGGAGTGGACCGGCTTGTTGGTTGAGATAATAACTACATAGGTACCTAGGCATATCTACCCTAAAAGAACACGCCTAGTTCTTAGCGCACTGTTCCTTTTTCTAATATTTCTAATTGCTTGGTTGCCTCCCCTGCCACGCTGAACTCTCACAGTTTCATGTGCTAATTTGAGCCTTCATTGAACACCATCAGTTAAATATCCTGTGGCACTGTATCTCTGATTAGAACATCCCGGCCAGAACTTAGTCCAGCAGCAACCAATGTGCTGGCTTTTAGGAACCGTCCAGTTTCCTCGAAATCACCCTGCAATGACGGCTTGTAGATGGGACTCGGCATATGTTTGCGTA
>JGI26055J44792_1000272_pt1 | contig 12129 bp, 14 predicted proteins | sample HigsolmetaGSP17D_FD_44792 | JGI IMG/M metagenome (IMG submission 44792)
AGAAATTCAGGCTAATACTCTCTGTCAAATATCCACATTAGCACCCTACCCCTGTCTGACTATGTGCAGCTATTCACATACAATAAGATAGGTATGCAGACCTCTGCATATATAAATTCTGACAAAGCGAGCAGATGGTGGATGCCAAGTTTAAGATTCATGAGGTAGACGTTCTGAGAACCTTGTAGGTATCTAGTACCTATCTACAATGTAGCGGTACGTCCAGGCAGATAGCACATCATCTGCGATCCTTCCATGCGATATTTAAGGAGATACATTACTGTTCTCGGTAACGTAGCTGCTCCCTGCTCACCTGAAATCGACCTCTTCATGTACGATAGATGCATTTTAGTATATCTGAGCATAGATATCGTCGGGGGCACCATCGTTAGATGCATAAATGACACGATGCCTCGGCTTCAACTTCCAGCGGAACAAAGACACGGCAGTTACTTTGTACAGTACATGCTGAATGAGATACAAAGTGCAGTGCATAGAAGTACCTACCTTGTACTGCCCAGATGCTTACATAGGTACCTTCGTATTCGGTACGCAGTCAATAGTTAATTATCAAGCACCTAGTCCTACTTAACCGGGAACCAATATTCAATGAGGCTCAAAAGTTAACATCGGAGAGGTCCGCGGATCCGCGGAGTTTGGAGTTTGTCATCCCCGGAATTCGGGGAATGTCGCCAATCTCAAGCCCGGTCCACCGAGCGACGCAACAAAGGTTGGGGGCCCAAAAATATCGCTGACTTCGCACTCTCGGTCACGTTCGGTCTGATCTGAGGGTCTGACCGTCTGATCCTAAGTAAGCGGGGGAAGGGAAGGCGAGGCTGACTTCGGCAATCCGCAGTGGAGCTGAAACCCTGCTCATGAGGAGGCTTATCATTTTCCGCAATCCGCGCCATGGTTGTTGAAGGATGGGACGGGTTTGAGATCACCCTTGCTGCCCAGCCCCCTCCGGTGGGCCTATACAAGCTTTTTGCTAACAACGCACCTAAAACAGCTTTACATGCGGCGGACAGTGCGACTCGGAGCTTATTGGTCGGGTCGTTTAAGTAGACTCCCAGCGTTGACAGCTAATAATGTACGGACCTTTTGAAACCATTACATTGGAAGTGGAGTCATACTCCGTAGTCTGCGACCGTGCGAAAAAGGAGCCTCAGAGCCTCAGAGAGCCTCAGAGGCGTAGCGGAAGACGCTCAGGAAAGCCAAGTCGTATCGCTTTCTCCTCCAAGTCCAAGCCTTCTTCACTGCCCCACTACTACGACTACCAACGACGTTGATAATGATACTGTCGTGACAACATGTCATAGACAGCCTCGCTTAGCAATTACTACTTACATACTACCTACCCCGCTACACCGGTGCCTAATGCAGAAAGGAGGTAACCCTGCCTCAGATGAATACAGTTAAGCAACCAACAGATCCAAGACATATCTGTATGGACAGTTTAATACAAAAAGCGGAACCTAATCTGCAGAGATAAATAGATATCCTTGTTATGCTGCACATATGATATACAGTACTGCGTCAAGACCCCCCGCTTCCTCCTATCGACTTCCCCCTCCCCCGCAGTAGATTACCTAATGTATGCTATCTAACTAAATAAGCTATCATTTCGTGCCGCTACCGCCCGGGCGGCCCCGTCAGTTATTTGAAAAAAGTGATCGTCCACTGATCGCTGGGCCTCGACTGCGAGGACGCATACTACGAGTTGGTCGTAGCTACTAGGTGGCTAGCTAAAATTTGTCCGCGTTACGCGATCCCGATGACGCAGATTGGAATGGGAAAACGCAATCAATATACCGGAAAAAGCACTAAAATACAACAGTTCAAGGAAAGCAACTTGCGGTACAGACGACCTGCCAGGGTCAAATCCATCCGTGGGCATTATTAAATATTATGAATTAGAGGTATGGATAGCCCTTGGTACATTATTAATAATGAAGTAAGTAGGTACGACGTACACCTATACTTCACAACATACCTAGATGGGTTAATGACATGGGGACGGGAGGCTGTGAAGTGCTGCTCATGTCGGCAAAATGCAAGGTGACGGGTTATGCTGGGTTTTACCGTGTGCCCGACATGTTCAGACTTCAGAGAGAGAAAGGGCGCTATGCATCAAGCTTCAATTTGACAGCTGCTAGGTGATCGACGGGGTCTCGTCCGCCTGTCTGCCTTGCCCGTGGGCCCGGTCTCGCGCATCATGGTACTTCCCTGTCCTTCTAGCCTCATGTAGCTATTGCCAAGTTGGGTTCGAAAGGGGCTGCGACGCCCGTCATGAGGAGACGCCGGCAGGGATTCCAATCCTGCCACGTGGAGTGGGTTGTGCGCCGCCGCGCACCTTTCTAATTCTGCAAAGAAGAGCCGGAGCGGCCCCATCGCACAAGAAAAGCTTCCAACACATGCAGCACCCGGAATGATGGTCGCGGGTTGAATCCCCCCGAGGGTTAAGTACGTTGGCGTTGGCAGTCACGGAGTACCGTAGTGCGCATGCCGCCCCGCAGAAGGATTATTGATCCTGCTGATAGGTAACACGGCACTGGAGCGGTCGTTGTTAGCAGTATTCGCAGATCCCCCAAACGTGAGTGGAAGGTCAGGGGACTGACTAATGCAGCTTTCGGGCACAGAATGTCTCCGACATTCGACTCAGGCTGAATGTTGGAGCTTCCACCCTGGACACTGTTCCCAGGGAAGGGGAGGAAGTACTAATAGAAGTCAGAAACGTAAATCCAGAGATATTATTGTTTAAGCATTTCCTAACCCTAAACCGGCGACTCTGAATTAGGGGTATGTAACAATAATCTGTGACATAGCCATCATCAGCCGCAAGGCGATAAGTAGAGATACATGCGCTTCGGCCCGCGCGAATGCGCCCCAGAACGTTAAAAAAATACCAGTAGCAGAATTAAACCAAACCCGTAGAATGCACGAAAAGACGCAACACTGCCACGACTCAACGTGAAGCGCGCTTCTTGTGGATACGCCGGACATGATCCTTCATGTTATCGACCCGACTAAAAACGCGGCTGCAACCTTCCCACTCACAGTGGACCCCGGGGTTGTGCTTCGCCTCGTGCCGTGCACGATCTTTCTTGCTGGAGAAGCCTCCTTCGGTCGCCTGCGGACAGCCTTCGTAGCGACAGAAGAGATGTTTTCTGTGCCGGTTGAAGTGTTTGCGAAGGTCGCAACCTCGCGTGAAGACTGCTTGCGATGAGCAGCCTGGGTAGGCACAGCGCCAAGTCCCGTCAGGGTTTTGGAAGCCGTAGTTGGTAAGATCGTTCGGATTTGGGGAGCAGGATCGCGACGAGCACGAGGTTGGAATCCGAGGGCTGTCAGGACTGAGAAATCCGACGGACGGGGTGGCATTATCAATAAAAGGCACCTCCGGCAGCAGGTCGTGGAATGACGGTGATGTGGAATAGCTGTTTCCCATGGGATCGGGGTAGATTGGAAGCGACATCCACTGATCATTAGGAATACAGCTTCCCGAGACGTCATATGAACATATCAGATCATTCGTAAAAGAAATCGTGGCAGGCGTGAAAGTTTGTTGAGTTGTGGCGGGCAAAAGAACATTGCCGGTATCCTCGTTGTCGTGTCCAAGGGTCCTCTCAGCCTCGTATGAGAAAAAATGCGACATGTTGATGTGTGAAGATTTGAGACCACTGGAGAGGAAGCGTAGACAAGTGGTATCGTTGCAGGGACGTTGATGAGGAAGTGAGGATGGTAGAAGCATTGAACGACGGTGCAGCAATGGAGCGGAAGGAGCTTTTGATACAGAGAGGTGTATCCAGGTGGAAATGGATCGTGTCAAAGCTCGAAGTTGTTAAGGAAGATCATTGGGAAGAACTTCGTCATCGTAAGCTGCTATATAGTCTTCGAGGGATAAGAATAGTGTGCTCGGATGGTTTGTGAAAAGGGCCGAGGGGCTGTTAGCGGGTGGACGAATGATAGGGAAGAACAGGGATAACAGGGGCGTTCGTAAGGCTTAGTTCCATCGGACTTACAGCTCCCAGCTCCAGGTCCTGGGGATCGTCGTCCGCAAGGTCAGATGCGGCTGTGTTAGACATTTTTTGGGCTGATTGATGGCACAACCGTCTCCTGAAGAGCGGACTGGTCGATGTTTCAGGTACTGCCTAATCGTTATGAACCTGTTTCGGTGAACTTGCTGGTATCTCCAGATTTCCGCAATTTATGTCCGAATCGCTGGTAACCTCATTGTTTCTCAAATATGATAGTAGACAGTCACAACCATCGCTACAGCGAGAATTCAAGGCTCTCAACTTGAGAGTGTGAGATCTCTATGTAGAGCTGTGAAATATCAACGGAGTCTCTATGGGCGGGTTGCAGAGACTTTGCAAGAACAGAGTGTCATGCATACAGCATGATTCCAGAACACCAGTGTGATACGCATACATACATAAACACGACCTTCTGCGTCACTAATTGTATGGCGTAGAGCATGCTCGGTAGTAGCATTGAATCCGTTCTCAAAAGTCCTCAGGCCCTGTTCAAGATAATTCGAATAGACATGTCCACCACCACTATTGCTTTGAAATGGAACTTCTGAGTCAGAAAATGGAAAGTCTTGACGGATCACGCAGGGATGTTTGTTCCTAGACAGACTGACTGTCAAGTTCACAATGTCGCAAAGGCGCTGAAGGGCCAAAACGAGTGAGAATAAGAGTTGCTTTCGCATCGTCTGCTATGTCAGTGCCTCTCTTCCACATGTAAAGAAGATTTCAGGTCGGATCAGACAGCTGTGTCTAATGTGAGTCTTGTTGGACCTAACGTAGAGCTGAAGGTGCGAAGACATGAAATTCCGCGAGGATTGCTCAGAAGTGCGACTGCTTTTCGGCCAATCGAGTGATCAGAACACTCTTACCAGGTGGACAAAGGACTTTACTGGCCACCATAAACTGGATATCAAAGTTAGTCAGGGATTTCGGCCAACAAGTTAGCGCGTCAGACATGAGATCATAGCTGGGATCGGGGAGACAATGCAGTCATGTAAGTGACCACATGTGCTGAACCCGCCCAATGAATGCAGAAGAGTCTCAGCCCTATATGCATCGGAGGAACAACTGTCGAAATAAACATGTTACGTTGCAACGCATAGAGGTAGGAACCCGGGGGAACTGGTCAAGAAGACTCGGGTTATCCTGCTCACTTCACCATCATTTTCAGCAGCGAATCCAGGACACCTGAGCGTCTCAGCCACTCTCCGTCCAGCGGACAGCAAGGTTACCCGGGTCACACTGCCAAAACACGGTCCATCCAGAGGGGCCAATCCGAACTTTGCGGACGGCAAAAGTGCCGTGATCAATGTGCCCTATCCCAGGCGGTAGAGGCCAGTAGCTGAGCAATTGAGCATAAAACAGACAGGGAGTGCATAGACATATCGAAAGACGGAAGAAAAGAGACGCCCACGACACTGTCTCTCTTCTTCACCGTCTGGAGGGCTTATGTACAGAGCATGGGCGATGGGTTAAGGCCCCCCGCGTCCGGCCACGACTGACCCAACCGGGACCGTCCTTTTCCCGAACCGGAAAGGTGGCTGGGCCGGCTCCGACGACCTGCCAACCAGCTCGAGGCACCGTCCGCCAAGGCCCGAGTTCGCCGAGCGCTCCGCAACTGTGGGATGGTCGTTTGCAGTCGCATCGATGGGTTACCTGCCAATGTTGGTAGTATCTCCCTGTCAATATCCCGCGCATCACCCTCTGCCAAATGGCGGTGTCGCTCAAAGGCTTGATCTTATAGGCACAGTCCCTATGCAGGAGACATTTGTCGACATAGGACCCGCAAGTCGTCCCAAATCGAAGCACTATCGAACGCGCTCTACGCGCTCTAATGACAACGCCAGGGCAATGATGCTTGCTATCATTACCTGCGCGATCCTTAGATTCTGTTTTTACTCAAGCAGGAAGTAGTCCCGTTTCGGATCGTTATGCTATCATCGATGCCTAATTCCACCCTTTACCCTTGACGAGTCACCGTCATAACTCACACAAATGCTAGTACTGCTATGTGCTGTGCAAAGGACCTAGTGGTATCTTCTCATAGTTACTGCTCTAAAATTGTCAATCATTTGTCTGGTTACATCGAAATCGAAATCAGCTACATACGTTGTTTCCAGGATTGTGACTTCCATGCTTTGCCGACGGCAGACTTTTTGAGCATTGTCGAGACTTGTTTCTCTCGAAGTCCGCACTATATGTGCTGAAGGGTTAAAGACATTGATTCCAGCTTGAGATCTTCTTGAGGATCTGCAGCTCTCAGAATATGACTTCTTTTCTGCCCCTTCATATTTGCAGGCCTCTTATCGCCATTCCCTGGCAATAGGAACCCGGGAATAGTGTAGTGGTTAAGCTAGTGGCCTGGCCAGTGGCTTCCCTCACCGGACCCAAGTCTCGGGTTCGATTTCTACCTTGGTCGAGGTGAAGCGGTTTGATATTAATCAATACCTGCTAACATCCCCATGAAGCCTTGGCGGAGGATCAAGGTAATGAAAATTCCCTGCCCGCCGCAGCATAGGCGGGGGTTTTCGTAGCACCCTTAGTATGGCCCCGGTGGGCCGGGGGTGTGAGCTTTTTGTTTATTTATCCCAGATATCCGGGTCATTGTTTTGTCTCTTGATCTCCTTTTTTTAACATAATGATGTCAGCGAACAGTATGTTCATTCTTAAAATTGCTAGCCACGACAAACAGTCTAGAGCATATCTACCTCCGAATCAGTCTACCTATCAAGTGTACCATTGAGCGTACACGTCTATACTCAAACTCTACCTTCGTCGAGCTCCAGAATTAGACAGCAGCGGTGTGTTCACATTTGGTAGCCCACCGTTATCCTTATCAGAACGAGCATTCCTATACAGGATATAGTGCTGCACGACGAAAAGCACGTCAAAGAGTATGGAGACATTACCCAACAGGAACTTCACTGGATTGCCGGTCACGCCGCTCCAATCATCCTCAAAGCTGGAATCGAGGATCAGCTGCGCAATCGACAGGATACCACCGGTCAAGTCAAGCAAGACTTGCATGATGCTCCAGCCAACGGTAGACTTGCGTTTGTAATTAACCCATGCCTGGGGAACGTATTTGACGACGGTAATGATAAGCTTGACGTAGGACGTTGCGTAGAGCTGTTGGATAGAGTCAGCAATATCTCTAGAAACGTTCATAGCTCTGTGCAATATGGACTTACGACATCGATCCACGCCCAGGACGACGGGTCGTATCCTCCGTCAGGGCTCTTTATGAGGACAATCAAAACGACGATGGCAATGGCCAGCAACGACCCCCAGAACAGACCCGCAACAGGCTTGCTGACGCGCTGGTACCGGGAGACCTTGAATCCCCATATTTTAGGCCAGAACTGCGAGTAGACGATGGCGCTTAGGACCATGGCATGAGCAGCAAAGGCGAGATCATTAAAGCGCACGGTAGGCTCCTGGGACACTGGATGGCGGGCGGCATATTGCTTGCGAATCTCTGGGGAGTAGAGAAAGGCCGCTGTGTACGCTGTGTAGCAGACAAAACCGAGGACATTGATGGTCGGGAAATCAATAGCAAGACCGGCGGTTGAGCGACGTCGGTAGTTGTAGATAGGCTGGGGGTAGAAGGATGCGGACCAGCAGAGCATGCTTGAATGGAAGTATCAGTGAATATGCACGTTCCTTAACAGTCTATCACATCAACGTACTATGTCCAACCTAGAACGCTGTATAAATTCGTTATCAGTCACCTGTAACCTCTCTCAAACACATCACAAGGGGCTGCTTGTGCGTACCGCGAGAGCGCCCTGACAAAGATCTCGGTTTGGGACGTCATGGTAACACAGCTGTCCCTTGATCAGATGCGCTCAAGCGCCCAGACTGGAGAGGAAGAGGGGATCGTGGAGTCTTAAAGCGGGCTCCGCGGTGGAAGCACCATGGCCGGCCGCCAGAGTCGGAGGCACCTGAGTCAGGCGGCAGCGCAACTGATTAGTCTGATTGATATGATTAGATAACGGCACGCGACCCCGTCCGGAGTGTGGTCAAGGCGGCGGGGCGCGTTTCGGCCTCAGGCAGAAAAGCTCTGCTTAGCTTAGTCAGCGGCTCGTTGTCCTGGATATGCGTTGTCGCCCTAAACCCCAAACAGCAAACCGTTGTCGTCGTCGCATCAGCCTCTCTGGTCTCACAGACGACCTGTCCTCCGGCTGAGAACGAGCACTGTCTTGTGTCTCATTTCTGAGGTCCCCTGTATGTTTCCGACATCGTGAAGCTAACTCTTCTTTCTTTGATTTATACAGATTCCTGCTCCTCCCCACCGCGTTCCTTCAACCGCCCTTCCCCGCTTCTATATCTGTCTCTCCGCGGCGCAGTCGCATACCGGCGCTTTCGATAAACATCCGACCTACACAGTCTTTTATCATCTCGAAGTTTCGCATTACATTATCCGGCTAGCTCCACAGAGATATCCTTCGCTGATTCCACCGTCGCATGGTGCATTCTTCGGAGTGGGGGATCTTGAGAGATCTCCTCAGCTGAAGCCGACATTCCTCGACTTTGAAAACAATCGATTGAGTTGAGAATTCGATATACAGGGAACAGTGTCAGAACTGAATTATGTCTCCCAATCCGGAGCTCACCCCACCGGGGAGCAGTACGTATTATTCGGATACAATGTTTGTCGGAGATGGAACGTGGGACTCGCAGCGCAATACCTTCCTTCTCCCCAATTTGATGGGGCTCAATTTCGACACGATGCGATATAATGGTTCGTTTATACGTTAGTTGCGGTTTGCTATTTGCTGCTGATGCGATTCAGGAATGGGCAATCGATTTCGAGAGATGGCTGGCTACCATCCCCTGATCAGAGCCCACGGGGTTATAGCAACCATCGTATTTCTGGGATTTGTTCCTACATCTGTCCTGGTGGTCCGATTTTACTCTCAATGGGACCGGTACTGGGCATTCAAAATCCATGTATGGCTCCAAGTTTTGACATTGCTGTTATCGACGGTTGTATTTGTTCTTGGTTGGTTTGCGGTCGGCCCGAACCGAAGCTGGACAAATCCACATCATGGAATCGGCTTAGCCATCTATGTTATGGTTATTTTTCAGGTGCTCTGGGGATGGATTGTGCATAAGACAGAGAAAGGAAAGCGAAGATTTCATGTTCCACTGAAATTAATGGTAAGCTGGTCGGCATCCAACCATGGATCAATCAGGCTAACTCGCTCCAGGTGCATCGATGGCTAGGCCGTGCCTTAGCCATTCTGGGAATTGTTCAGATCCCATTGGGTCTTACTCTGTACGGTTCGCCAAAGTCGCTGTTCATACTGTATGCGATTGGCGCTTTTATACTTCTAGCTGTCTTCTTCGTCCTGTCTTATCTATATGATCCCCATGAGCGTTATATCAGTTCCGACTACGATAGCCGCGGGAGCTATATTTCTGGACCATCAGTTGTCGAGAGAAGTCGGATCTATGACGACTCGGACTACACGGATGAAAAATACACGGAAGTCTCTGAACACGGCGGTTGGAAAAAGAGGCTACTCGAAATTTGTGCGATTGCCGGTGCCGCAGTCCTAGTGAAAAGGCTTTTTGATAGAAGACGAGAACGAGAGAGCGACACCGAATCTGGACGTTATCGACCCGCGCACACACGGGGTGATAGCGTTACTGAAGAAACCCTGAGCCGGGCCGAAGAAGAACGACCAGCTTCGAGTCATCGCTATCGATCCCCCAGTAGGCCATCGACTCGGGATTCCATGGATTACACTCCTAGCAGCTACTTTACCAATACTCATGTTGATGACAGACGTGGTCATGGTGTTCGAGATGCGATCCTCGGAGCTGGTCCTTTTACAGCTATCAGAAACTTCTTCAGGAGTCGTAGGGAAAGGGAAGAACAACGAGTGGATGAGATACGCCGTCAAGAAATGGAGGAAGAACGGATCGCGAGAGCAAATAGTAAGCGCAAATACTCGGGAGATGAATACTTGCCCCGAAAGACAAGGAGAGCAAGCTCCTATACAGCAACAGACATAACTTCAACCGACGTCACTCGACCTCTTGACCCATCGCACGGCGACTCTGGTCTGTCGAGTGAGCCTGTCGCCTCGGGAGCGATTAATCAGCCTCCTGCAAACATTCCTCCCATTCCGCAAACACACATTGATCCATCGGTCTCGGACGTCCACGCTGGCGGAGATACACATCGGCACCATGATTCTGATGGCGCAGTTGCTGCAGAACTGGCTTTAGCTGCTGCAGGGGCAGCAGCGGCCGCGGCCGCGGCAAGCTCAGTTAGCCATCGTCGTCGTCGCAGCCGCAGCAGACGACGCGATGAGCCTGTCGTATCACCTCCCGTATCTGTCAAGGTCAAAATGCACAATGATGGCAGACATGTCACTCTCAGGCGATTAACGGAAGCGGAGGCGGCCGCGAGCCGCGAAGCGAGGCGCAGAGAGAGGGAGAGAAGGGGTTCTCGGCGCCGCAATACCAGCGTAAGCTCTCTGTCTGGCAACGAAGGTGGCACCGACCGCTGGCGTCGCGTTGAGGAAATGGAACGCCGACAAGCAGAAGAGATCGCGCGAGAACAGCAGGCCGCCGCTGGTGCTCCTTCAGCCGTTCCAGCTTTCTCTGCTCCCTCCGCTGCCCCTTCCGGCAATGTCCCTCCATCCGCAGCTGGTCCTCCAAACTCGAACAACCTCGGCGTTCCACCGCCTCCAGCTCCTTCTAGTTTGCCATACGGGCCTGGGAGCATCACCTCTCCTGGCACGTTCACTGGCACCGAAGCCAGCGGGGACTATGCGAGCAACCGAAGAAGGAGGCGTGCGGAGAGAGCGGCAGCACGCCAGGCAAGACAGCACAGCGTCGAGTTCACTTAAAGCTCATTCAATCCATCTTCCTCTCGTCCACAGTCCCCTTGATACGGGGAACCTGTATGACTTCTATTTTTGCTCTCCTTGCTTGTTGATGATTTTGATTTGTTTTCCCCCACTCGATGCACATGATGTCCTTTCATTGTCAATAATGAATTGGCGGCTGCGTCTTTCGTTTTGCTTTTCTTCTTGTGAAGGTATTGGATCGGCACTCTCAGCTGATGATGACGAAATGGATATGGATAAAAAAATAAGGGATGGATGACCTGGATGACATGAACTTGAATGATGGATTGCGTAATGAGTGAATGACATTACTGATTCCCATGTTCCATATTCCCGTCGTGTATGGTTTGATGAGGTGGCTTTTTTTTCCTGTATATGGTGTTGCTCCATGTCCTCGTCTTGTCATCTCGTTGATGTTTTCGCCCTTTGGATGAAAATTACTCTCTTTATCTAGATATTTCCGTCATACATCATGTCAGTCAATTGAGTGGTTCTCTTGCCCGCTGCTGTTGTTAGTAATCACAAATTATTGTGTCCTGAATGATTCAGGGACCAATCGATATTGCAAACTCATTTAACTGGTCCTATGTTTATATTGAATTCCGTGATGATAAACTGCAATAGACTCGCAACGAGTTACTCTCACCTTACCATAAAAAATATCAAGCATGTTCTCCACTTAAACCCTATCCGCTGGACGGTCCACATGAATACAGGCAATACAATTACCCTCCCTCGTGGCTACACAACAAAGCATTTATGGACCTCCACTCATAACATTCGCCATAAGCTAACCCTATCAACGGGATGATAATTTAACCGCTTTCCGGAAACACGGGAAGACAGTAGGAAATGAAATTCTGTCGCTCAAGCCGTTCTTAATGGTACTCCATCTGAACAAGATTCTCCAATCCTAGCTTGCTTAGTACCCATAAGATGATGCCGACAGTCAAGGACATCATGGCCTTCGCAAGAGTGATAAAATTGGTCCCAATCGCCGAAGACAAGAAGAGCTGAATAGCGGCGGTGACATTCATGGCAACACGGAAGAAAAAGGCCGGCAAGGTAATATTGATCTGCAGAAGGCTCGCTGAGTCGTCCATTGCGAGAGCACTTTTAATCGCCCGCTGCAAGCCGCTGCTCGGAGAAATTTGGCGCCGCGTGTCCTTGGAGGGATCAATAAACATAGTTGACCAGCTGATACGCAGGTTAACTGCAAACCCTGGAGGACCCGA
>JGI26055J44792_1000283_pt1 | contig 12029 bp, 16 predicted proteins | sample HigsolmetaGSP17D_FD_44792 | JGI IMG/M metagenome (IMG submission 44792)
TCATGGTGAGAGATGTATGTATGTACAGTACTGCGTGACTAAGAGAGAGGGAATCCGGAAGCCCGGACGTTCAATGACACAGGTAGGGAAAGAAGATATAAATACTTCTTTAGGGCTCAAACTAGTAAAGAGAGAGACGAAAGCTGAAGGGCCCCCTCCTTGACAGCAGACAGGTTTAACGGTACGATGAAACCAATGAGAGAAAGGGAGGACGGCCTCGTAAGGCACCCATTGAGGCTGAGCTGGACACAGTGAAACACTTATCAGAATTCACAGAGGGCAAAAGGAAGCAAATTCATGACATGATAAGGCGGGGACCCGGAGTCATGTTTTGCTCCGGTCCGTCTGGAGCCCTCGGGAACGGAGTTGTTCTTGACATCCTGTGAGGCTGTGAAGCGGGTATGCAGCGGCACCGCCGAAGATGCCCAATATCAAACTCCACCTTATGCACGTAAATCACTCTAAGATCTCGGATCCAGGCTCTTCGACAACTTGGCGGGTCCGGCGGCAGAGCAATGAGTGGCCGCGGACATCCGGGCCGTGGGGTTCTTTTTGCTCTGGATGCCTCATGCCGAGAAGGCTTTTTGCGATGCTCGCAAGCGTTGGTCGGTTCGGGTTTAGTCTCGCCTCGGTTGGCTCCGAGAGTCCGACGCCGCTTTTAGGTCCCGTAGGTCCACATGATTAGTAATATAGAATATCAATGACGATGATCTCACAGTCCTGGAATCTATATCATATTGTGAGTGCAGTTCAATTGGCCCCTGGATACGGTGTCTGAGCCTCTGCGCATGAGATACAGCTCTATGGTCATGCAACGGGGAAGGAGATGCGCTCATTGCTACTATTCCTGTCAATGCGACAACCGGGCACAAGGGACTTGTACCGGAACCGCGATTAACACCTCAAAGTTGCAGGAATTGTATGGATAGAAAAGCCAACAAGGTACAGCCTCTTGCGGTGGTTGCATGGACTGCCGTAGAGAAGTTGCGCTGAACAGCCCCATCAACGCCTACACCGTTGCATGGAAGCTCTCCCCACCCTACCCCGCGGTGGAGTCGTACATCAAACGCGGAGGAATCGCCTGCGGCCTTTGTCAACACTCCATCTGGGAAACCTGATGAGACGTTGCAAGATTTTTGAGATTCGTTACCTGAGATGTTTTCATTGAAAGCCGAGGACCTCTTCGAATTGGGGCTACCTGAGACGCTGAGCAAGTCAAAACATGACTTCATTCACAAGCTTCAGATTGCCCAAGGGCTGTCAACACCTTCTTCTAAACCTTGCTATCAGGATTCTTGCCAATACTAATTTAGCCCATGTTTATCCCTAGGCTATATTCCAGTAAAAGATCCTCCAGCAAGACTTGGATTAACTGCAGTGAATTCCGTTGCGATATCCTCTGAAGAAGACGGCACTGCTTTCGCAAGATATCCTGCGCCATCAGGTGCAGACACCGGCGAGCGTTTCCTGCAACGTCTTGTTGGCATCGAGACTACGCATCGGCTGTCTAGCCGTAAAAGGCGCTTCCCCGCGCCTGGCAGCGTAGGACAACAACCAATGTCGTTTGCCGGCCCCCACGTTCGATGTATTTATTAACGCCTCTGGGGACGGTGCGCGAGCGTGGCTAACCTTCCGAGCCTTTCTTCGGGATATCGAGCGGATACTTATCTCTGTGACGAGACTTCCATGCACTTGCCCCATCTTCTGCAGTCCTCAGTTCCCAGCCGATACGTCATTAATTTTGCCTGAACAAGAGTAGAGCAAAATGGATAATAGGGAGACTAAACCCCGCGTCGGTGGTCCGGAGGTTCCCACGCGAGACCTCTTCAGATTAGACGGTCGAACAGTGTTGAGTGAGTCCCGAACGCTCATACGAACGCAGGTGTGCTCCGCATACGTAGACATATAGGCTGACATTGCTGCAGTAACGGGAGGCGCAGGAGCATTAGGGCTCGAGGTTGCGGGCTCAGTGCTAGAAAGCGGCGGAGATGTTATCTGCATTGATCTTCCAGAACTTCCTCCCGAAGCTGGTTGGGGTATGTCTAAAGCTCTAAAGCTCGCCTGCCTAGCCAGACGCAGCAACAACCTGCTTCGAAGTGCATAGTTGACGATTCATCCTCTTGCCTCAGCCAAGGTCCAAGATATTGCGGAGAAACATGGCACGAAGATCACGTATTACAGTTGCGACGTGACCGACGCAGACAAAATTCGCATCCTTTTCGATGAGGCCATGCCCAAGACACGATACCCATTGCGAGGAGTCGTAACTTGTGCCGGCATCTCGGGGAGAGTCCCAGCCGTGGACTATCCTATTGATGATTTTCGTCGAATCGTGGACGTCAACCTGGTGGGCACATTCGTCGTTGCACAGGCTGCTGCTCGAGAAATGAGAAAGCAGAACGTGCCCGGTAGTATGGTGTTTGTGGCTAGCATGAGCGGTTCGGCCACTAACAAGGTATGAATTTCCAAACGTTATTCGCTTGACAGTTGAAGAGACATGCTTGAGGGCCGTATCTCACACGTTGGAACAACCAGGGACTCGACACGGCCGCGTACAACTCCTCCAAGTCTGCCGTCCTCCAACTCGGCCGTTCTCTCGCCGCAGAATGGGGCGGCCGGCCAGGATTTCCTTCAATTAGGGTGAACACGATCAGTCCGGGATATATCAAGACACCACTGACCGCCGAGTCTCTGTCCAAACCGACACAGGAGCAGGAGTGGTCAGCGGAAAACATGCTAAACCGCATATCGGCCACCGACGAATACCGGGCACCAATAATATTTCTTCTGGCTGACGGAAGCAATTTCATGACCGGTGCGGATTTGAAGGTAGATGGCGGCCATACAGCTTGGTAGACATCGTTCTTGTTCGGACTCACGCTCCATACCTAGCTCTGGGGTACCAGAAGTTATCATATGAGAATATAGTATGAACAGTGATTAGAGACCTGCCAATGGATCAGGCATATCATTCTGGAATAAGTGTGGTACATTCGTAATTCATATTCTAGATACTGAACGCTTATACAACAGAGGAAGGGTTCAAGGGCAAACTAACGAAGCAGATCATGACACCGTTATCATGTATCCAGCACATAACTGTCTCATGCATCGTTTCGCAACAGACGACCTATCCTCTAAAAAGGTCCCGCTGCTAAATATAGGATAGTTCATCAGCAAATGCCGTTGTTGCCTCCTGAACTGTTGTATGGAGCGCGAGCCGTGAGTTGACGATAGTGAGGTCAGCCCATGTCATTTCCCTAGAATACAGTTCTTCACATCTGGACTGACCTATTGTCAGAGTCATATGGCTTTCCAAGGATATTTCGATCTCAAATCGCTGGAATTTAGAGAGATCAACGTTCCCCCGATCTGACACGCCGAGATCCGCCAATTCCCTAGATGACCTGTCCGAAGCACTCACATGGGTTAGCTACCTACGTGCTTTTTCAGCATATGTCCATTATTATCTCATTTAGCCCGCTAACTCAATCGAGTTAATTGAGTATTGAAGTCCCCGCCTGCTTTCCCTGAGCCGGTCAAAGCTGTGATTGGACCCTTGAAGCTAATAATCAGGAACAGAAACCAATTATAAAATGCAGTCTCATTTGTTTATATGTTACCATTTACTTATATAGTTCAATAATATACCGCAGACATTGATTTTGCAGAACTCAGGCATGTCCAATTCGGCTCAATGCAGACGAGTGCTATTTTTTCTTCCCATCATTCAGTCAAATTTTGGCATGAGGTACATGTCGTCCGGATCTATACACAGAAATCAGCTACAGCACACATGGTATAGAGAGTATGAAATTGCAAAGTAGGCCCGGCTGAAAGCAACTATGTGGACGAACAGGTCTCAACTTACCTTTCCGATTCTCCATGATGAACTTCCTCGTCTCAACGATATTCTGATCCAACTCCGCGAGCAGCTCCTGCTGACGGAGCCTGACCCTCTCGTTCCGCTTGGCGCCTCCCCTGACCGCTGCCTTAGCGACATGGAACCGCGAGACTTTATTCACCAACATCATGTCGAAGGGCGTCGTCGTGCTCCCTTCCTCCATGTAGCCCGCGATGCTGGCCCGCTCGAGGTTCGGCCGTCCGAACAGCAGGCCCTGCAGCTCCGTCGAGTACCCGTGGTAGTTGAAGTGGATGGGCAGATCGGGCGTGAAGAGCGCGTCGAACGAGTCACTCGTCAGGGCGTGCGGGTGCGACCCTTCCGTCTCCAGGATCATCAGGTCTGTCACGTTGATCACCCGCACGCGGAGCTCCGGGCACCGTCGCCTCAGGATCGCGGCCGCCTGGATGACCTCGAACGTGAGCTCGGTGCCAATCCCGACGAGGACGACGTCCGGGTTGAGTCCATCGTCGGTGCTGGCGAATTTCCAGACGGAGGCCCCTGCGCGGCAGTGGTTTCCGGCCTCTTCGGGCGACAGGAAGACGGGGGTCGGCTGCTTCGCGCCGACCATCAGGTTGATGTAGTTTTTGGATTTGAGGCAGTGAGCAAGCGTCGAGAGGAAGGTGTTGGCGTCCGGGGGAAGGTAGACTCTAGCGGCGGTGGGCTTGAGTTTGAGGACGGCGCCGATGAAGGATGGGTTCTGGTGAGAGAACCCGTTGTGCTCCTGTCGAGTCCAGGTGCTGGTTTCGATGTAGTTGATGCTTGCGATGTCGTGATGCCAGTTCGTTTCTCTTGCCTGTGATGGTCAATTGTCGGGACAATGTTATAAAGGGCAGGTCCGAAAAAGAGATAGAAGCGTACCATCTTATTGAATTTGCTGTATTGCACCATCATGGTGTGAACAATCCCAAGGAAACTCTCATAAGAAGGAAATACTGCCACGCGACCAGTCAGAGTATAGCCTTGCATGAAGCCCTGACACATATGTTCGCTCAGGACCTCGATGACACGACCGTCTTTTGCCTTGGAGTATTGATCCCATTGGAAGTTTCTGTAGGTATGCTCGAGGGAGGTTTCCAGTTTGTTGCTCTCCAGCTCGTCGGGCGAGAATAGTCGCACGGTGTGCGGGTTTTTGACGAAGACCTGATCGAGGAGTTTCCCAGCGATCTTCATTGAGCTCTCCAAAGTGCCTTTCTCGACGCCTAAATCCATCCAGTTCGGCATATCAGGCGGGTAGTACACCCTGTAGGCCTCCTTTCGCTGGCCAAGCTTCTTTTCGTCGTCCGGGGGAATGATTGATTTCACTTCATCAATGACATCTCCTGATTCTTTGAAAAGTTCGTGAGGTTTATACCCTGAGAGCCATTCCTGGAGAGCTTGTAGTTCTTCCTTGTCCTTCTTCGCCTTTGGAAGAGGAACTTGGTGTGAATTGAAGGAACCTTCCACTATTTTTCCATGGATCTCTTTTGGTCCAGACCATCCCTGTGGGCATAGGTTAGTAAACGAGCAGTGATGATCTCCTGTCTAGAGATACAAACCTTCGGCGTTCGTATTATTATAAGTGGCCATCTCGGTTTTATTATTGGGTTCCCAGAGCGGGCCGCGTACTGGATCTTTCGGATCTCTCCAAGAGCCCACACCATGGAACAGTGGAGGTCGGCATCGATTTCGTCCAAGTTGGCCACCATGCGGACTTGGTACCCAAAGCCGGTAAACAGAGAAACGAGTTCTCTATCGTCCATGCACCCGTAAATGGTCCTCTCGCTGATCTTGAAACCATTAAGATGTAAGATTGGCAGCACAGCGCCTGATTCCGCCGGATCGATAAACTTGTATGAATGCCAGGATCTGTAACATGTCAATTTGGTCGTTCTAATGCAGTCACAATTGACTAGAAACCCACGCAGCTGTTGGACCACTTTCTGCTTCGCCGTCTCCAATCACGCAAGCAACAATGAGATCTGGGTTATCCATTACCGCACCGAATGAGACGGCCAAGGCATATCCGAGTTCACCTCCTTCATGGATGGAGCCCGGGGTCTCAGCGTTGATATGGCTGGAGATGTGTCAGTAGATAATGATATCGATGTAAAAGACTAGAGGGAAAGTCTGACCTTGGAAGTCCGGCCGTTGTACTGAACTTCGAGATAAGATTCGTAAGTCCTCTGGTATCGCGGGAATACTGTGGAAAGAATCTCTCCAGAGAGCCTTCTATCCAAAGAGCGGCCAGGATTGCAGGTGCACCATGACCCGGCCCAACGACAAACAGCATATCAAGGTCGTACTGTTTGGTTAGGAAATTCAGATGCGAATAAACGAGGACCAGTCCAGGACATGTTCCCCAGTGGCCTTTAATGTTGTCAGCAACTCGTGGTATTTCATTCGTTTAGGGCACGACTGATGCATATGCTATTTACCAAGTAATCTCGGTTTGATATCTTCGGGCCTGAGTTCTCGTTGCAGATATACATTATCTTGCAAGAAAATCATTGCTGCAGAAGTCCGACGTGAGTTAGTCTCAAACGTTATTTAACAGTATCGAGCAGTTCTCACCAGCTGCGATATAGCATGCTGCCCTTCGGAACTTATATAATGCATCGCAGGCACTCTGATCCAGAGAGATCTTGTCCAATTTCACCCACAGCTGGTCGACAACATCCGGGATGTGTGACGGCAATGGCGGTGGATTTGGCCTGTCGATTTCTTCGCCTGGCATCTTGTCTCGATGGTGAGTTGGGCAGTTTACTTCAATTACCTTTGTGCAAGCGGGATGGTGATCCGGAACAGGAACACCGCAATTGCAGAACAACACGAACAACACATCAAAATAAAAGCGCGAGATGACTCTCGCGATCAATTCAGAAGCTGAAATAGCTTTGCAGCATCATATTCAGGGCATTGACGATAAGTGGCCAGGAAATGAGGCCACCGTTGCTACGTCACCATGAACTGCGCTGACATCACAGGGCATGTATACACAGCATCGCCGTGTTTATTCTGTAGTTTTGGACGTCGCGCAAGAGGAAATCGTGCAATGCGGGGGGTAAATGGTCTTCAGAAAAATAATCATCTCCCTTAGGAGGCATCGATTTTATTCAAGCATGACAAAGACAATCCTCTCCGTAAACGCGGGCTCTTCGTCCGTGAAGATCACCTTCTACACACTGGAACGGCCGCCGAAGATGCTCGCGAACGCGGAGGTCTCGGGGTTAACGGCGCCCCCGCAGACCCTCAAATACGAGCGAGGAGACGTTAAAAATAAGGAGAAGATCCAGGAGAATTTGACAACTCCCCAGGACGGATTCAAGTACCTGCTCCAGCGCTGCTTCACCGATCCAGACCTCGAGGGCGTCGCAAGCACGGAGGATCTCGCCTACGTATGTCACCGCATCGTACATGGAGGGGATCTTGAGGACGCTGTTGAAATCGACAGCGAGAAGTACGGCCACCTTGTGAAGATTGAGAATCTTGCGCCCCTGTATGTCTTGCATTCTCTGTCGTAGGCCACAAAACTGGATGTAAATAAGTAGCTGATTGTCTATTTCCAACAGACACAACTACTCCGCCCTAGAAATCGTCCGCACATGCATGCAGGAACTCCCCAACGTCAGGAGCATCACATACTTCGATTCTGCCTTCCACAAGACCCTGCCCGACTACGTTCGGACGTATCCGATCAACCAGGAGGTCGCGACGGCCAACGGGCTGCGGAAATATGGCTTCCATGGGATCAGCTACTCGTTCATTCTCCGCTCCGTCGCCGAGTTCATCGGCAAGCCGATGGAGCAGACCAACTTGATCACGATGCATCTGGGAAGCGGAGCCTCGATATGTGCCATCAAGGAGGGCAAGTCGATAGATACATCGTAAGGGTTGGCCCCGTTCGCAGAGACAAAGCTCTCCTGGCTGATGTGATTACTGACAATGTCCATGGATCTATCATAGAATGGGACTCACTCCCCTTGCTGGGTTACCGGGTGCGACACGGAGCGGAGATATAGATCCTTGGTAGGGTTCCCTTTCACCATTGTATATGATGACCTTTTTATTACTTTTCTAACATCCATGATCGCACAATAGTCTCGTATTCCACTACACCAACGAAGCAGGAAGCCTTAGCCCTGCAAGCACCAAGGAGATGCACATCAGCACCGTGAGTCTCGATTCAATCCCAACCAGAAAACAACCAATGCACTCCCTAACCAACCAACCCAAAAGGCAGAAGAAATCCTCAACAAAAAGTCCGGCTGGAAAGTCCTCACCGGCACGACCGACTTCTCCCAGATCGCCGTCGAGGACTTCCCCTCCCCGAACCACCGCCTGGCCTTCGACATCTTCGTTGACCGCATCATCGGCTTCGTGGGCAACTACTTCGTCAAGCTGGAAGGGAAGGTCGACGCGCTGGTCTTCTCGGGCGGGATCGGCGAGAGGAGCGCCCTCCTGCGGAAAGCCGTGACCGAGAAGTGTCGGTGCCTCGGGGTCGATCTCGACGTGGAGAAGAACAATAAGGGGCCCGAGAGCGAGGGGCAGACGGTGACGGATATCTCGAAGGAGCCTGGAAGGGCACCGAGGGTGCTTCTCTGTCAGACGAATGAGCAGGTGAGTTTCGATGTATTGTATTATCTATTGCTCTGATCATGGATACGATACATACCCTTTCACTTTATTATTATTATTTACTCTGGTGCATCCATCCAAGACGTTTGCAGATAGACGAAAAGAGAAGAACGGGAAGAACACTGCTAACCGCAACAATTTTCTCATCCTGCAGTTCGAAATGGCATATCACACCATAAACAATAAGCTTTAGATGTTGACTGGTGATAGAGAGAGGGAGAGAGAGGGAGGGAGGAAGGGAGAGGGAGAGAAAGAGAGAACAGTATGAACAGTCCAGTTCTATTCCTACGTACCTAATAACGTCGTGAGCATATTAATCTCAAGCACACGCGCTGATGATCATGATATGATATGTATGCATGTATGTACCTACAGGATTTAGTACAGTCGAGCGAAGAGAAAATGACAACGACTCAACCACCTGCTTTCCTCTCTTCTCTCCTCTTCTCTAGTCTCTACTTGAAATCTATTCCATGGAACACAGCCATCCATCTAATCCCAAAATAAAACGATCAGTCAATTATCCAAGCAAATAAACATACATAGCGCTGAAACTTGGGCCTGGTCTGGTCTTGGTCTAATCTATTTAATTAATAGCCAGTCAATTAATTAACACCAAATAGTATCCGCGCTATGGTCCTCTAGTCAACTACACAGTACACTTATAGTCGACATCATTATAAAAAAAAGGGCACTGAAAACAGGTCCCAACCAACACCTTAGTATAAGTCCCTCACTAAGTGATCAATCAATCTATCTATTCATTCAACGGAGAAAGATAATTTATTCGTTCCAATCAATTAACATCTTGCTCTAGATACTACATTAGGTACACTACATTTCCAGTATTTATAATTGCTGTGCACATAAGCGCCTATCCTACACCTAACAATGCATAGAAAAACGAGACGAATACTCTTCCGCATGCAGCCTAGGCAGCAATGAATGGAACCTGGCCTGTATCCTTTGATCTCACGGACCTGCATCTCAACTTAAAGAAAGAGGAAAAAGAGAAAAAAAAAGGACAGTCTCAGTCGATTCTGCCTTGTTTCCGCCATATAATGCATGCATTGCCATGCTCTGGTCTGGTCCAATAATTATTATTGCCAATATACTATTTACTGTATGCAATGCACATACACAGCCATTATTCGAATTCCAACAACATACACAAAATAAGTTGGATGTTCTTTATATATATATATCATGTGCATGCATATGTATGCATAAATCTCATATCCATGGTTGGTTAATTGATTTTTTGTAAGAAAAAGAATGAAAGAAGTACACATTGACACAATTAATTGGTAGAACAGCAAGATAATAAAATGACAACACAGCCTCGCATTGCAAGTCTGTAAAGCATGTTTCCAAAAATAGATTAAACTAATTATGCACGTGGATAAATAATGGAACAAAAAAATCTCATAGTATTTCATCATTGTCATGTCATATGGTCATTCATTCATTCATGGATGATGGAGGGGTATGCATGCATGCATGCCCGTGCACAGCCGCCTGTTCGAACAATGGCGTGGGGTGTTAATCGCGGGGCTGGACCATTTAACCTACATGCGTTGCAGTAGAGGGATAACAACCCAGAGGGAAGCGATAGGAACCTTTCTTTAGCATTTTTTTTTCGAGGCGCAAGCGGCCCGATCCGTTAGGTCGACATACCTACATATAAAGAAAGAAAAAGATACATATAAGCCCTGTCGACACGTGCAGGATGTTGTACTGTATGTTGTACCGTGCATCGCGTCGCATTGCATGGACATTCCAGAAAAGAAAAGAAAAAAAATAAAAAAAAAAAACAAAGAAATAGGCGCGGACAACTCCCAACGGTTGGAAAATGTCGGGATTTATGCCTCAGATGACCAATCCCAGTGCGCGGACTACCAACATTAATTCAGCAATTGGATGATAATAGCCGCTCCCACAGTACTCCGTACCTGGATCATCTGCACTGAGCCACCCGCGGACAAAGGCTGCGCCGTGTTTTCTGAAAGAATGGAATCAATCGATTAAGCGCCGCGGGTTTATCTCGAGTTCAGACAGAGACGAGGACGAAGGCCTAGAGGAAAGATCGCTCTCTTTGAGCGGTGTAGCTGTAACCTGTAGTCCGGAATTGGGTGAGGTCTCCCCGTGTCCTTTGTTGGTGTGGCTTTGTTTTCTTTTTTTTTTCTCAGGAGACTAATTAACGGACAATGATAATAATCATAATAATTGAACGAGTTATAACCATGACTCGAGAATCGAGTGCGGGAAGGAAAAAGAAAGGAGAAATTCGGGGGTATGGGTGGACCGGCGGATAGCTATCTTCCTGACGCAAGATTAGCTGCGACAATGGCGATAAGAGTGCTGTAGCGTCTTCAAAGTAAGTCAATTTTAAATGAAGAACGCCATATCGCGATACCTGTCCAGTTATCTTCCCGGGCACCTCGAAGTTAAGGCACCGTGTGATTGGCGCAGGAGGAAGATGAATATAAAAACAGACTATCGATTGGACGTGTCTAATTAACGCGCGGGTGGCGGTTATCGCGTCCAGACAGCCTCATCTTCAAGTCTCCTTTCCTGAAATATGCGATAATCTCATCGATGCGAGGCAGGGTTCGCTGCGCAAATTTGAGGCTGGAAGGTCATTTGGTTGTATCTACGAGGTTCTCCGGATGTATCTCTGTAGGCATAACATTACTGCGTTATAGCTCCGGTATCAGATCCATCAGATTAATCAAACTTAACGGAACCGGAGGCTCTCTGCAAGCAGCACCGCCGCTTTCGGTGCAGAACCTGCAGGTGGCTGGGAAGGAAGGTTAATGTTGTTTTATGCATCCATATCTTTGGATCGTGTAGATGCAAGTCATAGAAATCAGAGACTGTCTTTCTTCAGAGCAGTGTTAGGAAGATGCCAAATTGCTCGGCTCGCAAGACTGCAGTGCAAGATACCCCCAACACTCCATGCCCACCTGGCGGTTCTTCTTGTTGGGACATGTGAAAAAATGGGTCAGGCAGTCCTGTGACAAGGGATAGCTACTATTATTTGGAAAGACGGAAAAAAAAATAGCCAGATGACAATACCCTTGTGACTTGTGAGAGACAGCAGACCGTGATACGGAGCACTGCGGACTTTCGGACTTCCGCACCCCTGGCTGCCTGACAGGCTGGCTGGCCGGCCCTGGCAACGCCTCACTGTGCCCTCACACGCTAGGGGTTAAACCTGCTGCTGCGACGACTTGACGAGTCAGCGGCTCCGAAATCGACCAGAGAGCTTCCAGAAGCGACCGTCGGATCCAGCACCGCGGACATGGCGAGTGGGACGGTACAAGTGGGGAGGGTTAGGGATTTAACTTACAGTAGCGCTGCTTCGACTGCTTCTAGCGCATGAACTAAGCCAGCCACCCCGGCAGGGAGTAGTAACGCAACGACTAGCGAGCGATAAAGTCCGATAGTGAAAGATAGGTACTTCAATAATTTAGTAGGTGCTCCGTATTGTTGGTGCCTGGATTGAGAC
>JGI26055J44792_1000284_pt1 | contig 11999 bp, 12 predicted proteins | sample HigsolmetaGSP17D_FD_44792 | JGI IMG/M metagenome (IMG submission 44792)
CCTGGGAGCCTGCGGCGCCCGCCGTGCCTCACCCTTGGCGTGAACAGCTAGCCGAACAACTTATCGACTCTGGACGCTGTTGTTGTTTCTTCTGCACGTCCATGTTCGTCCTTTCTTCCCCCCATTGACCACTCCTCTTTCTTCCTTGCGCTGTTCGTTCAGGTCCTGTGTGTTCGTCTCTGGACTCGTATGGTCAGACGCGAGCTTCTTGTCTGACCGTCGGGTACCAGGATCATCGGGGTCGTCTCGCCAAGTCGGTCTCCTGAGTCCTGAGCTCGTGTTTCCCTCGACTACCTCTTCTCCCTGTTTCTCCCTCACCTCTCACGCTCGACGACCGTCGTCTGCAGTGGCGGAAGGATTGTCAAAATGGATGGAAATGGCAACCGCCTCCACTTGAACTTGGGGTACAACGATCGTGCCTTCAACCCGGCCAACAACAATGCCTATCCCACCACTCCCTCCACGTTCCCGCAGCCAGTCTACCAGGGTCAGGGGGACCCTCAGGCCGCATACAACCAGGGATACTTCATGAACCACCCTTATTCGCCTCAGCAGGCTCAGTACGCCCAGCAGCAGTATCCCCAACACAATCTGCAGTCCCCTCAGCCGGCGTACCAGTCTCGCATGGGATACAATGCCAATGATGCCACCAATGGCCTGGTCCAGCAGTTTTCCAATCAGGACTTGAATGCTTCTCCGCGTTCCAACATGTATGGGCGCTCCGGGTCTCCTGGACAGCGTCCTCGCACTGCGGGGAATCAAGCATCGGGACAGCAGCCCGGACATTTGGCTCCCCCGGGGCGCACCCCCAAGCCTTACGGTGAAGAGGAGGAAATCCCGCGTTTCCCTGAGAGGTATTCGGACAATGTCCACAAGCGGGGTAAGGCGGCTAGGGAGATAGTCAACACATTCTTCCAAGAGAACATTGAGCGCACTCGTGAGCGTAACATGCGGTGAGTATCGAGGAGCATGCGTATCCAACGCCCGGTGTATGCTAATACAAGATGCCTGGATAGCACTGCCGCCCTCGACAAAATCCTCCAGGATCCCACGAAATCCAAAGAAGAGAAGCTGGAGGAGGTCGAGACCTCGGCGAAGAAAGAGTCGAACTACCTTCGTTTCCTCCGCACCAAAGAAACCCCGGCCAACTTCCAGACAATCAAGGTTATTGGAAAAGGTGCCTTCGGAGAAGTGAGGCTGGTTCAGAGGAAGTCAGACGGGAAGATCTATGCGCTCAAGTCCTTGATCAAGTCGGAGATGTTCAAGAAAGACCAGCTGGCCCATGTTCGCGCTGAGCGTGACATCCTGGCCGATTCTAAGGATAACCCGTGGCTCGTGAAGCTGCATGCGTCGTTCCAGGACCAGGCGTACCTGTACCTGTTGATGGAATTCCTGCCTGGCGGTGACTTGATGACAATGCTTATCAAATATGAGATCTTCTCGGAGGATATCACCAGGTTCTATATAGCGGAGATTGTCATGGCCATCGAGGCTGTCCACAAGCTTGGCTTCCTTCATCGGTGAGTCTCCCTCCGGGTTATGGATTCCACGCAATCGTTTCAGGCCCGCTTTGCGGCTAGTACTGGCGGCTGGCAGCGCGGCTGGTCCATGTGAGCTTCACGAACTTGGGCCTCATTGAATGTCTGCATGTCAATTGAGCCTCATCCCACATGTTTGCCATCATCATTCATTGCGGATCCCTGGTTATTCATGGCCAAGTACTTACATGATCTTCTCTGTTCAGGGATATTAAACCCGACAACATCCTTTTGGACCGCGGTGGCCACGTGAAGCTCACCGACTTCGGTCTTTCTACTGGAGGGAAGAAGACACACGATAATGCATACTATCAGAACCTTCTCAAGAACACTACCTGGAAGGACAAGAATCGGAACTCAGGATACTTTTCTGAATCCATCAATCTGACCGTCTCGAACCGTAGTCAGATCAACACTTGGAGAAAGTCTCGTCGTGCAATGGCTTATTCCACGGTCGGTACTCCCGATTATATCGCCCCGGAGATCTTCAACGGTCAGGGATACACATACTTGTGCGACTGGTGGTCAGTCGGTGCCATTATGTTCGAATGTCTTGTGGGATGGCCTCCATTCTGTGCCGAAGATACTACCGACACTTACCGCAAGATCGTGAACTGGAAGGAGTGCCTCTACTTCCCGGAGGAGCTCACCCTGTCGCGCGAGTCGGAGTCTCTTATCAGAGCGTAAGAATGCCCTGGCTTGATGATTGTAACTCCTCGCTAACCAGTCACTGTAGTTTCCTTTGCGATGCCGAACATCGTATTGGTAATGAAGGTGGTCCGATGGGAGGCGCTAACCAGATCAAGAATCACCCCTTCTTCCGCGGTGTCGTCTGGGACCAGCTCCGCAAGATTCGCGCTCCATTTGAGCCCAAGCTCACCTCCAACGTCGACGTGTCCTACTTCCCTGTCGATGAGATTCCGCAGGAAGACAACAGTGCTGCCCTCCGTGCCCAGGCAAAAGCGATGCCGGAGGAGCAGGAGGCTGAGATGAGCCTTCCGTTCATCGGATACACATACAAGGCATTCAATGCTTTCCAGGGAAGCTAGAGGGGCTGCCTGGCCATCCGAGTTGTTGGAACAATGGTGAGCGTTGCTGGGAAGTCTGAGGCAGGCGGGCTTGCATCTATGTCTTCTCAGCGCCTCATCTGTGTCCTAAGTCGTCTTATCTCGATCTCTGATCTGATTCCCGTGCATTTGCAGCGAGACTTTTACCGCCGTAATGACTTGAGCGTCTGTTTTTAGTTGTTCCTACTGGGCCTACGTTGCAAGGCGACACTTTACTCAGCTCGAAAGCCGTTTGTTGGCGAAGATACGCTTGACTTTTCATATTTACTTGGCGAGCATATTATTGACCGGACTGTCGGGAACTCGATTGCATGACATCCCTGCAAGGTCAAGAATACCCTAGCTACCTCTATCAAGTGTGGAATTTTACAGAAACACAGAAAGGCACAAGTCATAATTAGATATGATATTGTTGCTTCCACATGTCGTGTGTCTATGCCGTAGGTTTTAACATTGGCGTTAATATAGATATCGTGTGAGTAGAAGGTAGAATCTACACCTAAAATAGATACATATTAAGAATGTATATTAAAAATTGTCGTTGGATGTCAGCTTTCAGTATTGCGAGGGCCATTCTTCTCCCGGTTCTTGGCCGGCATGTGCTTAATCTTCAACAGATCTGACAGGAATCTCCCATTTGACATTAACACATGATTAAGGAAATAACCGTGCTCACTTTTGTTGCGTCTGTTGCTTGAAAGTAAACCCCCAAACGCCAAGCAATTACCCTTGGGAATACATGTCCATCTCTGCATCTTCAAGTATACATCTTCATACCCGGAGACTTCAAGTTTTTGATCCCGCCGGCGCCAATCCGGGAACACCGCTATATCTCTCCTCTCGTTCGGTTTTGAACATTATCTGGATCCAGAACTCCTTGCTGTCCTCATCAAACCAAGTCCAATACTTCCCTTCCCTCCGATCGATCTCTCTTGCCTGCAGTTTGAATCCGACGGTCTGGTACGGCTCCGCGGCCACGAGGAGGTACTGGAAGTTCTTGTCAGGAGGCTCGTCCACCTTCTGCTCGAAGGCCGACATGAACCGCACCCGCGGTTTGACTCCCGGCGTGATTTCCTGGTACTGCAGCTGGAACAGCAGACCGAGCTGTCTCGTCAGGGGGTCTCTGATCTTCGTGATCTTGTAACCGGGACGTCCGATCTTGATCGTGTTCTTCTTCACCTGTATGCCCATACCAGCGGGCAGCAGCTGGGGCTCCTGGTTCTTGCCTTCCTTCTGCTCCCTCGCCGCACGGCGCGCGAGGTTTGTCTGGTGCTTGCGGCCCTGGGTGTGCGCGAGATACGAGCCATCGTTCTGGTGGACGGTCAGACACAGTCGGCACTCGAAGCTGCCAACGTGGTTCTTGAAGAAGTAAGGGTCCTTATCGAGATCGATGGTCTCGAGCGCGAGCTTTCGTAGACGCTCGCGACGGTCGGCGTTGGTCAAGGAGGCCGATGCGACACCACCGCCACCGAACTTGGACCCTGCACGATTCTGCAAAAGGTTGTTAGATATATATTCAAAAAGGAAAAATTATCCAAGCTAATACTTACCTGGTAATCCATTGTGAATCTCTAAGGATCCGCGGTTTTCCACGTTGCGTGGATAATATCGTTGGTAACGCTGCGATGGCGTTCGAAGTTGAAGCTTCTAGCCTCCGTCCGTATCGGAGTCTCAATTGGGGATCCGCAAAGCGTAGCTTATATAAGCGGAGACCTAGGCACCTTTGCCGCTGTCGCTTGCTGTTATTGGCTCACTTGCCTGCCAACATGAACGGCCGCCCAGGGCTTAGCTAGACATCAATAGTAATTATCCTATTTCCAGATATAAGAAACAAAAAAGTCCGATCCCGAGAGCGGGGAGGAGAAAGAACTTGCAAGATATGAGTGACGGATTTTACGAAGGTCAACGGCTCTCGTTTGATGGCGCTCTGTGCACCGTGCGCTATGTTGGCCAGGTGCAAGGAACAACTGGTGAATGGCTCGGGGTGGAATGGGACGATCCGACGCGCGGGAAGCACTCTGGAGAACATAAAGGAGTGAGATACTTCAAATGTGACAATGCTCACCGATCTATCTCTTTTGTTTTTTTCTTTAAATTTCTCCCTGGCTCATGCGCTCATAGTTTAATCTTTTTATATAGGCAAGAGCAAGCAACCTACAGTCGGGTCGTTTGTCCGTCCGTCTAGGCCGGCGGACAAGCCCCAAGGGTTCCTCGAGGCTCTGCACGAGAAATACGCATCTGAGTTCGAGGAACAACTGAGGAAAGAGAGGGAAGCAAATGGCCAGCCTGTCCGTCTGCATGATTTGATCTACTTCAGCGGCAAGGTCGTTGAAGAAGTCGGCTTCGAGAAGATCCGGAAGAAACTCGCGGAACTGCAAGAGCTGAAGATAGTACTCCTGGACGGCTTGCGTATCGCTGGAGTGCTTCCTCACGATGCAGGGCCCGAGGAACGAGATGAGGCTCTTAGAAATATCGAGAAGACCTGTCCTAAGATTATCGAACTTGACCTCAGTCGGAATCTGCTTCGACGATGGGTTGATGTCTGGGACATATGCAGACAGCTAAAGCAGCTTAGGCAGCTGAAACTGAAGTAAGTTGGCATGTTTTTTGATCTGTCTTCAGGTTCATATTAATATGTCAAACAGTGGAAATCGGTTCGACGCTGTTGACACTACTCTGACATTCGACGGGATCATCGAGTTGCACTTGGATGAGACCCTACTATCGTGGGATGAGGTATGTCAATCCAAAATAATTCTCTACACTTTGTCTGATACGGGCTCTTGTAGATTGCTGCTTTAAGCTATCAATTTCCGTCTCTTGTTTCTCTGGCTGCATCCACCAACCAGATCTCGGTCATCTCAACTCCAGTATCAAGCACGATCAGGAACCTGACACTGGAAAACAATGAGATCGAGACACTCTCGGCTATTAAGCACCTTTCGTCGTTGCCAAATCTCGAGCGTCTTTCGCTCCGAGGAAACTGTATAAGCACAGTCTCATCAGACAAGGATGATACCCCGTTCCAGTTCTCACGCACCCTAAGATTCCTTGACGTATCCCACAACAGCATAAATTCGTGGTTGTTCGTCAACGCCCTTCCTTCCCTTTTTCCCGGCCTCCAGTCGCTTCGAATCTCCAGCAATCCTCTCTACGACCAACCTGTGGCGCCATCGAACATCACGAACCTCCCCGAGAGACCGATGACCGTGGACGAGGCGTTCATGCTGACACTGGCCCGTCTTGCCTCCGTCACGACTGTCAACTACAGCAAAGTCTCGCAACAGGACCGTACGAACGGAGAACTCTACTACCTGTCCCTGATCGGCAAGGAGCTCTCGGCTTACCCAGAAAGCCATGAACAGAGGATCCTTGCTCAACATCCGAGATACAGAGAGCTCTGCGAGATATACGGGCCACCGGCAATCAAAAGGGCCGGCGATTCCGCAAAAGGAGGCGCGGCAGTAAACCCGCGATCCGTTGCGGCAAGGCTGGTCAATTTCAGATTCTATCTCTCGCCGTCGTCGCAGTTTCCGGATCACGTCAGGAAGAATACCGGCGTGCAAGAAAGGACACAAGAAATCCCACGGACATTCGACATCTATAGAGTCAAAGCCATCGTTTCCCGCCTCTTCGGTCTGCCCCCGCTCAGCTTTCGACTGATCTGGGAGACGGAAGAGTGGGACCCTGTTGACGAGGCGAACGTGGGCGAGGATGAGTGGGATAGCATTGTCGAAGAAGAAGAAGAAGACGTGGGAAATATGAAAAATGATAAAGGGAGGAAGACGGAGACCAACACAGACAAGGTCGTGACCAGAGAGGACGGGAACAAGTTCGTCAAGAGAGAAGTGGAGCTTGTGGATTCGACGAGGCAGGTCGGGTTCTTGTTTAGTGATGATCTCAGAGAGGCGAGGGTCAGGGTGGAAGCTCTGTAGTGGAATGGACATCTATTACGGTGTTGTACTGTACTGTATGTACATAGGTACATGCATAAGCATACATGGGATAGATGCCATTAATGACGAATGAATATGAGTAAAATGTGCTTTGTAGAGGGTTAACTGCATATTTGCTTTAACTGGACCAAACTCAAAAAAAGCAATTGTTTGAGCATGCCCTCTAAGCTGGATGTAATACGGAGAAAAAAAGCCGAATCATCAAAGGCAAGAAAATGAGGTCCCACCTGGAGGGATATAGTGTCCCCAGATGTGACTGACCGTGAAGCATGCACTGCATTTGACCTTATTGCAAGATGAAAAAAATGCATCCGCAGGGGTTCGAACCCTGGACCGCCACATTGCCAGCATAACGTATCCACCCTTTCAAAGGTGGTGTACATTATAAGAGTGGCGCGCTAACCAACTGCGCCACGGATGCATCATTACTGACAACCTGGCACCATGTAGGTGGCAGATATATCAGACATGAACCGCAGCATTTTTTATCAACTGGCCAACTTTGTCTGCAGCATTTAACTGCTGGCAAAAATCCTGACTTAGGATAGATAGTGCAGGTCATAGGTTAGCAGCACGTCGCACAGGTCACTCATGTAACAACAGGAATCTCAATATTGTATATTAAGAAGGCTATGTCGACTAAAAAGTGTAGGAAAAGAAAGAAGAAAACTGCATACAGGCAGGCGACTTTGGCCTAATGTATCCTTAAACACGTGACTTCCACCGACGGACGGGAGTTCTCAGTCCGCCGGCAGACTCCGCCAACTGGCCTGGTGCTGTCGGCGCTTCCCGTCGACTGGCCAGATCTCACCAGTTGTCGGGGGTTGTTGGTTCCTGACGGGAGATTCTAGAGTAGTCAAATTATTAAAATTTGCCACCTGATATGCTTAGTGTCTTATATATCTCTGCTTTCTCTGCACGTATTATATACGGAGGTAGTTTATCCCCTTAGCTGCCGAAACTGGGACCTCCCGCAGATATCTTGTGTTTGCAAGGTATTGTAACTGTTTAGTTAAGGTCTAGTTAAGAAGGCCACTAACTCTTACCTAAGTTCTAGTTATGACTACCCCTAAGACCAGTAGCGCTTCCAGGCGATAATACCAAAGAATAACAAAAAATACCGCTAAGCAGAGCCTCACTATTCTCGACATGTAAGATGTGCCAACGTCGGCAGCAAGGGGATAAGAGGCATGCTAATTTACTTAGATCTGCTTTACTGCTGATCTAGAATTTTCTAATCATTTAGTGTAGTGGTAGCTGAGAGCATAATATTTTTTTTGCTGATATGTAACCGTGTTACATATGTCAGATATTGGTAGAAGCTTTATACCTTCATGTCTTGGGAAGCCAGTGTCAAGCTCTCCCTTTCGGAGGCTATTATTCGACGGATTCTCGCTGGGAAATATGTCAGGCCCAGGTAATTATTACTCGAAGATTCCTATCCCTCTTTTTACTTCCCCTTGTGTGTATATATGGGAGTTCAGTTGATATTCCCATTCATTCATTTTTCCCTCCCTGAGTCGTCATATGGTCAAGTCCCTTGCTATAAGACTCCTTTCTTCCGGCTAGCCTCCCTATACAGATGCTTAGCAAGTTGCGGCAGTTCAGTACCAATAACTAGAAGTACTGTGTATCTCAAGGACTTTATTCTGGAATCCAAGGCTTCTAAAGAAATTCACACTCTGCTTATAAAGCTATAATTATGACTTATCATTTATAGGACGCTTTTAAATGACACAGACACAGACATCTAAAACCAGCAAATTAGCTAGAAAGTACCTACTTATATCCTCATTGTGTGTTCTTACAGTTCATCTATTACATCCTGTATGTTCTGGTCTGACTGTCTGCTTGGTCGAGGTTGAAATCCGGCTTGGATAACATTCCAGCGCTATTTATTGAAAGAGGATTTTGAACAGGGAGAATTAAAATAACAGCTCCGTGAAGGAGAGTAGGCCGACCATTTTAGGTCGACCATTTTTATACACTGTGTTATCTCGAGAAAGGTGAACAGACAATTTGTCTCACTGTAATGACAAAAAGTGTTGTTCGCTTTTGCAGGTAGAGTTGGGGTCAACAAAAAAAGCAATTCGCTAGGGTGCTAGATTCAACATGATAACATGATAACATTAATGATGTCTGCCTAAAATTAAAAAAAATAAAAAGAATTGAGGGTACTGGGAATCTGAGGGTGCAGAAATAGAAAGAGAAAGAAAGCAGAAAGAACATGGAGTGGTCAATTTAGGGTTGGATGAAGGTCAAGAGGGTTAAAATCAGGGGCTTTAATCAAACAGATAAAGTAAAGACTTAGAGAAGTCTATCTATATCCAATTTGAACTGTCATAATGAATGCCGTCCACATCGTATTAATCTATGCACTATATACAAACATTCCCGTAATATCTACATGTGAGTTGAACTTTACTGTCTATGCCATTCATCCCTTAATACGAGCGCCGACTTCATTGCTTTTCTAGGATCAGTTCCAGATCGGGAAAAATCTATTAAGGGAAAAGGAATCACTATGCTCTCTGCTGATCCACTTGACCGGAAGAAGAAGAAGCCTCCATCGCTGCGCGCTCCAGCGCCCGTTTCTCGTCCACAGTCATATCGCTCTTCGCGCGGTCGATCCTGATGAAAAATGCCACGATGATGCAGCCTAGCGCCGTGCACGCGACATTGTACCAGAAGACGGCTTTGTAGCTCCTCCGCAATCCCACGTCCGGCTCGGTCTCCGCCTGGGTGACGTCCGCGAAGCCCAGGAGGATGGCGACGCCCAGGTGCTGGACGCTGTTGAGCAGCGCGCCGGCGATGCCCTGCCGTTCGCGGGGCATGTTGGTCGTGATGAAGATGTTGATCACGTTGAAGGTGATGTCGATGCCGATGGTGGCGCAGACCATCGCGGGGAAGACAAAGGCCCAGTAGTTGGCCCCTTGGGGCGCGAGCGCGAAGAGGAGGCTGGAGCCGACGAAGCCGGTGACTGAGATGAAGAGGAGGATTGTGCCGTTGATCAGGTGGAGGACGAGGCCGCCCATGGACGAGAGGAGCATGCCTCCTACGGCCATTGGCGTGCTCCATGCGACGACTTGGAGCGGGCTGGCGCCCATGAATCTCATCATGCTTTATCCTGGTCAACGAATGCCCTGAAATAGTCTGTATATGGAGGACTTACTAAAGAGTGCTGTAGAGTAAATACACTCCGAGACCTCCATACACGATAGCCAGGACAATGATCACCGGCTTCAAGTATTTCACGCTGAACAGGTCTCCAGGTAGCAGCGGGTAGCTCGCCACCCACCCCTCAACGTAGATGGCAACGCAGAGAACGATTGCTCCGATTATCAAGCATACGTAGACGTAGGGGGTCTTCCAGCGCTGCGGAGCGTGGGAGCTGTCCGTGATCGCGAACACGAACAGCACCAATCCGACCACGATGAGACAGGCGCCTATCCAGTCCATCTTGGCGCCCTGTTTCCGTTTCCCGGCGTAGTCAGAGGGGACGGAGAAGTACGCAGAGACGGTGGTCACCGCGCAGAGGATCGCGTCCACATAGAAATACCAGTGCCACTTGAGATACTCGCCACATATGCCTGCGAAAAATATCCCACCGAAGAATCCGATAACCGCGCAGGCGCCGTACAGACTGAACACCAGGTTCTTCCTGGGACCGGGTCTGTAGACGGTGGCCAGGAGCATGACGCCGGATGGGAGAAAAGCTGCCAGACCAATCCCCTGCAGAGCCCGGCAGAAGATGAGCATGAACATGTTCTGCGAGAAGCCACAGATCAACGACCAGATCGTGGTCCACAGGAAGCCGCAGACATAGACCAGGTAGCCCCCAAACATGTCCGACAGGCGTCCAAAGACCATCAGCGTCGATGCCACCGCTAGGGAGAGTGCGCTGGCGGGCCATACTGTAGCTGCCAGGGGGATGTTAAATTCTTCTATCAACTTTGGTAATATCACATTGACTCCTGACACATTGTACTCCTTTACGTATCAATTAGCAAAACGGGTTCCCCTAGTTTAAGAAACATCTACGGACAACCCACCGTGAGGATCTGAGACATCACAATAGAGAAGCAGAAGGCAATCTCAGACCAGATGTTCGCGAAACATTGGGGACGCTCTCTCCCTAGCCTTTCAATGCGCTCCGACGCGGTTTCCTCGACATCGTCTGATTGATTTACAGGAAAAACTTGATCCGGGAGAGAAGTTCTGGTTTCCCTTGTGTCCGTATGGGGGCCATTTTCGACTTGGTCATTAGAGGGGTCTGCCGGAGTACGTTGCAGGACGGCCATAGGAGTCAAGAGAGTGTAGTTTCACACTCCCCAGAAAACCGTTTGACAGAGAATAGAAAGGGAGGAAGAACCGGAGAGTCTGAGAGACTCCGGATGTCTATAAGCCAGTTGGGAGAGCCCAGCTTCTTCTTTTGTGAGGGTTCTATCAAGGCATCAGGGGCTTTTTTCTTTCTATTTAGAGGAAAAACCGGAATCTACTTTGATGGGCCTCAAAGCAGGGAATTTCAAGGACTGAAGAGACTAGAGATGAATAGCAGCTAGCCAGTAGCGCCATCCAGCGTTGCAACAGAGAAACGGAGGCTTCTGGACAGGGGAGGACCACGGAGGCACAAAAGCAGCAAAGGCGATGCCTGTTTTTCCCAGCCCTGCTGGACTTCCATGGTTAGCAATTTCGTAATCTATACCGACGGCGAGCTCGCGCCGGGGTGGGGCGCTCGGGAAATCATTCAAACGTCGTGCCCGTGGCGAGCGATGGAGAGAGAGCGAGAGAAGATGATGGGGCTGCTCCGCGGCTTCTGGAAAGGCTCTCCGCTTGGCTGCTTCTTCCGGCCTAGCAACCCCGTCCGCCTGCTCGCGACAGCGCCCATCCCGAGGTCCAACGAACCTCCAGCACCGCCTGCCGTCACCTTCGCCTTTGCACGGGGTGCCTACCTGGGTAATTTATTATTAATAGCGGTCAGCGGGCGCTAACCTACCTCTCGTTGCGGTCTAGCCCTTTCTTACCATGGCGGAGTACTGGAAGTCAACGGTGAGTCCCAACTGAGCTTCCCGCAAGGAGTCGTCGTCCTAACAATTTCTAGCCTAGGTACTGGTGCAAGCAGTGCAAAGTATTCGTTCGCGACACCCCGTTCGAAAGGACTCAGCATGAGGCTACAGCGAAGCACCAGGCAAATCTCAAGCGCTTCCTGCGCGAGATACACCGCAATAATGAGCGCGAGCAGAAAGAAAGCCAGAAAGCAGCAGATGAGGTCCAGAGGCTGAAGAGCTTGGTTTCGGGGTCGTCCGCAGCAAAGGAAAGGTCCGAACCGAAACGTACCTCCGCAGCACCTCCCCCGCGCCCGGTTACACTGGAGGAGAGAAAGAAGCAGATGGCTCAATTGGCGGAGATGGGTGTCGCTATACCGGAGGAGTTTCGGG
>JGI26055J44792_1000285_pt1 | contig 11994 bp, 10 predicted proteins | sample HigsolmetaGSP17D_FD_44792 | JGI IMG/M metagenome (IMG submission 44792)
GAAGCAGTTCGCTGTCCCGCCTCCTTCCCCGCCATCGCTGCAGCTGCGCTCGAGGTATCTCCGCGTCCGTCCCGTGACCGGCGAACCCTGACGGTCCAGCCCTGAGCCCTGAGCCCTGCTTCGCGCCGAATCGGGGCGACGCCGAACGCGGTGGGATGCCTCAGGACCGAAGGCGGCTGCCGCCCAAGGGACGCGCTGCTGCCGGCGCCGGCGGGTGGCATGGCGGTGGCGGCGCGGCCTCCAGCGACCGCCCGCAGACACCTACAGCCAAGACCCTCACGCCCCCCGAAGCGTCGACGGAGAATCATGATGTCCGTGCCGCCGCGCCTCGTTCTATCAAGTCCCTAGGGAGCTCGTCATCGACATCGTCTGCGTATAACCCATCGGGAGGTCTCCCGTTAGGTCTATCTTCACGGCCAGGCCATTCAAGGGAGGGTGCTGCTCGCGGAACGCGCAGCTCCAGACCAGAGCTTGTCTCCGCATTTGAGTGGGAAGCTCTGGACATCCAGAGGCGGAAGGGCCTAGGGGTCCAGACAACCAGCGAAGAGAGAGGTACAGAGGCCCCTACCGACTTGGTCGATTCGAAGGAGATGTCGCGGCATCGCCCCCGGGGCCCTCTGGCGAGAGACAATGGCCTCGCAGCTAACGAGGAAACCGACATGTGGAACAAGATTCTACTCGATCTGCGCAAGGCCAAGGAGAAAAATGACAAGCAAAAGGTTCTGGCAGAGCAGATTGTTGCTCTGAACGAGAAGATCGCGAGAGATGGAAACAGTAAGTGCAGTTTTCCATCTTCTGTTCAGGTCTTGGACCCCAGAGTCCTAGGGAGATGCTTCACATGTTACTCCCATTGGCCCTTTCTTTCCCCCCATGTCCCAGAATTTTATCCAAGCTCTTTCTCTTTTCCGAATTCCCTCAGTCCTCATTGGGCAATACATCTGATGTTCCATGCTTTGAGTGATGCCCCTGGCCTGCGAATTCGACAAGTTGTTCGAATTCGTCGATGTGAGCGTTTACATCGGGATATATTCATTTATATTCATTGAGAACACCCAACGCTCCATCTTCTGAGCATTGTGATGGAGAAGCCTGTAGCTGTTGACAACAGCTCCTTGCTTGAGTTCAAGTGATACCTCTCCCCATTCAATGAGATTGGCTTTTATTCCCTTCCCGTACTCCCCCGTTTCACTTTGTGGTCCCTTTGTACTCCCCTGTTCTAAGGCCCTGCACGTTGAAGTTCCTGACGATCTAGGAACTATGTTGAAGACCTAGCAATTTGAGGAACTTGCAGCTGTCTAGATTGTTTTAACATTTAATAACTTGCAATAAATACAGAACCGACGCTCAGCGAACACAATCAACTCGATAGCTGGTATCGGCAACTCCTCAAACTCAGCGAGGAGGAGAGGGCTATTCTGCAAGACGAACCGAGTGATGTAATTAAGAACTTAGGTCTTTTGATTGCCCTGCGCTCAGCTTCCGAAGCGGAGGCTCCCTTGAATCGGGCTGCCTCCATACCCAAATCCCGGAAGAAGAGAAATGAAATAGATAGCTCTGCAATTGACTCACCAGGCCCGTCAGCAGTTCCCGTGTCAGATAAACTCAATCGCGTCAAGGGAAGTGTGCAGCGAAGCGCTAGCGTGTCCAGCACTCAGGCTCGAGACGGCCGAGACGGGCGTGATGGCGTCTCGGTCAAGATCGAGGAGGGAACAGAAGGCGCAAAGGGCACTCTGGCTGAGCGCAGCGGTCAACTGGTTATTGGTGCAGAAGTGGTCTTCAAGCACAACAAAAATAAACAGGGCGTCGAGGGAGAGGGCATCCAGTGCATTATAAAGGGTATCTCGGGCGAAGGACACAAGAAACGGTACGTTCACCTCCTAATCCATTCTTGCGCCCGCTAACACAGGTTATCTCGCAAGATACGATGTTCAGGATCCCGAACCGAATGAGAATGGCGAACAAGGGGCCGTTTACAGGACCACTGCTGCTTCTTTGATTCCGATTCCCCAAGTCGGAGCCCCATTGCCTTCGTTCCCCGTCGGAAAACAAGTTCTTGCAAGATATCCAGACACGACTACCTTCTATCGGGCCGAGGTTATGGGCTCGAAGAAGGACGTCTATCGTCTAAAATTCGAAGGTGAGGAGGACGACAAGGAGATGGAGGTGGATAAACGGTTTGTCCTGGATATACCGGGAAAGTAGGCCAAACTTGTGAAAGAATCCCTGCCAGGGCGAGAGTACGGACTTCCAGATTATGATACCCCGTTATCTACATTTATTTTGCATTTTTGGAGTAGGGTTTACCTGGGAGTTGGAGTTGCTAGTAGGTCAGGTCTTCGAAATCTTCATATTGGGCGGGCAGAGATTAGTAAGCTATTGGAAACGGGGCTAGATTGGATATTTAGCTGTTTAGCAGAATAGAATGGAATTAGCTGGGCCGGTCGTAGCAACCTTTGGTATTATTATCATCATTATTTTGTGGATAGTCCAACGTCTCCAAGACTTGTCAGACTTGACAAATCAGGCGGCGTTGTGACCGGTTTCAAATTTTGGAGGCGGGATTATTATTCAGCGACGTGACCGAGGTCCATCTCCGCATGCCGCAGCAGGCCTCCGGACTTTCATTAAAGGTACTGACAGAAGTCATACCAACGCCCATGGATTTCCTCGAGGGTGCCAATTGAGTGATACGTCCTAACCGGCTCCTTTGTCCTCTTGGTCGCCTCCGTCTCGTCCCCCTCACCCTCCCACTGAGTCAGGATGCCTGACTTGCCGTCCCACGTCTCTCCGTCCTTTTCGCCGCAACCCCTCCATCCCAATCACGGTATCCATGATTACTCGCTCAATTCGGATTCCTCATTACCTTCTAATGAGGCTGCAAGTCGAAGTTATCCTGAAAATTCTGGCCCGGACGGCAACAATGATCATGACGATGGCAGCGCGACTCCCACCCTGCCCGAGTCGATCATCTCCCCCGCCTTCACCCCACCAGCAACGCCGGGCGACATCATAAATCAAGCACATTCCCTCCATGGGCAATTTCAATTGACAGATGAGCGTGCACATACGAAGCCACCGAAGCTACTCGAGCGTCTGCCCAGAGTCGAGTGCATTGTTCGCGCTCGCATTCCCACCACGACTGGTGCGGAGATGTTTCTGCATCTTTATCATAACGACGTTGATGACAAGGAACACTTGGCTATCGTGTTTGGAAATAATATCAGGAGCCGCAGTCTAGATCGCGTCCGACCAGGAGAGACGGAGATGGACCGAATGATACGGGGGGCGTATGTGGGGAGACTCCGACCCGGGAGGAAAAGCAGTCGGTATGACGATACAGAAGATGGCGCCATTAACGGAAGAGGACCAGAGGATACAGCACAGAGAACGAGTGAGCGCGGCGCGACTCAGAGTACAGCGACTCAAGCGCCACTAGTAAGAATCCATTCAGAGTGCTACACAGGCGAAACAGCATGGTCAGCCCGTTGCGATTGTGGTGAGCAGCTCGACGAGGCGGCACGATTGATGTCTCTACCGCCGGAAGCATTATCATCGGAAGATGGCTCTCCTGCTGTCGGTACCGGTTCCTCTTCGGCTTCTCCCGGTGGAGTCATAATATACCTTCGGCAGGAGGGCCGTGGAATAGGTCTTAGGGAGAAACTGAAAGCTTACAACCTTCAGGACCTAGGCAATGATACCGTGGAGGCGAATCTCCTCTTGCGGCATCCTGCTGACGCCAGGAGCTATGGCCTTGCGACGGCGATGCTGGTTGATCTTGGCCTAGGTGCCGATTCTAACCCTGCTGGAATCAGGCTGCTCACGAATAATCCAGACAAGGTCCGTGCGGTTGAAGGGCCGAACCGGGAGGTTATCGTCAAGGAGAGAGTTCCAATGATACCGTTGGCATGGCGAACGGGTGGGAAGAAAGGAATTAAGAGTGCAGAAATAGAAGGATATTTGAGAACAAAGGTCAGTCCATCCACTATATGAGTCTTCTTGGGAGGGATTTCTATTCCAATAGACTCCCTTCAATTCGAATACCTTCTTTTTCAATTCCTGTTTATGCTTCACCGAGGTTCTCTCGACTAATTTGCTTGATTTCGAAACAGATCAGAAAGATGGGTCATATGATCGAATGATTGGACTCGCTTTTCGCCGACGTAACCTATCCAGGTCCGCTTTAGTTTATTTGATATTGCGAAGTATCTTTGACGTTGGCACATATACAATATACACGGAGTCCTCCGGGGATATTGTTTTATACTATATGCCTTGATTATTGTACGAGTGACCGATATGTTTGCCTCGATCACTTGATGCTTTAGACCATACACGCGACATTGGTCATGGAACCTTTCATTTATCTACGACTCTTCTATACCCGAGATGATTCTGCATTTTGGGGCTATATGTACAGCGGGCGAACAAAAAAGATATGTCTATTATATGCGGTTGAAGACAACATTCTTCCCATGTCGAAGCCGATTTTGCTATGGTCAAATTTCGATTTTGCTCATGTACTTTGGTGGTTTGTACCTTGGCTTACCGAACTACATACATCCACATGTCCGTGGGTTCTTAATTGTCCGTTTATATGTATATGATTGGTGGTTAATAGGAGCATGGTATCATACAGTGTTGGCGGTGATGAGATCAAAATTGTACCTAGGTACCTACCTAAGGTAATATACACGTGAATCTATCGCGTTGTATGTAGTGATATTGAGTACTGTATGTACAATTCTTCCTGGCTCTGTTGACCAGGCAGACCATCAGTCGGAATATGTAGAGATTGTAACGCATTATCCGAAGGATTTTGGAATAGTGCCGCTCTCCGGACCCTCGACTAGTTTGCCCGCTGAAATAGCCTTTTTAGCAGCAACATCGCCGCGAGATATCTGCCCCCCTGACTTGTGAAACGACGCGCGCGACCCAGTCTCTTGCGCTTCCTCTAGCATCAACACCCATTCCGCATTATTATTTGCACCATTTGCATACAACAGTATGGTCCTCTTTGGCCGCCATTGCATGTCCGCTGCAAGCAAATTAGGTGCTAACGGCCCCCCACCGCAGAGCAAGTTCCACTTTCCCCGGACACCTCATGACGCCCAGCTGGATCACGGGCGGATGATCCCCCTGGACTGCCCCTCTATACAGATCGCTCTTCCGTGACCTCGACGGGCCGGAAGCGCTCAATCCTTCCCGTCTCTGCGAAAACGGTCCGCTTCGTGGATGGCCTATGTGGGTGTGACACGCGGGTGAGGCCATGCTAGGAAACGGGCCCGACCGTGCTGCCCCGGACAATGCTGCTCCTCTGCCCACGCTCGAACCAATTTCAAGCAGCCTCTCCAGCCTGAGCACTTCCTCTACGCCCTCTTCCTCTAAGGACACAGCAGGAGGAGCGGCGTCAGCAGCCACAGGTCCGGCGCCCGTCGTGGGGAGAAAGCGGAGGTCGACCAATGCGCCCTCACGAGGTGTTGCCAACCTCACGCCGGAGCAGCTGGCTAAGAAGCGTGCCAATGACCGGGAGGCACAACGGGCCATCCGGAAGCGGACAAAGGCCCAGATTGAAGCGTTAGAGCGAAAAGTGCAGGAGCTGTCCTCGCAGCGGCCGTACCTAGACCTGCAGGCGGCCCTGAAGGAGAAGCAGGCTATCCAAGCGGAGAATGAGGAGATAAAGAGAAAATTGGCCGCAGTCTTGGAGATTATACAGCCGCTGGTTGGCAAGCAGGGCTTGTCGGGTGAGCAGGGTCCTCATCAGAACTGCAGAATATGGAATTTCTCGTTTGGGAAGGTTGACTGACTTTTGCATATTTATTTCCTTTTCACAAACAATAAGACTTTGCATCAGCGACTTCTCGATCAGATGCTGCGATTCCTACTTCTCACTTCTCCGCGTCAACTGAGCCAAGTCGATATACACCAAGCAGTCTCGAGAGCACGACAGGTGGACCTCCGTATACAAAGTCAATAGCCAGTTTTGAGTCCCCGTCTCCCACGAATCCAGCGGCGACTGTTTTTGGAGTTCGTCGCAATTGGCTAAACAGCGTGGATCAGCCAGGGGCTGCCGACAATGCGTTCGACTATCAACGATATAATCTAGCCCATGGACTAGACTTTGGTGGCTCAGGCGAGAGGTTGGGCCTGAACTTTTTGCTGGATGGCACTCAGCAGATCCCAAAAGTTGGCGACATTCTGCGGCGTTCGGAAAGCTCTGGATCGTCTCAAATCAACGTGTCACCTCGATATCTGCAGCCGCTTAACAACCCATTGCCTGAGCAGCCCTTTTCGGCGTTCTCTGCACCAATTCGAAATGTTGCCCCTACATGTCCCCTAGATGGCATCCTCTTGGATTTCCTGCGTGATCGTCAACGAGAAGCAGCTGAAGGAGTATCAAAGCAGAGGCTGGTTGGTCCTCCATATCCATCGATTACCTCTCTCCTTAACCCGGAAAGGAGCGTCTACTCCCATCCGATATCGAAAGTATTCACCGATATTATTCGCGCTTTTCCAGACATCTCGTCTCTCCCTGAGCAAGTTGCTGTCCTCTATGTCATGTTTCTCCTCATGAGATGGCAGATCTATCCCACGCAGCAGAACTATGATCGCTTGCCGGAATGGCTCACACCCCGGCCATCTCAGCTGTTTACTCCACACCCTGCCTGGATCGATTATCTCCCTTGGCCACGGCTGCGTGACAGACTAGTAATGTCATATCAAGACTACCCATTCGAGAACTGGTTCATTCCGTATACACGCACCCTATCCGTGAACTGGCCGTACGAAGCGACCGATTGCCTTCTCTCGTCTGGAGACTCAGATGAATTGCTGATCAACCCAGTCTTTGAAAGTCATCTAAGAAATTTGAATAACTGGTCACTGGGGCCAGCTTTCGCGAAGGCTTTCCCTGAATTAGTTGATACTACGAGAATCAAGCCTGACACGAAGGGAAATGCTCCGTCTTTGTCATGACTGTCACGAACCGTATAATTTGCCCCTGGGAATTCATGCTTGGTAACTCCACACTTCCTTGGAGTACTGAGATCTTCCCTAAATTCTCTCATGCTCTCTTCTGTATGTCTTGTTTTCGAGCTTAAATGAGAGCCATAAAATTTCGATTGGATCTTGTCAGCTATTCCCTCCATATAACAGCTTATTTGCAGTTCTTTCCCGATATATAGCATATTACCACTCCTCTCAGCGGTACTGATACCCTATTACGACGGGGGCTAGGACTTCTGTACAACAATTTGCATACTGTGCTAACATATTCTCGACCTCCTGGAAATGCTGCCATTTGCCGACCTGATTCCAGCTGCTGTGCCATTCATGTCACGTCGCTCTGTAGGTAATTATGCCATACACCTGCAAAACACACTTGTATGATATTCATATTTGTTTTTCAAAGGAACGTGGTTTGGGGTTGCTATGTGGGAGTTGACAAAGGAAAAGAATTTTGAAGTTTGCTGGTAGATTTTTCCCCCTAATGTCTTTAGGCAACATTTTGATGATATATGAGCCATTTCCTTGCATGTTTTGATTTCGTCCCCTGGCAAGTTTATCCATTTTCTCATCTCATAGAAAAGGAATATGCGTTTTAAGTGTGTCTTTCTTATTCTCTGCCCTTGGAGCAGAGAACCAATGGCTCTCGTATAATATACATAGAGTTTTCGCTTATTGAAATTTCTCTTTTGTGAAACATAGATGAAACGTAGAACTTCTGAAAAATTTCTTCGGCCATTTGCTTGTCATATATACTATCACAGTCATCTCTCAGCAAATATTATGCAGTGTTATCTGAGACGTGCTAATTTCTAAAAAGCGATCCATGCCCTTTCCGCAGGCGACTTTGGATTCCAGACATCACTAATTACACTTTTGATCTAAAGACGGTCAAAACTGTTGGTGATAGCAGCTTTTCTTGAAAATTTCCCTGAAAAAGAAGACAATAGCTGACAAGAAACTGCCCGCAGTGGCTCAAGTGCTCCCTTGTCTGCTCTTTTCGTTCCAAAACGGCAGACCAGCTTTCTGCCGCAATGTCCCGTACAGCGCGCTACTATCTAGGCAATAACCTGCGTAGTCTCTTGCAGCCACCATATTGTCTCGGGCCACCTCCAAATCTGGGAGCTCCACGTTCGATTCTCTAGCGATAGAAAGCGTGTGGTTGGCATCCTTGATCGCTAAGTCTACAGAGAACCCTGGACGAGTGTCCAGTGGCGGTGCGTAGATTCCTGTCGTCAATCTGAGGAAGGGAACAATTGTCGATAAGTACCTCATAATCATACATTCCGTGATTACGTTGATGCTCACCTCTTTGAATAAGTCCCTAAGAAAGGGCCAAAACCTTCGACGATCAGCTCCTCCATTAGCCGAGTTCCGATTCCCGAACGCTCTGCAAAGACTTGAGACTCTCCGATTATCTCCTTCATGCTGATCGTGACAATATTTCTGCGTGAGGTCAGAAAATAGGACTTTGAAAGGAACTCATAGGTTTCACTACGAACTTACCCGGCCATCTTCAGAAGCGACGACTTCTTAGGATCTTCTCCGCAGTCGATTATGTATCTTCCCATAACATTCTGGATAAATGGCTTGACAGTCTCACGAGCTGCTCTCGGTCCGCCGATGGCAAATACCAGCTGTGCTGCAGCCGCGATGGGCTTGGCACCGAACACAGGCGCAGAGAGAAACGTCGCCTCCCTTTCCTTCAACCGGGCCTCAGCCGCAGCAACTGTATTTGGATGTACTGTTGAGCAATCTATAAAAATCTTGTCTTTGAGCGATTCGCCCGAAAAAATGGCAGTCGAAAGCATATGCTCCAGAACTTCATCATTCGGTAGCTAACATGCCACTCGAGAGTAAGCTGCAGTGATTCCCAAATTTTCTTCCTAATGGAACTATTCCTTACTCACCATGGTAAAGATGATAGAGCATCGTCCCACGAGTTTCTCGAAACTCGGCTCCGGAATCGCCCCATTAGCCTCCAGCGGAGCTCCTCTAGACATCGTCCTGTTTGAGTAAACCAGATTCTGCTCCAGATTTGATACAAGGTGCTTCTGAAGATTGCTGGCCATTGGGAGGCCCATTGAACCCAGGCCACACTGTACAGGTCGAATGTCAGAACTAGCCCATCCGAAGTCGGCATATTAGGCAAATATCCACGTACCCAGCCAATCTGAGGTGAGTCCATGATAAATACAGATCCTTGGTTGTAAGTACTTATATCTTCTGCCGGATTAGTGCATATACGTGCAATGAAATCAGGAAAAGAAGATTGGTAGCTAAGCAGCTCAGGCTGGCAAGCAACTTGGAGGTAGAGACCGGCAAAGAAATCAACGTCTGCATGGGTTGCAATGACGTCGTCGGTATGTTAGAGCTTACATACCTAATATGGAATATGTACCTTAGGTAGTGAGAACTCTACAGCCACCGTCGGAAAGCGGCGGGTAGAGACCGACAGCTTTCTAGATAGGCTGACCACCATGTCCGCCGAAAGATAGTATGTAGATTCTTCCGGCTAAAGCTCTTCCTTGTTTGTACATCTTTTCATTTCGACCTTGAATTAGCAGGCATCTGACTCATGACGAGGTGGCGGGCCGTTGAGTTGGAGGGGGACATCTCTTGATATTCCGATAAGGCCTATCAGCGGCTACGGTCCGTTCCAATCGGGACGCATAGATACATAAGGAGCTAGATACCTACCTACGCGTGCCGATGCCTGTATGTTTCTTGAAGGAGCAATAATAATCCGATGGTAATGAACCATAGGAAGTTTCAGATATGATCTTCAAGTTGGATTTTATAGCGCTACTAATCTAGTCTCACCTGAAAGGTACTATGTCCTAAGGTTCCTCATTCTAAGTGCTTTTCTACTGAAAATCTGAACTTCTTCATTGTTGTCTAAAGCCTTGGAAGTTGCTATCCCAATTACTCTAGCCATCTCCGTGGTATTTTGAGCCCCTCAATATCTCTAGCAGTTTCCATTTTTAAAACTGAACAGGAAACTTTTTTTGGAATTGCGCCAATCTAGACTCCAACAATCATATGAGATCGCACAGAACCTTGCTCAAATAACCTTGTTTTAATGGGCTGTGAATGGGGAACTTTTCTTCTTTTCTTCTATTCTGAAAGCCGTCGGCATCTGTCATGGCGACCTGGTCCTAAGATCATGACCCTGTAATACTAGGCAAGGTATGCTGTGCTGGCAAGTACATTACTATGGCTGAAGTCCTTTTCTATGTGTTTAGTTGAAACTGGAATGGATATTTCAGCAATATAATGTGGTTTCTGTATTAGCCGAGAACAAGGTCCATAACTTTTAGGAAAGGGGATGTCCCGGTTGTTGCACCAGGTCTCTTTCACAGGTTCTATCAGTTCTTGCCGGACCGGAGAGGATGGCACAGCTGATTGCTCAAGGCGTTCCTGGAAAGTATTGAAGTCTCCATGGGTTGCCGCCACTTACGTGTGACTGCATTGTATTGCTGTCGCTTGAGATGTAAATCTAAAAGTGGCATACTCAACTGCCTCCCATGGATTTCTATTCTAAACTTTTCAACTATGATGCTCTGAAGACGGTAATCTTGGACTTTAGAATCTCTTATCTTGCACATGGACGCTAAAACCTGGTAGAATCTGGTGATGGCCAACAATCATGATATTTAGTCTATTGACTGAAAGCGGTGGCGGTGGTTGCAGCTGAGCTGGGTTTCGAGATGCTTATTACGTATGCAGTACATACATAGTAATTGCTCGATTCATAGAATGCCACAGATAGTACTTGATCTGATCGATTACTTGGTACATAGATCAGAGCAATTCCCGTTGCCATGTCTCATTTCATGTCGACTGTCCCTTCATCTGACAGACGGAAAATTGTACGGATGCAGGACGAGCTCTTAATTAAAATTCCCTACCAGACCTTTTGTGACTTGTCATAAACAACGTAGATGCCAGCAGCATGCGTGCACGAAGTCTGTAACGGAGATCAAGGTTGAACGTGTCGTTGTGCGGAGCGGGCGACGGGGCCGGGCGTCTCTAAGCCTCATTGGCGGGTCCGCCGTCACCTCCAGACCAGGTTGTTCGGCCAGCACCTGGGGATGCGCAAGCAACTCCGTACACGGCAGTCCATACTTCGACGGCTCTCTCCGCGTTCCCCTTTCTTACTTGATCTCTGCTCCTCCGATCCTTCGTACATGGGCAGGTTCGGCCTCTAGTGAAACAAGTGACAGCAGGCAATCATGGCGAACGCGCCCATCGGTGAGCACTCACCGAGCCCTCGGGGCTTCCCAGTGTGACCAACTGTCAGCTAACGATTAACATCAGTTCTCGACGGGGGAACCGGGTTCCTGAAGGTTGGATATGCAGGGCAGGTACGGCACCGCCTTTCATAGTAGATCCTCCACGTTCTGAGAGAGTGAGCTAGCTGACCCTCGCTGCCTTTCGTCTGCAGAACTTCCCAGAGCACCAGTTCCCCTCGATAGTGGGGCGGCCAATACTACGATCCGAAGAGCAGGATACGGGGGACATTGTTGTGAAGGATATTATGTGCGGAGATGAAGCCGCTGCTGCGAGATCAATGCTACAAATCAGCTATCCTGTATGTTTCAAAGAAATCCCCGGCTGAAGAAGAGCATCGACCACCCCCGCTCCCGCAAGGCAGACGCGAGTTGATTGACCATGTCCGCTGTTATACGTATAGATGGAGAACGGAATCGTCAAGAAATGGGACGACATGCAGCATCTGTGGAACTACACTTTCTACGAAAAGCTGAAGATCGATCCGACGGGTCGGAAGATCCTTCTGACTGAGCCGCCAATGAACCCCCTGAAAAACCGAGAACAGATGTGCGAGGTCATGCTGGAAGGCTACAACTTTGGAGGTGTATACGTTGCTATTCAAGCGGTGCTGGCACTGTACGCTCAAGGTACGTTTCCATTCCCGATGACAGGAGGGACTTCATGCGCTTACCCCATCTCCTCTCGAAATCAGGTCTT
>JGI26055J44792_1000287_pt1 | contig 11958 bp, 8 predicted proteins | sample HigsolmetaGSP17D_FD_44792 | JGI IMG/M metagenome (IMG submission 44792)
GGGGGTGGCCGCAACGCGGTGCAGGAGTTCCTCCCGACGCGGCTGGGTATCGCCCTGGTCGAGGGCTACGACAACGTCGTTGCCGGCCTGCCGGATAGCCCGTCCCTGAGCAAGCCGTTCCTGCGCAAGGAGATGGAGCTGCGGATGCGGGAAATCTGCGCGGGGATGAAGTCCCGGGCGGAGGTGGTCGCGGAGAGTTTGGAGATGTACTATGAGGTGTTTGTGCAGACGCAAAGGCGGATAGAGATGTTGAAGGATGCCTGTAGGAAGTATGTCCTACAGCAGACGGCGTCATAGAGAAGGGGCTCGGGTTCGTTAAGGCGTTTGAGGGGTCCGGTTGGTTAATTGTGAGGCAGGTGTTGGGTCACGTTAGCATTTGAGAGGGATACCCTGTAGACTATCGTCAGCTTTGTTGAAACATCCTGCATTTTCTACGTGGTTCCGGAAAATATATCAAGTCTGACGCGGCACAGAAAGTCAATCCCGACCTTGATGAACATCACCGCGTTCAAACTACTTGATTACCAAGCACAGTACTGAACGACCTAGAATCATGATCAAGATATTCAACAAATTGAAAAAGAGAGATACCATATCTATTCATTATGCTTACGAAGAGATTATCCATATCCCAAGAACAAACACCTTTTTCTACCCATAAAAACAGACATGCGCACTTCCCCATTTCAGTCCCAGAAATCCAAAAGAAAAAGAAAGAAAGAAAAGAAAGAGAGAGACAGAAAGGGGCCCAGTAGCGAAGAAGAATGAAGTTCGCACCCTAAACCCAAACATCCAACCACAGCCTCTTTCCACCCCCACAAGCATAGCCCAACTACAAGACCAGGGAGTCTGATAACGAATGCCAATCTAGCATTGCCTATCGACTCTTCAGCCGAGGGGCCCTGTCTGGAGGAGGAATAGAGTACTAGAAGGTCAACAGGCGCCTCAATATGCATAGAAGTATTATAAACGTCAGGATTTAGGAGAAGCCGCTTGGCCTCGCTCTACCTTCGTCCTTTCTTTTTCCTTGTATCATAGCTGGGGGAAGAGAGACCAGGCGAGGTGGTCGAGCGAGAAGACGGTTCGCTGGTGGCCCAGCGGCTCTCAGAGAGCGGAGGCCCGGACTTCTCCTCTGGGGACTCTTCCGTCTTGCTCCCGCTTTCAGGCGACTTCCCCTTGTCGCCCGAAGACTCCCTAGTAGGGCTTGATTCGCGTTTTCTCTTCTCCTCCGGCGTGCCTGGAGAGTTAAACCATTTCATAAGGTCGGACGTCAGGCCAAGTTTCTCGATACATTTGGTGGCGTCATTCGATGTGATATGCAAGAGCTCGTCTTGTTTCTTCACCTTCACTTGTATATCATTCAGCTTTGTTTCATGGGTGTCGCACTGATGAGCTTTTTCTCTGAAGCGCTTGAGGAGACCGTCGTGCTCTTTCCGCAGATCCTTGACCGTAGTCTCGAGATCCCTGAATTCTTTCTGCTCAATGCCTTCTGTCTGGACACCTTTGACACCCGGCGCTGACTTCGCCAAAGTCGAGAGCTCGGCAATATCAGACTTGGCAGATTCTATCTCATCGTTCGCTCGAGACAGTTTCTCACTATAAGTCTCAAGCATGCCATGCAGTTTCTTGCGGTCCTCGTCCCATCCACTCTTGAAGAGGTCTAAGTTTCTGGAAAGCGTATCAACGGTGTCTGTTGAAGCCATATTTTTCAGTCGTTCCTCCACATCATCTGGCACGTTTTGAAGACGCTTCTCAATGTTGGAGAACTTCTTAGAAAGCTGGTTAACAACTTCTGTCGAGGCCACATTGTTCAATTTCTCTTCCATGTCAGAGGTCGTGATGCTTAGTGACTTTAGTTGTTCCTCCACGTCACGAGGGACTCTTTTGAAATCCTTCTCAAGATCTGACATCTTCTTAGAAAGCTTATTAACAAGAGTCTCTGTTGAGGCCATTTTGTTCAGTCGTTCCTCCACGTCATTTGGCATTTTCTCAAGATGCTCCTCAAGGTCAGACAACTTCTCGGATAGTTTATTGACAGTCTCTTTCGAGGCCACATTTTTAAGTCTCTCCTCCATGTCGCTCTGCAGTTTCTGGAGACCCATCTCGAGGTTGCTATCCGGCTGATAGACGGTACCTGTCGGAATCATATCCTTGAGAGAGCTCAGTTGCGTTTCCATGTTCCCCCACAAACCTCTGAGTTCATTCTCGAGGCTAGAAACATGGGTCTTTATTTCATCGATTGTCCCTGCATCAACCTCCTTCTGCAATGTGTCAAGATGCTTTTCAATATCATAAATATAATTCCGAAGACCTTCAACAGTTTCTTTAGAGGCAGCCTGCTTTATTTTCCGGTCCATATCAGTCCACAATTGTTTTATGTTCTTATCCACATTTGAAACGTGCAAATTGAGCTGCTTGTAGTCAGCATCCTCTTTTGAAATTGTATTGCTCAGTCTGGTCTCCAGTTCCTTCAGCAGGGCTTCAACACCTGACTCAATCTTCCTGTCAGTCTGGGAGTCAGAGTGAGCTACAGCCTTATTCTCAAGAACATCCAGGCGCTCATTGATTTCAGTTTGAAATTTATCCAGACTATCCTTCAGGTTGAGCACGCTATCCTTCATGTTGAGAATGTCCGTTTGCATCTCCTGGTTATGTTTGGAGTCAGAGGGTCCCATAACTGTATTCTCGAGAAAGCGCAGGCGCTGATCAAATTTATCAAGCCTAGCCTTCATGTTAAGGATGTATGTTTTTATCTCCTGGTTAGACTTGGAGACAGAAGCTGAATCTAGATTCTCAAGAGAGGCCGGACGAGCCTGAAAATCTGTTCGCAATTCATCAAGGCCTCGCTTCACCTCGCCAATGTCTGTTTTCATATCGTAGACAGAAGCTAAGTTCTTCTCAAGAGAGGCCAGGCGCTCGTTGATTTCAGTTCGGAAGATGTCGAAATCGTCCTCCATGTTTCTAATGTCTTTCTCCATCTTCTCATCAGGCCGGGTGGCAGGAGCCGGGTCTGGTTTCTCAAGAGAGGCTAAACGATCCTCGATATCATTTTGAAATTTGTCAAAATTCCTGTTGATGCTGAGAACTTCTGCCTCAATTTTTTTCTTCGCCTGGGAGACAGAGATGGCCGTTATATCCTTTAGAGAGTTCACTTCTATCTCTAGAGCCCCAAGACGCTCACCAAGAACCTTCTCTACCGTGCCAATCTTTGAGGTAAATGATCGGGATTGCTTGATCTCGAGCAGGCCCTCAACCAGGTCGTCGAAACGGTCACGCAGCGATTCCATCTCTCTCTTGAGATCTCTGTTCTCCTTGCGCAGAATTTCCAGACCGGATGAACCGTAGCTGGATTTTTCTGAGAGATCAGAGGTGATGGATTTTGCCGCTGTGGCTACTGCAGTTCCCAAGGATTCAACCAAGTTCGAGAAGTCCTTGGGGATTGAATCCACATGGACCTTTATGGGCCCCATATCCGCATTAAAACCGGGCGACCGTTCCTTCTTTCGTTCGAGCGTTTTCATCAGCTGTTGGACCTCGTTAAGCACGCCGTTGAGATTGTCTAGCGATGATCTAATGCTAGACAGGGGCAATCCCTCACTCCGGGCAGCTGCAGCGTTGATTGTAGCGACGCTCTCGTCCATGGTTACCCGCATCTTTTCCAGGGGTTCCACTATCTTCTGCTGCAGAGGCTCAAGAAGGAGGCTGTCCAATCCCTGGAGAGCAGTGTCCGAGGAGGGCCCAGACAGATCCTGAGGCTGGCCCTTTCGCGCACGTTTCTCGGCGACCGCATTGCCAATGATGAAGATCCAGAGGAGTCCGACGATGGCCATCAGCATACCATCATCAGCCTTCTTACTCTGGTACCACTTTTTGCGATCCTCCAGCAGCGGCAATCTCTCCCTTGAAGTGCCTGACGACGGGCTTCCGGAACTCTGGGCCGTCGATGCAACTGGCCCAGTCCAGCTTTTGGTGTACCCATCCTTCATTGTATCCGGGATTGTTGGATGGGGTTGCGTAGAGGCAGCAGCCATCTGTTCAGCAATGGGGAAGGTCGCGTCTACGTAGTCGCGGATCACGCATAGGGAATATATCGAGGCAGTCAGCTGCAGGGAGCCAACAGCACGGTCAACGAAGGTGCGAGTCGGATTGATGACCGTGTAGGGTATATGGCCGTACATGCCCCAGATGTTGAAGGCCGTAAAAAGGGCGACAAGCACTCCAATCTCCATTTTGAGAAGATTGGAAGACTATGTCGTGTCTAAATAAGTGGCTATCGGATCTGTCGCGTAAGAGTTCTCAGTGCTCGAACGGGTGCCTTTTGTAAGGGGAAGAGATCATTTTCGCGGGAATATATACCTTTGAAATGCGCCAAGCTTTCTGGCAAATCTGGAGATTCTATCAGAAGGCAAGCTCTGGCTAAAGAGGAGTTCTTTATAGAAGAGCAAAAGTGAACGCGTCTGGCAGTCAGATATAGGAATATCGCATCTGAGTGCCTAGTGGGAAACAAAACCTTCCAGTTTTGGCAACACTCGAACAGGCCTGTCTAAGAGCGTCGTGCTGCGCTGGACAGATATCCGATAGTAGAATGTTGAAGAGAGGCGTCACGTACAGTCAATGAGCGATATAAGTCTCCTAGTTGATTAGGGAGCTCTTACTCTTAGGAAAAGGAAAAAAAGGTACAGTAGAAGCGAGGAAAAGAGAGAAATGTGGTTGTGGATGAAAACAAGAAAGCGAAAGGAGAAAATAACCGGCTACTTATCAAATCCTCAATATGCGCCGCTCCAAACGAAACCGGGCAATAAGAATATTCTGGTCATGAGATTGGTGAATGGAAACGGGCATCAAATAAAGATTTTATTTTTAGCTGTGAGAAAATCCCGATCCCACGTGCAGCGACAAAGAAATCCATGATTGGAATCATTGCCGTCGCTTTCATTGCACAGTATATTCTAATCTAGACATCTCAGCCATGTATATTTCTGGAAATAATTGGCCCGACGGATGAAGACAATAAAGACCTTCAAGCAGTCTCTGGTCAAGAAGATAAACACAACAGTCTGGTTGAGCTGTTCTTCGCCCGAGACAAAGAAGCTAGAAAACACCGATATACAAGTGTATAGCTGCAGTGAATAATGCAGTTTGATATATCCTTGGCTTGTTAGCCATTGTTTAAAATTTTTGATTACTCTCATCCGTCAGAGACAACGGTTGCGAAAAAGTAAACAGTGATCCCAATCATAGTACGAAGTACAAACGATATAATAAACTACCATCATGGTCAATGGTAGAATTTCCATTTTTGAGCTCGTATGAATTTTGCGACGAATATAATATTCTCTCAAAAGACATATCACGAGTCATAACGAGTCGCAATGGCTTTATATCTTGGTGAGGTTGTAGCAGCAGGCTATTGAAAATTACAGAGAAGGGACTCAAGAATCTTTTCTTTCTGCGTATCGGAATTCAAAGGAAGATTGCAGGTTAGTTAGCTGGTTTTTTTGTTGTATGTCAGAGAGGCTTCCTCTAGGGGTATATAGAAAAAATTCTGCGCAAACGAAGATTCTGTAGGAGACACATGTATGTCTGAGAAGACTATTAGTATCGCCAAAGCCGATGCAACTGCTGTAGGTGCTCTAACAAGTGAGGGAAATTGATAATTTTTACCTTCGCAGAAAATTATATTGTGTATGACACCGATGTTAGAAAATGCGGGAAGCTGAGTGTCGTTGAGACAGTTATGCAAGATTATATCACTGGGGACCCAGGTAATAATCGATGTGGGGTAGCAGCGGGGTGTTCAAACTCAGAAGGTGGATCTTTTAGTTAAGTTCAATTAAAGCCCACTATAAGCCTAACTAGAGTACTGAGGGATTCCCCTAAAACTTAGGGCAATTATAGGTAAGAGCACGTGTGAGTATTACGTTGCGATACCCTACTACTCAACTTCTGAATCGTCCGGTCGGTGCCTGAGTAAGGCTGTATAAGAGATGTGAAATGTTTCTATTCCAGGTCGGATGGAGTAGGTAAAGGACACTGGGAACATACCGCAATTGCGTGTCTGGGACTAGTTCCTGTTTAGAGGGGAAAGTCATTCCCTACAAGTCTTGTGAATGTTCCCGAAATCACGTAAACCGTGCCATTGCCCCGAAAAAGCTTCTCAACGGTTTCAATTAGGAAGTGCATGGAACAGAGCAACAATGGTAGTCTTGATGCTACCAGAGCCTCTGCAAAGAGCACCTGAGTGGAATTAATGGGCCATGAGATACAATTTGATAACCCTCATACACGTGTTTACTTGTATGGAGGATGTTGTTTCAATGCCGAAAGCGCGCTCCTGGCTATCTGGAGGAGGGACGTATTAGGATCGGGCAGAAAAGAGCACTGTCTTTTCTCTGCAACCTCGTCAAACACGGAAGCCAGCAAATCTATTCAGCTCTTAGAAGGGGTTGCAAAAATCTAGATTCAACTTTCTGGACGAGACGAATGACTCTGGGGAGAGATGTTCTTGGTTTAAACTCAACTCGGAAGTTGAGAAGACATGGCTCATCCATCAGATGTATAGACTTTCTCTGGATAGTACGTAAGAAGTTCTCTTTACGAATCTGTAGCGGTTGCAGTGGAGCGGCAGAAATTACATTTGGCTACTGAGGAGGGGGTCCTCGTTGGTGCTATTGGATATAAGTCTCCTATAGGCTGGACTGTGAAAAGTCGATGCGGAGACAACTTCCCTGGGCAAAGATCTGAGCGTCCTGCCACCGTCTGCAGCTAACATTGTGCATGGTAGGAGATTTATCTTCCACGGTCTTGAGGACCGTCAAAAAGAATACTGCCGGATAGATCTGGCAATGACATGTAATTGCAGGTCAGTACAAGCTCATGTCAGCGGTCGTTCCCCAGACAAAGTGTTTCTTATTTGCGCTTGATAAAACCCACAAATGTCCACAGATATGATGTGAAAAGCTGGCTCGAATGGCTGTACATGCTAGAAGGAAGCCGGCCGTGCTAGGCATCAACAGCAGACCCCGCATCTGCACCAGCCCGGGAATAAATAAAATATCGCAAAAGATAGGCACCGAGTGGCAGGAGGAGTTCTAGTGACCCTTCACACTTGGAGCCTCTAGAGGGGGTGCAATGATAAGCAATGGCAGCTGATAGCCAATCCATGGGTTGAACCAGGCGACTCCCAGGCTACTTTTTGAGAGTCGAGGCAGGAGGCGTACTTCCGTCCATATGAGCGGTTGCGATGGTCCAAACGCTTTGCCCACAGGGAAGGTCATTAACAGAGTGTGCGGAGATCCCGGTCACTAAGGCCACGCGAGGTTTTCTGGGGACAAGTGACATTAATTGCGGGTAATAGTGGCGTCGTAGAATAATTCGGCTGGGGAGATTCCAACACGGAAGTTACGTCACTGAGGAGCTTCCCTGGATGCTCTTCTTGGGTGAACATCCTCTAACTGCCCTACTCGATCTAGTTTCAGAGCAAGCCTCTGCAGTCAGTGGCGCATCCTTATCTACTGCATCGATGCAAGCGACTCCTTGGAGGGAGTCCGGCTGAACTGTGACGCCCCAGCTGCCCAGAGGATTCGGATATGCGTTCATCTTCGTACGCACTCATTGAGATGCTTGAGGCGCATCGGCCGAATGGATCCGAGTGTCCCGGTTGATAGGACAATTGGATTTGGGGGGCCGTTTTTGGATCACGGGCGACTTGAAGATCACGGTTCACCGTCGCCACAACCGCACCTAGACGCTTGGCTGAATGCTCTGCGGTGCTTGTCGATGCTAGATGATGCTTGTGTCATAGGCGAAGAGGGCCACGCGAGACCCCACAGCGGGAGGGGCGGAGGAACGAGGACGTCGAGTCGTCGAGATCGCGCGACGATGATGGTGATCGGCAGGCCGGCGGAGCCCTAAGCCCTAAACCCGGCGCCGGGGCCACACGTGATAGGCCGCCGCGCCGCCCTCCTCCCCGCAGCATCTCCACCCCGTCGCCCGCTTTTGGCTCGCTCTACAACACTTCTGACATGATGTCCATCCATCTCCGGGCTTGGCCCTTCGATGCTCTTCTCTCCGATCTTCCAGTCTCCGGTCGAATTCACGGCATACCCCACTGCGTCCTCTAGAACCATGTGCATTGGCCCCGTCCACGATCCCCATGGGCACTCCATGTTGGCTCTCGGGGCCGTTTTCCAAGCCTGAGTCTACATGTATGAGCCCGGGAGTCTATTGTTTTGCCAGCTAGGCACGTAGAGATATCATTTTCCTTGGGGCCTCTGAATGTCCGGGATAGATTGCATGCTCTACGCAGTTAGATTTTACGAAAATCCGGGCCAACCAGGCCAGGATGGGCAGCGTCATCGCGAGGAGCAGTCCTGCTCCCACTGTGGTCCTCTGAGCGCCGTCTACATGGGTCCAGGGTTGGTCAGATCCTGGTTCCCTTGCCATCCCACTTGCATCCCATCAGCAAATGACGAACAATGAGAGATCTCGGTCGAACACGACCCTGGAGTGGGCAGACCGGAGCTGACTGGGAGATGCGCCGTCAAATACCACTGTCCCAGCACTCTCCATAAAAGGTGGAGACCCTCCCTATCCTTCAGTAGAAGCTTTCCCTCACGGTGTGTAGATGCAGCTCTAATACCTTTTTCTGATCCCTTGGCCAAAAATACACAGCACACCATGAAGGACAACGATGCTCCGAGCTCAACGCTCCACGAGAAGCAGGAAAGTCCCCTCAGCAACGAGCACGCAGAGACGATTAAGGATGAACGTGGAATCTATGACATCGGTGAAAGGCCTCCCAACAAGCTGAGTGCCGTCTTTGAGAACCCCCTAGCGGGCGTGCCTCGCGAGCGGCTCTTCGAGGACGTAGAAAGGTTCTGTAAGCAGTTCGGCCTTGAAGAGTATATTGATACCTTCAAGAAAGGTGCCCTTGTCTCCCAGAACCCGGCGGGCGCCCAGGACCTACTTGAGCTCTCCGAGGAGGAAAAGGAAATACTCCGGAGAGAGCATACTCACAAATGGTCACAGCCATGGCAGCTTTATTTCATGGCATGTAAGTTCAGGGCCTTCCTCCTTTGAAGATTTCCTTCAACTAATACTATGCCCTAGCAATGTGCTCGTTGGCTGCTGCCGTGCAAGGAATGGATGAGACCGTCAACAATGGAGCTCAGGCGATCTACCTGGAGGTATGTGTCCCTCGAGAATGCTGACTCCGCTGGACCGTTCTATGTCGCGAATGTTGCTGACAGTGGCTTCAGCAACTTCGAATCACGGGTCCAAATAGTAGATTCTCCGGAGCGATGCAGGATAACATAACTGGCCTTGTTGTCGGCGCGCCGTACCTTGCGTGTGCTATCCTTGGCTGCTGGCTCACAGAGCCTCTCAATCGATACCTTGCACGTCGTGGGACGATTTTCCTTACCTGTTTCATAGCAGCCGTTGCTTCGATCTGGGAAGGTGTTGCCGACTCGTGGGTTAACCTCTTCATCGCTCGTTTTGTTCTGGGTCTCGGAATTGGTTCCAAGTCGTCCACAGTACCAGTGTATGCGGCAGAGTGTTCACCGGCGCCTATTAGAGGTGCCCTGGTGATGATGTGGCAGATGTGGACCGCATTTGGTATCATGCTGGGTAACATCATGGGCGTCGCCTTCATGGGTCTTTCTGATGACCTCTCGTGGCGTATGATGCTTGGTTCGACCGTGGTGTTACCTCTGATTGTCTGCGCCCAGGTTTACTTTTGCCCGGAGAGTCCCCGGTGGCTCATCGAGCACAACAAGATAAATAAGGCGTTCAAAGCTTTCCGGACCTTGCGTTGCAGCGATCTCCAGGCCGCGCGAGACCTTTACTACGCTTATGTTGGTGTCGAGCTCGAGCGAAAGGTCAACAGGGGCAAGAATTTCTTCACTATGTTCATGGAGCTATTCACCATCCCGCGCAATGCCCGTGCCACGCTCGCGAGTTGGATCGTCATGTTCATGCAGCAATTCTGCGGAGTGAACGTCATCGCCTACTACTCGACCACAATCTTCACAGACTCAGGATATAGCACTCAAGCGGCTCTGCTGGCTTCGATGGGTACTGGCATTCTCAATTGGATCTTCGCTCTCCCAGCCTTCTTCACGATCGACACCTGGGGTCGACGTAACCTGCTGCTCTTTACCTTCCCATTCCTTGCCATTACCCTGTTCTGGTCCGGATTTTCTTTCTGGATCGATGCACAAGACCCTACGAGCAAGAAGAGGCTTGCCATGGTCACAACCGGGATGTATCTTTTCGAAGTTTTCTACTCCCCAGGGGAAGGTCCTGTTCCGTTTACGTACTCCGCTGAAGCATTCCCGCTACATGTCCGTGAGGTCGGCATGTCGTGGGCGACAGCCACCACTTGGTGCTTCAATTTCATCCTCTCCTTCACCTGGCCTCACCTCGTTCGAACATTTAAACCCCAAGGCGCTTTTGGGTGGTACGGTGGATGGTGTCTAGTTGGCTGGCTCCTCGTTCTGCTATTCGTACCCGAGACTAAAGGTCAGTATTTCTCTCCTTTGTTGGTAGTCCTGCCTCCTTCACGTCCGCTGACATTTTTTCATCACTCCAGCGCTCACTCTCGAAGAGTTGGATCAAGTATTCTCTGTCCCGACGTGGAAGCATGCGAGTTACCAACTTAAGAACGCGATTTGGCACTTCCGCGTCTGGGTCCTCCGACAGAAGCTTGAACCTCTGCCCAAGTTTTATGAAGGCGAAGAGAACCTTGTGATCTAATTGCAAATATTTGGGGGTGGGAAAATGGACAGAGTCAGTTGGGAGATATATATGTGTGCTTATGTTCGTAGGACTGTAGACGAACGATGGGTTAGATCGGATAACATCACTTGTCGGTCTTTGACTTTTCAACTTCAATGGTCTTCCTTTTGGCAAACTTTCTATTCTTAAAGCGTGCTCCAGTTCTTTAAAATGAACCTGACAATCTTTAGCCTATCTGAGATGTGATCTATTGGTCTTGGCACGGATTGGCAGATCATATTTGCCTCACTTCATCTCAAAGGTGCCGATTCGGAGAATTAGGTGGCAATTGATCGTGCTAAATATATGATTATGGAATTGAACCGGGTGAACAGATGAGAATGGTGTCGAGCGGGATGCCAGCCATATCTATAAGGTCGCTCAAAATATAAGCTCACTCTGTAGTCTGCGCAATTGTCAAGTCATCTAGATATCTAGTCAGCTTTACATGTCTATTAGATAATCCATTCGTCTACTCCTGTTTACCTACCCTGAGCAGTCATAGCCTGCAGTAGATATTTTACGCAAAGCCGAGAAAAGAGTGATCGTCAAATCGCAGGAATCGTTACTTCATCGTTCGTTAGATTTGGGTATCATCATCCTAGCCCTGGCAACCTCTGTACAAAAAAAGAACAAAACAAACAGGCCCGACAACATCCAACAAAGGGAAATCCACACTGCCCAGAAACCGTACACCCCCTGAACCCAACATCCCGAACAGACGCCATAACCCAAGAAAGAAGCTCGGAGGTCCGTTTCGCTACAGCCCAATCAACGAGCCCATTCAGGGGCCAAGTCATCAGTCAGTAAGTAGGGAACAAAGCAGGTTCGGTAAATGGAAACAGAACGGAGAGCCCGATGAAGGACATAAAAAACCAAAAAAGAACCACAGACAAACAAACAAACCAACTCACCCCAGGACGCACCCAGCACCCGCGACAAACCGCAGGCAACCTAGGAGGAAGCGTCGGCGGTACCGGCGGCAGCAGCAGCGCGAGCAGCGGCCTTCATCCGCTGCTTCTTCGACGGACGCTTCCGCTTGTGCCCCTCGCTGCTATCGCCGGGCACCGACGCGTTCCCAGGACCCTTGGCCTGGCGAGCCTGGAGCTCCCTCTCCCTCCTCTCCGCCCGCTCCCGGCGGATCCTCGCCCCTTCCTCCCACTCCTCCCGAGACAGAGG